>WLWE01000928.1_pt1 | contig 23626 bp, 24 predicted proteins | sample 6718301 | NCBI WGS metagenome assembly WLWE01 (sample SAMN12718691, study PRJNA515312) | sponge metagenome | isolation source: marine sponge | host: Mycale hentscheli | place: New Zealand: South Island, Marlborough, Capsize Point | collected 2003-05-01 | reverse complement strand
AATAACAAGGAACAAAATGCCGAAAATCATTTGCGAACAACTCTGCGTGAACAAAGAAGGAAAGGTAGATATTGTTGAAAGTGAGGCTTCAAAGTTCTGGAATGAAAAAAATCAGAGGCTTGAAGAAGAGAACAAGAAACTAGTCGCTGAAATTGAAGACATGAAACAGCAATATTACACCGAAACAGGAGAAAACTGGAAATCAGAATGATTATTTATTTAGGTAATTTGAAACTTTATTTAATTAAATTGTAAAATGGAAATCCAAGGACACGAACATTATCTTATCTATCCTGATGGAATAGTACAAAACAAAAAAACAAAACGATTCTTGAAACCAATACTATGGGACAACGGATATCATCGTATTAGTTTATATCATAATGGAAAAAGTAAAACACACGCAATCCATAGATTAGTAGCAATCCATCATATTCCTAATCCTGAGAATAAATTATATGTTGATCATATAAATCGTATCAGGAATGATAATCGTGTTGAAAATCTGAGATGGGTAACAAGATTAGAAAACGCTCAAAATACAGGAAAATATAAAAACAATACTTCAGGTCATAAATATATCAATTATGATAAATCAACAAAGTTATGGAGATTTGGTAAAAGCATAAACCATAAAAGATATTGTAAAAGTTTTAAAACTATAATAGATGCTTTATGCTACAAGTTTATATTTATCATTAAGAACAAAGATGCATCTTCTCTCGCAAATAGAAGACCATTGACATTCGGCCATTCCCCTTGAGAGGATTATTACAATGACATTGCTGGGCGTCAAATATTAATAAATCCCCTTCTTCTATATTTACAGCAATATCATACTCAGGAAAGATTAACTCGCCTCCGCTAAAATCTCCGCATCTCTTCACACTAAAACAAGTTAGTCCTTCTTTAAAATCTCCTTTATCGCGGTGCGATGCGGTTCTAAAGTCGTGATTAAGTGTTATAGTTGAAAAGTTAGTTTCAGGTACTAAAAACTCATCAGGAGATTTAGAATAAGCATCGTATTGCGTAATCCATTTATCAGGGAAATAATTAAAATATAATTCACTAATTTTTTGACATAATGGAAAGATAGTTTTATATTCTTCTAAATGTTTTTTTGTATAATGTGTTAGTCGGCAAGGATGCTGGGGACTCTTATCAAATCCACCAAGAGCAAATGATTGAACAGAATTAGATCGTGCTCGCTTTGATATTCGTCCATCGTTATACTTAAAAAATGCTGAGGATTTCTCCCCAGTGACATCATTGCCCTTCGCATCAGTTAGAGCAACAGGAAATGCTTTCCAGTGCTCTTTCCCACGCTGTAATCCTGATATTGTCACTTTACCTGCCGCGTTCCCACGATTTACTGATTCCATCTTTGATAATTTTACTAACTTCTCATCAAAATCATAATACTTAGAATCTATTACATTCTTTTTTAAACAAAAGATAATATTATCACTCTCTGCATCATATGCCTCCACATCACAATTATAAACATTACTACAATTATAAAAATCTCCAACCTTTGCCTCTTTACTTTTTTTAAGATATAATTCCATTTAATAATAAAAAGAAATAAATCTTAAATGATAATTAATTATACCACCAGCCTTTAGGTTTCATCATAGTATCAAGTTTGTTTTCAATCAGAGATATCCGTTGCGTTGTCAATGTATGCTTTGTCAAAAGATTATTTGTAATAAGATCTATCTTACTTAGTTGATCATCTATTTTCTTTATCTTAGAAATGATAATTTCTTGATTACTTAATATTTTATTTAACAAAACCATGTTCGGTTGAATGTTTTGTTTGACTCCGCCCATTTTGATTTGTAAACATATAATAATTATCATTCTAAAAAGATTATTTCTTTGGAGGAGGATTCATTATATCTTGGAATACTTGACTATTACTTTGTCTAGTCTTTACTATCTTATAAATAACACAAGATCCATCGTCCAAACGACTATCAGTACCATCAGCATCACTAATTGCCGTTTTAATATTTTGTATTGTTCTTGGTATTGTATTTGTAAATATTGTATCTTCTCCCCCATTGTAAAAATCCCCATATCCAGAGTTCTTAGGAACAACAGCAATCACAGGAAGTTTTGTTGTACTCTCAGGTCCGCCTATATATGCTGGAGATAATAAATCACTTTTTACCAAGTAGATCGGGGAAATCATCTTTCGTGGAAGATTATCAGCAACTATACCAGTTGATGAACAACTTTGAACAATTGCAGGGAAGTCTTGATATCCCAGTAGCGTCGAGGAAACAATATAGGAAGCATTCCCAACAAACTGATCTATATATTGAGGATAAGGAATTGATTCAGGCTGTCCCGTTGTTAAATCTACACTTTTATCAAATTGAGCAAGATCAGTTGTTTGAATAAGAGCATTCGTTGTTGGTGTAGTACAAGTCAATTCAATATTATTATATCGCACTAATCTATTGTCTAATGTACGATGAAATTGTTCGTAACTAAATCCTAATAAGTTCCAAAGTGATTGTGCCCAGTTCTTTTCATCACATCCATATGATTCTAGAAAGATTCCACTTCTAGCATCCATGATACTATAAGGAACAATATTCTTATCTAATAGAACCTTTTGTGCCGCTCCAGTTCCTAGAAGTGTATGAGCATATGGTGTAAAGTTTGGAGAATAATTTAATCTTGATAATCGTTTATTTATCTTGTAACATATCACTTCAGCATCCCCAACTTCCTGGGATGCTGATAATTGTGCCGCATCGGTACCAACTATCTCAGGAGTATGTAATCGTTTGAATACGAATCTTGATTGATCGGCATCAAAATCTAAAACAGGATCATTTGCTCCAATATAAACTTCATTCATCTCGGCGTTATTATCAAAAGACATCAATGTCATTGAACTCAGCGTGGTCCCAGGAATTGATGGTTTAGAAATTGGAGTGCCTTCCAAATCTTGACGATCTTGATATGTATGGTATCGTGTACCATTCTTGCCAGCACCAGCAAACTCAGTTCCATACTTCCCTGCTAATCCATTATATAATGATAATGAAGCAGTACTATAAGCATTAAAATGTTTATCAAATCCTATATTTCTAACTCCAGCAGGAATACTTACACCACCACCTCCGCCAAACCATTCCTGTGGTATTCCTAAACGATATTGACCAAAAAAGAATCCTATTTTGTATGATCCTTCAACACCAACTCTTACTCCCCAACCATATCGTAAAGTACGATATCTGTCTGGTGCTTTACCTATTCCATCATTTATATCTCTACGATCTTTGTTATAATCAAAAAACAAAGGAGCAGCCCAACTTTCCTCAGAACCATTTGTTAATCCATAATTATCACTTCCTAATTTTGATCTTGTAAACTTTAATGTAAATGTTGCTCCGCTCCCTGTGCTGGCTGTACTCGGTTGACTTAATATTAAGATCTTACCTGGGACATCTATATATTCAATATATGTTCGTAAAGCCGTTCGGTCATTTGATGATGTAAAATCAAGGGGAAATTTACCACCACTATTATCTTCAATCAATACATCTCCAGCAGTTAATCCAGTCACCGAAGAAACTGGGAACTTAACGGAATTGCCTACTACAATTGATGTAGAATGAACTTCTACTGCAGATATATCACTCAGATTCATATGAACAAATCGTGAATTATCTACTGAAAGTGTTGATTTATTTAAAATTAAAGAAGCAGATGCCTCCGCCATATTGCTCGTGTTGAATAATTCAGGATATAATTCTTGAGTATCTAAATATCGTTTTACTGCTAATAAGTTTTCATCATTCCAATCTAATGAGGTCTCTAAAACATTCCCATTATCTACTGATAAAGGAAACTTTGTCACAGCATTCACATAAAATGATCCATCTATTGTTAGTTGAGGATCTACGCCAAATCCTTTTTCATCTAATTGTCTTCCTGTTTCTTGTATTTCAGGACGTTTATAACCGATCGTAGCATAACATGCTTGATAATAATGTTCATATTGTCTATACTGATCTCTGTAATTAAAACGATATGTAAGATCTTTTACATGTTGATTATTAATAGTAGTAGATTTATCAAAATAAATATAAACTATTCCCGGTGCCGCAGTATCATGTGAGCGAATATCAATTATTTGTGATCCTACCAAATCGGCGAGCTCAATTACTGCTGATGTAGGACTTTCAACACAGAACATTCCTATTTTCACCTTCGCGGCATCGGCTGTAGTAGTAGCGATCCAGTTTCCAAGCGGATAAGTCCCTGGGGCTCCGTATTGTTTTTCTACGACACTTACAATAGCAACAGCAGAGGCACTCGCGATTAGATTTGGATTTCCTCCACCACTTAAATAAAGTTGAGCAACCTGCTCACTATATCCATATCCAAAAGCACAAGGGAATGGTTCATTTGTTCTGCTTTTTGCTGTAATGTCAAAGTTTCTATTTTCTTTATCTGTATTAGCAGTTGATACTTGTTGAAATGTATCTATCTCAGTCACATTATTAAATTGATCTGTAAATGCCTGAGCAACATTTGCAGGACTATTAAATCCTTCTTGGATATTGTATGTATATGTACGTTTATACCAATTATAATTAAATAACGCAGGATCGCGATGTCCCACCAATGATGAATTATCTTCGGTATTTCCATTATATGCTTTTACAAATAATGTATAGCGTGATCCATCATTATTTATCCCAGTCGTCACTGTTTGCTCGTCATAGTATACTGAGGCGTTCGGGATTGTTCCATTATTAGGACCTCTATATCTTATATTTTCAGAATAATCATTTATATAAACATAAGGACTTGGACCAACGAGACCATTGGCTGGCTTTTGATATGCGTTCCATATTTCATAAGTTTCATAGTACGGAGTCCCTGTCACCCAAGCGGATCGGCGAGGAAGTGTAAAGTAAAACTCTCCATTTGTTGTCTTGTAATATGAATGAGTTAAATGTATTTCATTATCATTTATTTGGACCGGTACGTCTATTGGAGTATATTCATATGAAATATCTCCTAAAAATGAAGCATTTGTTTTTTTAATTTTGATTGTATCACTCATATTAAATATTTGTCCGCGACCTAAATTATCCCGAGCATCTTGGCCTTTTATTTCTATCGTAGCTGCTTCATTACCTATCGCAGACATATATGCTGAATGTACAGATATTTGATCTCCAATATCTAACTTAACTCCATCGCCGACATTGTTCGTCCAATGTGCAGGATTGCCTGCTTCTATCTTTGATAGAAACTCAGGACTTTGCTTCCTATTACATTCAAGTAATATTGTATCAGTATATTCAGACATTAATATTGTATTATTTAATATTAATATAAAAAAGTTTAAGTTAGAAAAAATAAGTTATTTAGTTGCTCACGCGAAAAACGTTTCCATGACACCATCACGAAGAGTAGCAACTTTCATTAGTTCTACATATGATCGCATCGTGTATGAATCAGTAGAACCGCCCGAAAGATTGTTAAGAGCATCATACGAAAAGTAATATTCAATACCACGGGAATTAATACGCTCCGATCTATTTAGATGATATGCTTGGTAAAAAAACTTGTTCGGTAATCCAATTGTTATATTATTCTGTATGCTGTCCTCGAACAAACTACGTGTGATAAGATTACCAGCATCAGAATATTCATCGCGAGTTACAAAAGGAACCATACCTTCCGCCTGAGTAACTTGGTAGAAGTGTCGGCAAGGATTATCAATATCTACAGGATACAGGAAAACATTGTTGTACTTAATATTTGTAACATTCTTACCATTCGTTGCGGTAGCAGAATTAGAATAATCAGATGCCGCACCAGTAGAATGTTGGAGTCCGGTCATTAATAGATCAGGATTATCATAATCATTGTTCAACATAGTAATGACTTTAGAGCAGACACGACCAGCAGCACCAATATTCATAATCTGCTGAGAAGTTGGTTCTTCACTCGCAAAAGCACCAGATACACTCACTGTTCTCTTTGAGAGACGATAATCAACATAAGAAAAAGTCATATCACGATTTGCAGATGCGTACTGCTCCATAATTTCCTGCGGGAAATACTGATAATCAGCAATCAACTTCGTTGCCGTTAAATCAAACTTCATAAGTGAGGTTGATGAACTACCAGTAACCTGTAAGCGTCTCTTTAAAGCAGGAGCAAAAGTTAACTCCACTGTGACGGGCTCTTTCATCATGTAAAGAGGAAGTTGGTTTGAATAAAGGAAGGGAAATAGATCAGCAAGTGCGATCTGATATTCTGGACCACCAAACGAGCCATTTGTGCGTTGATAAGGACGAACCTCAATATCCCCAACCGATCCTGGAACCGATCCAGCGACGACCACGCCACTTGCCGTTGCCGATACATTCATTCCAATATCAATAGATATAAATGAAGCAGATGTCTGGGATTTACCAGCACCAGAAGCATTGTCTCCATCATTGTATGCTACTTTATGAGCAAGCATGCGACCAGAGGTAACTTGTTCTCTTTGTTTCTGATGTTCATTAGACATAAATAAAGATTTGTATCCCATGTAATGGTTGAAATCATCAATTTCAGAGATAGTCTTGGTACCGACAAGAAGACGAGCACGCTCAACTACACTATGAATACCAACATTCACAGGTGACCAAGCACGAGTTGAGTTCTTGTCAAATCTTAATGTAATCTTAGAATGAGAATGAAGGATGCCCTTGTTCTGGAACTGGAATCGGCAGAATGTATCCGTGTTGACAACAGGATCAAGAATATCAGTTTCAATATCAATAGCAGTATTAGTTGGGATAGTTCCAATCTTTACAAGATCAGGAATAGCACTAACAGCAGGACCAGCAGGGGCAGACGGACCAGGAGTAGATTCGGTCTGAGCAAGAGAGTTCATATTCGGAGAATCGGCGGAATAAGACATTTTATATTATTTACAATATAATATTTTAATATTCTTTTTTTTTTTTTTAATATTCACTTTGATCATCTTCTAATTTATATGTTGAATATGTGAATCCTTGATTTGCATCTTGTAAATGTAATGTCCCAAGTGCTGGAAATACGAAGTACTTAATTATTTCTTTTTTTTGTAATTGATGAAACATTACATCTATCGCACGAAGTTTCCTACCTTTATAAAGTTCTTCAATTGATGATAATAATTTAATCGCAACTTTTTTATCTGGAATAAAATAAGCACAAGCATGTGTTATTCTGAAAATGTTTTTATCAATTTGTTGTATGATATTATTATCATTTCTAATATGATCTATAACTTCTTTTTTATTGTTTTTAGTAAAAGTATGATAATCTTTTACAAGGGGAGAATTAATCTGTCCTCCGATATAACAAAACTCTTCAGGTAATAAATGTATTGTTTCTTTTAATAATTCAAAATCTTTAATTATTGTGTCATCCTCAATGATAACAACATCCTTTAAGTCGTCATCAATTATCTTCTGAATCATTCCAAGATGTGATAAACAACATGCAGTTATCTTCTTTCTCAAAGGTATTTTACAATTATATCTAAAATGTAATTTATCTAATTCTTCATCTGTGATATCAGTCCACCATTTGGCGGGATACATTGTATATCTCTCATCGTATTTATTAGTTCTTTCGCTGTAAGCGTTGATCACAAAAATATTCATTTATATTATTTATATATGAATTTGAAAAAAAGTTTAAATTAATATTAAACTTAAAATGGTTGAACAGGAAGTTCTTGATTGTATGAATGATATAATCAAGAAAGTTGTGAAAAAGGAAAGTGATAGACAACATTATTTGAAGAACAAAGAAAAGATAAAACAAAATGTGAAAGAATATCGTTTGAATAATCCTGAAAAAAAAGCAAGATATGCTAAAAAATATCAACAATCAACCAAAGGTATGAAATCATATAGAATCAATAAATGGAAAGGTAGAGGAGTTATTACAGATAACTGGGATGCAATGTATGCTCATTATATTCAAACAAGTTTTTGTGATAATTGTAAAATTGAATTAAGTTATGATAAACATACGACTGCTACAACTAAATGTTTAGACCATGACCATTTAATTACCGATCGTCCTAATTTTAGAAATATATTATGTCATCCTTGTAATGTCAAAAGGAAGTGATCTATTTAAGCACCTGGATTCCGTTCGCGGAGAATGCCAAGGTTTGCTTTGAGTGAACAAATAGATATAATGCCTGCGGTGAATCAGTAGTAATACCACAATCCATATTAATGCCGAAGTTCTGCGTGCGGAAATCGACGCCATTGCCGGAGATCACGTCATAGGCAACTCCGATGCCAAAGACAGATCCACCATCTATACGAGTATTCATCACAGCAGCACTAGAATCAGAGACAGCCATAGTATTAGGATTAGCAGTAGTTCTTGAAATAGCACTGAACTTCTGGATAGCATTCATGTATTCCTGTACAACCTGAGAATCGCCAGTGACATTTGCGACAGCATCTTTCTGGATAGTATCAATGTTGTATTCAACCGGAAACTTTTCGCCTCCTCTGAGGAAAAAGATCTGATCAATATCAGCAGCGGTATCTCCAGAGTTCTGAGGATAGTTATTACTTAATCCATTTGCTTGAATATTATTTATCATCTTAGCAGGAACCATATTACCAAAAACACCAAGTACTCTTGATAATCCAAGATTGAAATTAATAATAGCATTCGCGGAGTTAAATGTGGTGAAATAGGAAGAGATGCTGTTAAACTCAAAAGTTGAGGAAGGAGCTACTTGCTGTGCCGGATCAGCAACAACTGCTTCGGCCGTCATGTATACATTTGAGAGTTCATAAAAGCATTTGTCCATATCGGTAAGTCCTCCATCCGCAGAAAAGAGAACATTGGAATCTGGTGCTAAATGAATCTCAACAAGGACACCTCCGAGACCGCCCTGGCCATTAGGAGCCAACGGGATCGGGACTCGTCCGTTGAACAGACCACACGGAAGGTGGATACAGAAAGCATTACCTGAAGGAGTTCCTGCAAGTTTCGTATTGCCTGTAGGGATATCTACAACACCAATCTTCTGTGCTTGATAGTTAGGGCAGACCAGGGCTTGCTGGGATAAATGTCCTAGACTATCTTCCGTCGAGGAAGTGACAGGGAGGTAGGAAGTCATAAATCTGTTGTAATTCTTTATTTCTTCAATTACTTGATGTGTTGCTTGCGATTTAATAACCAACTGATCAATTATTGAGAACATACCTAACTGCTCCGACATGCGGATGTTAGAACCACTCAGCGGGATTGAATTGTTATCAGTGTCATTACCACGAACGCGGAAATATCCGCAAAGTCTTACCGAAGAACCAATTAACGACATATCTGCTTCACCAATAATAAACTGAAGAACAGGCTGTCCATTCCGGAAAGAAATCTTTCCTGTGGACGTAACATTTGAGGGAGTTATCTGTAGATTTTTGCGAGTACTCATTTTCTTTATATTTAGACAATTATATTTTATTTTATTATAAAATAATTTTAAAAATATGACTTACAAAAAATAATTATACTTCAATTGAGATACTATCTCCACGGACAATAATTCTCCTTAGATGGCTGACAAAACAATTCCAGAGATGAGGTTTCGTTGGCTGACCACTAGTTTCGGTGTATTCTACTTGTAAATTAAAATCCTTACCTCTAGCATCATAGACACCATTCTGAAGTGAAAGAGCACGACCGATGAACCAATTCTTCTGGTAAGAAAGGAATGAGAGTGGTTCAATTCCCGCCATGTAGAGTGCCTTCTCGGCTTCAATCAACCACTGCTGATCCATTCCTTGATACTGGTCAGATACATTCGCAATACGACTTACCGGAACCTTTCTTGAAGGATTCAGTTTTCCATCGTAAATAAACTGATAGTTAGATGCTCTGTCACAAATACCAGTTAGACCAGATCGTAATGAATTATTAGTCCCCTTTGCTTCACAATCAGAAAGAACTTGATTAATAGTGTATGTATTATGACCACGCATAGCATTCTTCGCAGTATAAACACTGGCATCAACTGGGATCGCAAGAATAGATTTACATCTGGAGTTCTGGATTGGTAAGCGGATATTTACTTGACGATCAGATGCAAGTTGAGAATATTTGTAATTCGTAAATGATGTGAAATCATAATTCATCGCACCGCCAGACTTTAACATAGACATCATTTTGCTAGTGTAGCCTTCCGGCATCTCAACCTGCTGTACAAGAAGTTCTACATTGTCTATACTACAAGTAGGATTGAAATTAACTATACGCTGCGGACTATACGAATATATCGCAAAGTCGGAGTTGATAGCAGAAGCGAGTCCAGTAATATTAGACGCTTCAATAGTAACAAAAACAAGACCAGCACTATCTTGAATCGCACCAGCGGGAAGAGCCCCCGAAGCAGTGACAAAATCTAATCCTTGGATACGACAACCGACTTGCTGATTGTCACTTCCTCGGTAAGGAACAATATCAGTATCCGTTTTAGGATTGTAAAAAGCAATACTTTCACCAATAACAAATGGGAACTGATCTACACTAGCATAGTTATTAACATTATTGACATAGAAACCAACCTGAGAAGGAGCACTAGTTCCCCAAGCAAGAGGAGCAACCCAAGATCCATTTAATGAGTGAAAACGAGGATTTGACTGAATGCTATTCTCTTTGACGCAATTAGTTAACTGACGGAAACAATTAGTCTGCTCTTCAAGTAAGAGTTCAATACGAAGACCTTCAGTCAGTTGAAGCGGGAAAACTTTATCATTGTTAAAGATTCCGCCAGGGATCTTAATTAGACACTTCACTGTTTGGAAGTCATCATCCGTCAAGAACTTATCAGAACCATTGCCGGCAGTTCCCGCAGCAGAAGCAGAAAAGTAAGCGTTTTCCTGATGATTACATCCAGCCGACTCTTCACTACCAAATGTACGGCGAGCACCAGGAGTCATATCAATCGCACCTTCAGTAAGAGCACGCTTAGACTTTAAAGTTTCATTCGTTTCATAATCATACTTCAAGGCTGTAAGAATATTAGCATTCTGGATTTCTTCAAGTAAAACATTCTGAGCACCACCCGAACTAATACGAACATCACGAATTAAAACATTTGCTCCAGTCTCTTGGTCTAGAAATAAACGAGATACAGATCCACTTGCAGAATCCGCAGGCAACTTAACTTTAACATCTAAACGAAGATATGATTCTTGGGGCATCATGTATCCAATTCCCGCAGGAATTACAAAATTAATTTGCTGTCCGAGTTGGTATGAAAGACCATTTTCGGCACGAACCGAAACTTTCTTCTGAGATATAGGGATTCTTTGTTCTGCTGTAAAGAATGATTGAGTAGGCATATTTTATAATGTATCTATAAAATAATTTTGAAAATATAAATAAAAAAAAAGAATTAATTATTTCTTGTAAGTTTTCTTACCTTTCTTCATATCGCTATCTTTCATAATACTACCATCCGGCATTCTATGCGATCCTTTAGGAACTTTGCCCTTTGCTTTTGCTTTTGAAGGCATTGCTCCAAGGATAGGATCAACATTCAATGAGGCAGTAGTCATCGTAGCAAACTTCATTCCAGCAGGAAATCCTTTAGGTCGTTTTGTAATCTTCACGCGATGCATCTTTCCTTCGTGTCCAACAACTTCCCCTTCAAGTGTTTGTGAACCAATTTTAAATGAAACATCATCTCCAACTTTAACCATTTTTAGTATTCTTAATTATTTTATTTTATGATGTAAAAAAATTAAAATGTAGAAACTCCCATTCCAGTTGTCCCTAAATGTGTTGCCGATCCTGCGATAAGTCCTGCTGTCTGTAATCCTTCAGGGATTGATATTGGTTTCGCAGCAGCAGCAGCAGAATTAGAAGCATTCGTAAAAACAGTGGAGGCGTTTGCGATATCCTTTTCGTGATCTCCTACACTATTAAGTATACCTCCGGTCATATTCAGTGCCGCACCCAATTCCTCAGCACCAGGAAGGAAAATACCAGCAACATCAGCAATTGTTCCTAAACTACTTAATATGTGAGCTCCCTCGTGCCAACCACCGCCTGCCTGACCTTTATCTGTAAAGTCACTTCTTTTTTCAAATAAATCATAAATATCTTCCCCGCCTTCAATATTCCCTACAACTTTCATTCCACTTTTTACCAGCGGATTTGAAGCAATCGCTTGTACTTTCCCAAACTTTCCTTTAAGATCTGCTATTGTCTTATCTGTTTCGGTCAGTGGTGTACCTCCAGCAGGCGTTGCTCCTGGTGTTCCAGCAGGTGGTGTAGGTAGTGTCGTTGTCGGTGCTGCTTCAGGAACAACTGATTCAAGATTATTCTGTGTGAGTCCTTGCTGTGCTTCTACTCTTCCAAAGTTGTTTGTGTCGTGGCTTAATTGGTTTCCTAACGGAGCGTCACTCAATCCGCGAGCATTTTGTGCCGCAGTTTCCTGTACATCTCCTGTAAGTTGTGTCCTGATGGTAGAATCACTATCTCTCGCTGGAGAGGTAGTATTCAGACCAGCACGCTCTGCTGGCGATGGTTGGCTTTCTTGTATGAAGATTCTATTGAGTCGGGCAGTCCTATCTGGAATTGGTTCAGCACCTTCTCCAATACTATTGAACTCACCAGCACCAGTAGGTGCTTCAGGTACTCCGCCTGGTAGTCTCCTTCCAAAGGGAGTTGCTTCTTCGGGAGCGGCTGCAGGACCACCTGCTTGTCCTGCTGGTTGAACATTGAGTCTCCTCGAGGGAGCAGCCTGTCCAAATAATGTATTCACTTTACCAGTAATCCAATTATTAGCAACATTATCAATACCTCTTCCGATATCCGCACCAAGTGATCTTTTTAATTGCCTTCCAAGGAAATCTACTTTACCTTCCGAAGCACGATAATCCGCGAGAGTCTCTAAACCACTTGTACCTATTTTGTATGCTCCTTCACCGAGACCCAAAGAGTCCATAGCAAGGAATGTATTACGATCAGATGTAATCTGATTTGTAGCAGCATTTTTATCCTTTTGATTTTGTATTCCTACAGCCCTTATACGATCCGATCGTGCGGCACGAGCACTTTCTGCTTGTGATGTAATAGCATTTGCCTGTGAGATAGCGTTTTCAATTCCAAGACCATCCATGTTTTATACATCTTCAATATTTTCTTTTTGATCACTTAAATTAATTTTATTTTCAATTGAGTCACTCATTTCAGGAGCATTAATAAAATTGCGTTCACCTTCCGCAACAAGACTATCAAAGTTCTTATACATCTTCGGTGGATTTGATTGTAAATCCATATGAACAAAATCATATCTATTTGGTGTCGCAGCCTTGTATACATTAATCCAATTATCTGCTCCGCCAAATAAATCTCCATATTCTTCTGCGATTTTATATAATTCTTTTCTGTTTGGGAAAGGTGATCCAACAATTATATTTGTAGCATTCTGTCTAATCACAGGACTGACAGCCCTGAAGTTTTGACTACTTATCACAAGTAACTTAATATTAAAATGCCTGTACCGAGATGCAAGATGGTTCACCTTCGCCTCCCTTCTAATTGATCCCAAACAATCATCAAGAACAACTGCGATTTCTGGTTGATCTTCTTTTTCATATGCTTTTTGTTTTTCAACTATCCCGTGAATAATAGCATCATCATACTGATCATATACATCAAATGCCTTCTTTAAAAATCGTGATGTAATATCATTCGCAATTGTATTACTGATTATATTTACTTGATCAAATCTTTCTTGTCCATCATAAAAATCTGTATTCAATAATAAATTTGAGATAATCGTTGACTTCCCAGTTTTTACAGGACTGATCATCAATAAACAAGCACCACCACCGTGCCCTTCTATCTGTGGAAGATTCGGATGAACAGGTGGTAATCCTGTTTTGTTAGGGAGTGCTTCAGGATCTTTAACTGCTATTACTTTAGGACCTTGTTTTTCCATTTATACTATAGTAAAATATTATTTTTATTTAAATAAATTAATTTTTATAAACTTCGTTTAGTTTTTGCTTCGCTTATTGCTTATCTTTTAAACGTAAATCCCATCTACCATTCTTTCTTTGGAATAATGTTGTATGATTAGGAAATTTGTTTGATAAATATTCTTTATCTTTTTTTTCTGTAACAAAATCTCTACCATCACCATCGCATCCTCCATCGGAGTAGTTTTTAGTGATAGGAGCAATCCAATTGTTCTTGAGTATCCCGCCATCCCTTAAGTAGTGTAAGATACAATTTTCAAAATCTTCAGCATAGTTTGTATGAAGTATAATATCTTTTCTATTGATACGAAAACGAACACATCCTAAACAATAACGAAGATCGGTTGTATATTCCTTACATCCTTTCATAAACATAGGATTAGGAACAGAGTATGTCCCACCGAATGATAATCTTTTTGATTCTAAATTTGTAAACATGGTTTGACATATCTGTTTAAAGTTTGTAATTGGTTTTCTATCTGTATCAATAATATGTTTAAGATCATCATCTAATTCTACAAGATAATCACCTTCATCAAAGTAATGTGTTATTTCATTATGAGTCATCCCTATTCCTTTTGTATCAGTTATAAGATGATTTACAGGTAATAGACCATATAAATCAAGTTGTGGATCATCTTCTCTTAAAATGAGCCACACATCCTGTAGATCAATATTTTGGTCTTGTAGGAATTGATATGTTAAATCAGTGAATTTGTAACAGCGTTGAAAACTTGGAATGATATATTTTATATTCATTTGTATTATATACCAAGATAATATTTTTAAATATTTAAGAAAATGATCATTAATTAAAGTAGGTCTCAATTATGAGTGGTAATCTTTGTCTTTACTGGAATGATAATGTAATGATTTCCAAACATAAATTAAATAAAAAAAGAAATTTAGAATGGTATAAAAAACAAAGCAATAAGTTTATCATTGACGGAATGAAACAAGGAACATCTTTTGATAAAGTAAAAGAATCTTGTATTATCTTCTGTAATATCTTTAGTTTGAGAAGAAAGGATAAAAAGAAAGTATCTGCTGAAGATCATTTCTACTTCTTGAATTGTATATTGTTTCTTATCAAGATTGGATTCTATAATGAAGATGATAAGTTGTATTGCTTTTATAGGAAGAGTAAAAAACATAAACATTAATTGTCCAAAATAAACAGTTTTTTTGACAAATTTCACTCTTGTTAAAGTAAAATAACATTTGTTTAAAGTAAAATTACTCCGTTTTAATGGTAATAAAGGTAATGTAATGGTATAAGTTTAATATACATAATTTAGATTGTATAGAGAATATTTTTTGAGAGTGATATATAATATATATACTATATAATACAATAAGAGTGTTGTGCGTCGGAAACCGTTTCAATGCCTTTAATGCCTTTTAATTACGATAATCCCCTTTTAAAAAACTGAACATTTACTTTAAAAGCGAAGAAATCGGATGAAAATTTGGATGATAATTGTTTATGCGCCAATATATTATTATTCGGTTAATATTTAAGATTAAAATTAATTAATACATTAATGAATAAATCTACTGAAAGTGTGAATGATAATTGGGATTGTGAGTATTTAGCGATAATGATATTACGACAGCAAGAGGCGGATGAAGATAATAGAGAAGTTTATCGTGTTCAGAAGTGTCGTATGAAGAAAGAACTTAATGATATGGCGGAAGAAATGAAATCAAAAGGTCAACTAAAACGAAAACGTATCATCAAGTCAATCATAGAAATTGCGCGAGAATTTGAGGAACCAATGAAGTTAAGAGATGAAAAAAGACATTTACATACTCAAATAAGAGAACTTAAAAAGTTATTGGATACAACAGAAGAATATTGGACACAAAAGGTAAGAGAAAAAATGAGAGATGAATACAGTAAAGCAAGGGCAGAATCTGACTTAAAAAAAGAGTTAGAAAGTAGTCGTGAAGTCAATAGACGAATAATGGATGCTCAAACACAATTAGAAGGAAGACTATATAACATACAAAACAATTTTGTTTTAACTCCGAAAGATGAACACGCTGAAGCATGTCAGACCCAGGCACAGCTCGTATTAGAGGCACACAATAATAAGAGCACTACAAAAGATAAAACAATTAAACAATTGAGAAAAAAGAATAAGAAATTAGAAAAACAAATAGCAATATTAAAGTCTTTTAATAGTGATTCATCATCATCTTCAGAAGAAGAAGAACAACAAGATGATAGTAGTGAAGTTTCATCTACTTAGCGAATACTTCAGTTTCCTTTACTTTTTTTGATTCCTCAGCAATAGCAGGAACATCGTGAGTTAATTCTCCAAATTTTGGTTTTCTTTGTTTAGGTGGTGCGTTCACTCTAACCACAGGACCAGTTCTAGATTTCTTGTAAGGGACACCTTTTTTCCTCGCCGCTTGAATCGCTTTGGTTTTTTCGTTGACAATTTTTTTGGGCATTTTATAATAATCATTTACATTTTTTTTTTAATAATAAAATAAATATAATTTCTATCATAAAATGTCACTTGTAATAACGTCATCAAAGCAACAACAGTATGATGGACTGGTGGGGAAGAACGTGGGAGTTGAAAAACCATTCTCATACAAAAATCATATGAAATCACCTCTGATCATTAAGAAAGGATCTGAAATTGCCGTAGTATCTGTTCGTGTAGATAAAGCACAACAGATACAGGTGCGCAATGGAGATCGTATGGGTCTTTATTGGGGACAAGAAACGGTAGCAGACGATATTGTAACAGTAGAACCAAATTTGGTATGTTTCCTTGAAATACCTAATGATACATATACAATAGAACAATTTGCGGACGCATTACAAACTGAGTTAATTAATCTTGGGCAAACAACATTTAGTAACTTTAGGACAGCAACTGTCGTCACAACACCCGACAATGATAATTCTTTTGTTCATTTCAAAATAAAATTCTCACAGAATGCTTCTGCTACAGATATAGCAGGAAATCTTGCGTCGGGATCATTTGTTGCTTGTGTGAATGCTAATAATAAAACTCCTGTGAATGCTATAGTTAGAGAAACATATGGTGCGGCAGAATTGACTCTTACAGATGATTTTAATGTATCAGGGAATGAAATTACTGCTGGAAGTGATGCGACTAAAGGTTGTGTATTTATAGCAGCAAAGGATTATTTATCATCTACATCCGGAGTTTGTGAGTTTAACTTTAGTGATGCTCCTGGAGATATTCGTGTTGGATTAGTTAGGAATATGCCTGTTGATAGACCAGCACCAAGTAATTTTAACAATATACGAGAACAAAGTCCAAATTTTAGCAATGATGAGGGGAACAGAATAGATGAGTTTTACGATTATTGTTTTCAAATAAAACGAACTGGAACTGGTGTCCCTACAGAGTTTTCAGTAGGACAAGCAGTAATAGTCAATAATCCAGGAGATGGTCTTCAAATGGTTAAAGTTCCATCCGCATCCTATACAACTGCTACGCCGAATGCTTCATTTGATACAACAAAAGGAACATATTTTGACAAAGTAAGATTTACGAGATTTGGTGAACAAATTAAGATTGAATTAATTGATAATAAGTCCGCGGCGACTACTCTCATTGATGCTGGAAGTGGAGCATTAAAACCTTGTGGACAATTCTCTGACCTTTTGTATGCGAAGGGAGAAATGTTGGTCTCTACAGAAAAATTAGTCATTGATAGATTTGATAAGGGAACTGCTACATCAAAAGCATATAATGATTCAAGAACTTATGGATTTGGGATTATTCCTTCAAATCTTCCACCTGATCACGCAACGCTCGTAGCCCGTGAAGCAGCAGAATTACAAGATTTACAAACTAATTTTTGTAGTGGGATGGGATCTACAGCGACCTCTATAGGTTACAACGACGCAAATTTGGACCAAGCACCATTATATGATACGATCAATGCTTCAGGTGGTCAGCAACGAAGTTGGGTTGTCGTGCTAGGACCTGATGAACAATACAATACTCAGGACGTCAATGGTCAAATGATTCCTAATGATGATATGAGAAGGGCATTAGGTTTTAGTAAGACTCCTCTATTAGAGAGTGGAGATGAAGACCCAACATTAAGTCTTACAAATGATGTTGTATTCAAAAGTGATCAAGAACCTGATTTCTCAGCGACTGAAAGTATGTTCATTAGATGGAATGCTACTCAGCAACAATCATACAACTGTAATCAAGGATCAATTTCTAAAATCATATATGCTTGTCCACGGTTTGATATACGTGGATCAGAAAGTGGTGGTCTTTATTACGAACCATATGAAAGAGTCTACGTTGATTGTAATAATCCTGATGATCTTATGATTACTGATGTAGGTGTAGATATAGTAGATGTAAATGAAAGACTTGTTACATCACTTACTGGAGATACTCAGATCAATTTCCACGTTAGACAGAAGGAGAAGTTTCAACCTGGACCTGACTCTGGGAGAACTTAGTAAAAATTGTTTTTATGAATTAATGATCATTTTTTTGAATGTTTTTAAAAAAGTTTAAACTTATACAAATTTTAATTTTATTTAAGAAATATTATATTTGAATAGTATAAAATATGAGTGATTATTTACCTGATTTTATTGAACCACCTCGTCCTCCAACTCCTGATAGTGAAACAAATGATGCGAATGTTCATATCCCTGACAATATACAAGATAAAGTAGACAGTAGTATTGAGCATAATCAAAATGATGCTTTTAAAGATGATGATGCGATTATACAAATGGAGATTCAAGACATGTTAGATGAAGAAGAGCAGGAGTTAGAAGATATGATAAATAAAAAAGAGAAGATGACAAATGAAGATATATTCAAAGGTCCTAAAATTCAACCAGTGAAACTTACAAAAGAAGAAAAAGCAGAACAAAGAAAAGTCGCAAGAGAAGCAGCGAAAGCAGCAGAGAAAGAACGTAAGGCACAAGAACGTGAAGCAAAAAAAGTCGCAAAGGCAGAAGAGAAAGCAAGATTAAAAGCATTACGACCAAAAAAGGTAATGGATCCTGCTCACTTGGAGAAACTACAGGCGGGACGATTGAAAGCACAAGAAACACGTGCTCGTAATAAGAAGTTAAGGGAGGCAGGCGCAGATATTCCTAAACCACTTACAAGAAAGGAAAAAGAATTAAAAAACGTAATTGAATCCGTAGTTGAACCACGAAAACCACAAAACCAAATCTCAAAAGCAGATCTTGAAGAGGCACAATTCCAAGCAATACAAAGATATGAACAAATTCGTAAAAAGCGAAAAGCAGAAAAACAACAAAAACAAAAAGAAGAGAAAGTATTACAACAATCCCAGGCTACGATTCAACGAGCAATTAATCCGCACCAACCTGATATATGGGATCACGCCCTTGGAGGAATGTTTAATTAATTAATTTTTTTATTTAAGAATAATTATATAAATAATTATATAAATAATTAGATGGATTTAAGTGTTGACAATAAGGAAGAACTCTTGGAATATTTTATTGAAAACCGACCAAGTCGTAAATATAAGACAAATGAACAATATGCTTTACGATTGACAAAGTTGGCTCGTGATATGAATGAAGATAATTTAGGATTTTTGATTGAAGATGATGAACGAGTATTGGATGAAATATCTGATAAACCAGTTACGACTCAAGCAAATATACTTACAGCGATAATTGATTTTCTCTTGATAGAGGATGAGTTTCCTGAAATAGTTGAGACTTATAAAGCGTCAAAGGAAACAAGACAAGAGAAATACTATCAACAAAATGAAAAGGGAGAGTTGATAGGTGCTCAGAAGGAAAACTTTGTTCCTTTAGATGAGTTGATGAAATATTATTATCGTATAGAAGAAGAAGTGAAAGATAAGAATTATGAAAATGTAGATAGTGGTGTCGCACGAGAATATCTAAATTTGCGAATATTATTACGATTATATTTAATGTATCCATCACGAAATGAATATAGTAATCTTGAATTGATACAATATAAGGATTTTAAAAAGATCAAACATTTGATGAAGAATTATATTGTTCTTAAATCGGGTAGTAATCCTTTTTTATCAATCTCAGAATATAAAACGGCAGCGAAACATAAAACCAAGACAACTGAAATCAAAGATCCTACATTAAAACGATTAATAGATTTCCATAAAGATAAATTTGGATATGGTAATATGTTCTTTACTCAAGGTGGTCGTAAATATGAAAACATTGATCTATCAAAACTTCTTACAAAATATTCTCGTCAATATCTTGATAAGTCAATAGGAACAACTTTAATGTATAAAATTATCATACAGACACTTGGACAAGAATATCATAAAGCACTTGAAGGGGATAATGAGAAAAAGATTCAAGAGTTACGTAAAAAGTTAGAAGAGTTTGCTCGTGTAAGAGGACATACACGATCAACTCAAAAGAAAATATATACAAAAAAGAATCCTAAAGAACAATCGCTTTCACTTGAACAAATCAAGAAAAAGAAACCAGATGATCTTACAATAGAGGAAATAAAATATCTTATAAGTCGTTTAGAAAAGACAGCACCTGGTGAGGGCAAACCAGCAATTACAATGAAAGAACTTCAAGATTTAGTAGTTCCACTTTAGATAAAATGCTCTTCAATATCATCAATTAAATCAGTTACTAAAACCATCATTCGGTTGAGTTCTTGTTTAGTGTCTTCAATATCTTGAATGTAATGTCTGAGAACAGTAAATTTATCATTTAGTGCTAGTGATAATTTATTGATTGCTTGTTCTTTTTCAATTTGTTTTTCTAAACGATTGATTACTTCATCTTTTTGAGTTAATCTTTTTTCACGAACTTTAACAAGTTCTCTCCAATGATTATCTAAAACACATATATTATCATTGTTTTTAACTTCACTAATATTCTCAACAATATTATCATTTTGAATAGATTCGTTCATTTCAAGTATTTCTGTGGGCATTTTAATTATCATTATGAGTAAATCTTTAAATAATTCATTAACAAATTAATTATCATTATCTACAACAACTAAATCTTTATCATACTTGATTCCCATAATATCTTGTAATACAGTGAATTGTTCTCCTGTTAATTTAAGTTTATGATCAATACTACTTTTAAATCTATCTTTTTTACAAGTATTATCATCGTGACAGACGCAACACATCAACTCACTGATAGATACTTTTTGGAAGTGTTTTTCTCCGCAACCATCAAACATTTTCGCACCTTCACCAGTTCCTGATACTTCAAAACCAGTCATTCTCTTCCAGTGTTTTTTTGTATATCCCATTGCTCCTTCGTGAATTTGACGATATGCTGGACATCTAATAATCCCCATACTATAGTTTTCATCGGGAAAGATAAATAGCATTTCAGGTGAACCAGCGATTCCAACCTTACCTTTTAATGTATTGACTAATACTTTACAATACTGATCAAAGTAAATGTCATCACTATCCATGTTGATGAGAATATTATTCTTTGCTCTTTTAGTCATCCAGTTCCTTTTTTCACCAATCCCCATACCAGTTTTTATAAAATGATAATTAATTTCAATACCTAATTTTTGTTTTACTAGTTGTAATTCTTTATCATTCATTAATGGATCAGACTTTTGACCATCTCTACCATATGAATCACAGATCAACCATTCAATCTTATCTTTAGGATATTGTTGATGATAAACATTAGCAATCATTAGAGGTAGAAACTTTCGTCTGTTGAAACTCGGAGTTAGAATAGATATGTTGGGTAAATTTTCCATTATATTCTTTATACAAGATTTTTTTTATATAGTATAAAATAAAATGGTAAAATATGACAAAGTAGTTATAAAAAAAAGCACTAATCCGAAGAAGAAGTTGATGGCGGTTTTTTCATCTTCAGAAGGCGGGAGAACAAAGACCACACATTTCGGATCCGCAGGAATGGATGACTATACGCTAAAACGAGACAAGCAACAAAAAAGTAGATACATAGGACGTCATAGAAAGCGTGAAAACTGGAACTCGCCGACGTCGGCGGGAGCCCTGAGTAGATGGGTGCTATGGAATAAGGAGACAAGGGCGGCATCTATTAGTGATTTTAAAAGAAGATTTAATCTTAAGTAAATTTATTATTGATCATTCATATCAAGATCACTCATATCAAGATCATCATAGTTAAACTGATTGTCTGTAATGTCATCAAATGCTCCTACTTCATAACATTCTCCCATCTTCATATAATCGCGGATCTCGTGAAACATATCGGTATATTCTTTATTCTCTTTTGTTAGTTCTACATTTTCTGTTAGTGCTTTAGAATGTTCCTCATTAAGTTTGTCAATGATAGATTGTGCTCCACACTCTTCCTTGAGTTGCTTGAGTTCTTTCTTGAGTTCCACAATCTGTTTAACCATACTATTTTGTTGTTTATGTGAGTTTGATAAATCTGTTTTGTATCCTTGTTTTAACCAACCATCTCCATTAATTTGTTCTTTGAGTTCCCTGTTCTCTCTACTTGTTTGAATTCTTTCTGTTGACTCTTCTCTCCAATTTACTCTCAATTCCTTGTTCTCTTCCTTGAGTTCCTTGATCTCTTCGTTGAAGTGTTGTGACGCCATCCTCTGCGACCACTGCTCGTTCGCTATCGTCCCATTCAGTCCCTTAACCGCCGCTGCGAATTCTTCTTCTTTTTCTTTCAACTTTACTCTCAATTCCTTGTTCTCTTCCTTGAGTTTCTTGTTTTCTTCTTCTTCTTCAATAAGTTTATCAAAGATTTTAATATCAACTAAACACATTCCATCGCTTTTAGCGAGTTCTTCCATATTGTCAAACTGCTCTTCTTTGAGTTTCTTGATTTCTTCTTGGAGTTTAAGTATGTAGTCCCCCTTTTTCTTATGTGATTCATCACTATGTTTCGCTGCTTTCTGTGATAGTTTAACAAAGTTTTGCTTTTGTTCCTGTAGTTTCTTGTTTTCTTCTTGGAGTTTCTTGATCATCATCGCATCAGCAGAGAGAGAGGCAGACATTGTTTTTTGTTGTTCTTTTTTTTGTATTTACTCTTTCTTCGCCTCTATATATTTTTTTAATATAATTTAATTTAATTTAATGGGCGCTCAAATTTTATGAAGCAATAATGATTTACTACAAAATAATAATGATTTAGTCTAACTGACACGATACAGTATCAATGTCCCAAGTCCATATTCTTTTCTTGGGATAATCGCCTTCAGGTTGATGATAAATATTTACAACTTGATAGTATAACATTTTATTCATTATTTAGAAATTAATCTTATATGATTTAAAATATTGTATACTATTAGACCAATGATTCATAATTCTCATTCTCGCAAAGATTTACTTGAACTCTCAGATATATTCAATGTAAGGATAGAAGATAAATATGATTTATCAAAAAGGGAATTAGCAGATGCTTTTTGGTCATCATTAGCCAAGATGCGAACGATAGAATCTGATCAGCAATATTACTTTATAGAATCAAAGGAAGAATTAATTGAATATTTGGAGAGTCCACATCAGACTAAATCACTTACAATACAAGATAAACAAGAGATTATAAA
>WLWE01000926.1_pt1 | contig 23650 bp, 30 predicted proteins | sample 6718301 | NCBI WGS metagenome assembly WLWE01 (sample SAMN12718691, study PRJNA515312) | sponge metagenome | isolation source: marine sponge | host: Mycale hentscheli | place: New Zealand: South Island, Marlborough, Capsize Point | collected 2003-05-01 | reverse complement strand
GAGTTTACTTCTATCATTACTGTGGCATTGTATTGCTTTACTCTCTTTATGATCTCACTTGTCATTTGAGTCCACTCTTGTGCATTGGCTCTATAGATGTCAATCACTTGGCCTTGCGCATTCATAAACGTGGCTACGGTGAAGTCTTCTTGCTTACCTAGATCTACTCCGCAATAGATCTTTGAGTTGTTGTTACCCCATGTGGGCATGATGTTACTCTGTAGGTTACTGAAGACCTCACCTCCACTGTCAATAAATTTGGCTAGATATTCTTGTTGGAAGACATTAGGTGGTAAGGTTCTCTTTGCATCCTCTATCTCTTCTATGTTTATGTATGGTGTGTCGTATGAACTTCCTGTATATGCTGTATAGTTATCGTAATCGTTTGAGCGCGCGAGTTGGAATAACTCATGGAACCAGTTCTTACCTTTCGGTGTAGAGATGAATAAGACTTTCTTACCACGTACTAAGAAGACTGGTTTAATGGCTTCCTTCCATGCATCCTCTTTCATAAAGGCAGCCTCATCTAAGATACCATAGTCTACTGTTAGACCTCTTATGTTATCATACTTCTCTGCTGATCTAAAGATGATCTCACTACCATTCTTTAATCTAATATAGTTATCTGAGTAGTTACAGTTTTTAACTATGCCTGATGCGCCGATGGCCTGCATTAGTTCTTTCTGTACCTTAGTAGTTTGTGAATAGACTGGCGATACCCATAAGACCTTACATGGCCCATCATTAATCATCCAGTATAATGAAAGGTTGATCGCCATTAAGGATTTACCAAACTGACGACCAACACAGGCTACATGGTATTTAGCTGAGCTACTAATAATATCATGCACCATAACTCTCTGTTTAGGATGTGGTGTAAAACCAGTAAAATTCATTTACTCTTCTATTCTGTTAACGTCATCATTTATATCTGGTCCAAACTCAAACTTAATGTTCTTAAACAGATCTTCTCCATCTTGACCTGTTATCTCTTGTCTTGCTAACTTAGGTATAATGTATTCAGATAGTTTTAACATTAGTTCCATTGCTTTTGCTGGATCATCATGGCTTACTTGTATTAGCCATCTATTCATATTGTCTAAGTTATCTTCTGTTAACTTTTGATATGCTTCTCTAATAAGTTTTGTATTCTTATTCTTTGAGCCCGCTTTTCTGCCGGCTCTGTTAATGTTGTGGTCTCCGCCTTTAAACTCTCCCATCTTCTTTCAATGCTTTATTTAAGGTTTTAACAGTTTGCTTTGCTATCTCAAAGGACTTAGCCTTAATCGTAGCTACAACAAACTCATTCTCGGTAAGCGTATACTTACCTGTTTTGGTTTCGTAAACTGGATATGATTTCATATTCTACTTTTAGTCTTTTTTTAATATTAAGTACACAACGGCCACACGAACTAACTGGCTTGTTCTCTCCTGTTGTTCTATTGTAGATGGCATAGATGTGTTTTGCCTGCTCTTGTGTCATTCTGACATTGCCTAACAAGACGTAATTGTCTGTTAACCATTTGTAATCTTCGTTATTCATAATAGTATTTTTAAATATAGCTCACTAATAATTGATGCTAGTGCTGCATATAAGATACCTTCGTACCCACTTAGAAATATAAAAGGTCCGACATTTAACCAAAACGTCATACACATATTACATTTCATTGGTTTATCTGGCATCCATTTAAACCTTTGATTGAAGTCAGCTGCCATGTGTCCAAGTCCTGCTGCTCCTAATATCATTAATATTATCTCCATTGTTCTATTCTATTTTTTATGTATTCTCTACACTCGCTTACGGCTTGACTAATAGACGTTCTCGGTATACCTGTGATTCTACTTAGCTCAGAGTAATTCGGTTGCTCTAACCACATCTTAAATAGTTTTACTCTAAACCATTGTTCTACAGTATCTGCTTCCATATCTTCCATAATACCTTCTATAGCTTGTAAATTCATATCTTTAGTAATAGCGTGGTTAAAGTCTTCAGGTATTGCACCATCAATACTATGTTCTAATTTTGCTTCATAGTCTTTAAAGTTTTGTGTAGTATTATTAAATACATTATACATGTGTTCTTTAGATTCTATCCATAAGTTACTAACATCTTCATAGGGTACTAAATCACCGGTTCTATTACTTACATAACCTATATTAGTTTTAAGCGGGACTTCTTTACCAGCATATCTATATACTTTATGCCATGGTGAAGTACTTGAGTAATAGTTTCTATGCATTATACCACTTAAGAATAAGAAAGCTTGTTTCTTTTCTATTAGTTCTTCTGCTCTTTTATGTTGTATAAAAGATTCTATAGCAACATGTGCTAATTCTTCGTATACATGATGACTAGAAGTTTTAGTTATTCTTCTGGCTATGTGTACAATCTCATTGTAATTGTCGGTAATAAATTTATCTAGGGTCGTACTCAAAGTAATCAAATATATCTTTCATTATTGCACATTCTTCGTATGCTTCTTCTTGTAATGCTATCTCATACCTAAATGCCATTAGGGCTAAGGCTTCACTAACATCATTATGAGATTCATCTAAGTATCTGTCTAACATAATATCACGGAACTCTTGCTTTACCTTTTCATTCTCAGTAAAGTATAGTCCAATGATTTTCCATTCTTTTTTCTTCATGGCTATCATCTTTCGTATGTGCCTCTACCAGTAAATCCCCATATCTCTCTATCTAGTCTAGCCATAGGTGTATAATATGGTCTACCACCTTCTTTATCTATGCTTTTACTGTCTGGTTCTAATAAGTTATGGTTAGTACATCCTATTAGGTATGCCCATCTTACATGTGATGAATGCTTTTTAAGTGTAACGATTTTAACACCGGTTCTGATATGCTTCATGTAAAATACAAAATGCTCACGATTAAGTTTAGCTATCTTACACAGTTTGGTATCAACATTATCTAATATTACTTCATGTATGTTATTCTCTTCACGATCTAATATACGTCTAATATCAGAACCATACACATCTAGTGCTTTATCTGTTAGTTCATACTCAACTGCTATTCTACGTAAGAATGCAAATAACATGCAAATGCCTTCATCGTCAGTGTTTACCCATTCAGGTACTTTAATTTGTATCTCCATATTATATTTATCTGTTTACCTTTGCTAACATCTGTTTAACTTCAGTAACAGTTCTACCAACGGACAGTTGAAATTCAGCCATGGTTTTTTCTTTGTGAGGAAGACTCTCTATAAAAGAGTCTTTCTCTCTATAATACCCTTTAGGGGTATTGGCGGACTTTTTGTCCATATTGATACGGACATTTTGACCATATAAAGCTTTAAGCTTTTTACTAGGTTTATATTGATTTGCGTTACGTGTATGTCTACCTGACTTAACTGTTATTAATTTAAGCTCTTGTAATTTCTTTATATCACGTTGTGCTGTTTTACCAGATACATTAATTAATTTACCAATAGTAGTATAGCCTCCAATAAGTGGCTTGTCTTCTTTAGTAAAAGATATTATTATATTAGCAAGGAGTAGTTGACTAGGTGTTAGTCCTAGTTGTATGAGCGGTTCTATTACTGCATACTTAAGATACTTAATGTACATATTTTATTATTTTATTATTATACGGACTTTCTGTCCATTGTTTCACGTTTATTACGTTTACCTACAAGACCATTAGCTCTACGATAATCTCTAACTGGTCTCCAGACTCTACTCTGTGTAAGGCCAAGTCTTTTCGCTATTTTAGGAGTACTAAGACCAGATTGATATAGACTAATAATAATCGCATCCGTCTCCTGTCTTGACCATACTTTTACTATCTCTTGACTCGTAGGTGTATATTCACCAGCAGCTCTACGAGCTCTCCATCTAGCATTATTCTCTTTCGATGTAACCCACTGTAGGTTCGTGTAGTGATTATTCATCTTATTACCGTCTACATGATCTACGTTAATAGTTCTATCAATAGTGTTAAAAGGATTGTCACAAAAATACATTGCTACTAATCTATGTACGTATTTGCTTGGTAAGTCGTTTTTACTTAAGGCAGCATATCTACTACCCTCGTGACCGCCTGTTAGGCTAACGCTAACCCATCTAATATCTTCGTTATAGTTATTAGTTACCTTTACGTTACCCTCGTCTGAGATCCACCAGTATCGTTCTCTATGTAACTTTCTGTGTGGTCCTCCGGTCTTAGTTGTATGGAAATGTTCCCATCTTTCTTCTGTATTCATAGTGTTTATTTTATATTTAGTTATATGTTATATATCGTCTAAGTTTCAGAAAAAAGGCGGATTCCTATAAAAGGCCGAAGGGCCCTCGAATGAGGACCCTTCTATATAATAAAATAATAAAATAAACAACCATGAACATGACATTCATGACTATGCAAAATGACAAACATTAATTACAATGAATTGTCATACCTTATATATCGCTATAAGGATTTGTTTCAGATTACGTAATAACTAATGCTCCTGCATCAGATACAGTTAATACGTATTCTGTACCATTAGGTGAGTGCATTGTAATACCTCCACCATTTGTTAGTGTTTCTAAGTTATTAACTGAAACTGTATCTGCTTTTGCCGCAGTTACACCATCACCAAGAGCCACAGCAGCATTTGCGTTAGCTGCAGTATTTCTACCGATTGCAATAGCTCCAGCGAATGCACCACCTGTAGCACTCTGTCCAATAGCTATAATAGCAGCCTGATTACCTGCAGTAGCGTCTCTACCGATAGCTACACCATTTTGGAATAGGGCAGTAGTATTGTAACCTACAAGTGTATTATAGTCACTAGCAGAGCTTGCAGAGTTACCAATCATTACGTTACCATTACCACTAACACTATCAAAGTTATTACCAATTGCAACGTTATTTGAATTAAAAGAAGAACCTGGAATATCATGACCAATTCTAATTGATTCACTTGCAGCAGTTCCACCTTGTGAGTTACCAATTACAATAACTTCATTTGAACTTGCACCTGTCTCAGCACCTTTACCAATTGCAATTGCATTTGAACCTTGAGCTGTTGCTCCTAAACCTATACCAACTGAGTCCTGACCTGCTACAGATGAATTGTAACCCATAGCAATTGCGTTTGCACCATCTGCTGTGGCGTTCTGCCCGAAAGCAATACCTCTTGTACCACCAACTGCAGCCGAAGTACCGATAGCAACTTTGTCACTACCACCTGAAAGATTAATAGAGTTACCAATACCTACAGATCTATCTGAACCAGAAATATCTACATCGTCACCGATTACAATACCTTCTGATGAATTAGTAGTTCCGTTAATACCAATTGCAATACCTCTGTTAGCTGATGCAACTGAACCATGTCCAATAGCTATACTACCTTCTGAACCACCACCATTTGCCAACGCTCCTTGACCTATTGCTACAGACTCTTGTCTTGTAGCCGATGCTCCATCACCTAAAGCAATAGAACCACTACCTGCAGCATCTGCAGCAGTAGTTGTTAGTGCAGCCGCAGACTGTAATGAGTCAGCACCTGTACCATTCTCTAGTCCTGCAGCACCACCTGGTAAACCAGTTACTGTAGCGTTTGTAAAATCTACTGAAGTAGCTGGTGCTCCTGGAAAGCCTGCACCGAATTCGAATGCACCATTAATCATACCTACAGTACCTGCAGCGCCATCTACAACACCTAAACCTGTAATTGTAATTTGATTACTATCAACATTAATAATTTTAGTACCTGATTTTAAGGCAATAATAGGACCTACACCAATGCCTGTACCATCTCCTATTTCAATTGGAGTATCAGTACCATCACCGTATTGTAATGCTACCGGTGGGAATGGTGCTCCCGCTTGATTATTTGCTGTTTTAATCAGTCCTTGATACGACTGATCTATTTGTTCGTTTTGTAAACTTGCCATAATTAATTATTTTCTGTTTTAAGTGCTGCAAGTTCTACTTCTAGTGCAGCTATTTCTTTTTCTAGTCTTTCGATCTCAGAGATGTTTTTCTCTTCATCCGGTACTCTAATTACGTTACCGTCTTCGTCGTGTATGTATTTTACGTATCCGCTCATAGTATTAGTTTAATTTTTTAATTAAAGTTCCACTAGTAGTATAAGTACCGGAAGTTGAATCATTCCATAATTGGTAGAAGAAATACTGATCGTTCGCCCAGTTAATATTGTATGTTTCTGTTGGATCTGAAGAGGATTCAGCATCTACGTTATTTGAACCTGCAATAGGCATAAACATAGTTCCATTAGACTTAATAAACAGTTTCTTACTGTAATAAATGTTATTACGTGAGTTAGGTGATTGTACTTGTGCTAATGAAAAGTTATTAGCACCACCTGCAGGCGCTTGACCTACTGTTTGTGCTGTATCTGAAATCCATAATGATGAATAACCCCAGTTATTTAGACCGTCTCTATATTCTAGTGTACTAACCTCTAACACATCACCAGTAGTAAATGTACCACCTGGAATCGTAATTGTTTCGTATACTAAATCAGCACTAGCCTGTGTATTTAATGTCCATGGAGTACCTGAAAAAGAAACAGTTCCACCACTTGCTGGTAAACCGCTCACAGTACTACCTGTGAAGTCCACAGTACCACTAACAAAGTTAGTTGCTGTATTACTCATTTCGATGTTAGTAGCGTTACCAGCACCGTCTGTAATAGCTTTAGCAGTGCCACCGATTGCAGCATTGTCTGTTGTTTTTAATAATCCAAGATATGAACTTTGGATTGCATTTCCTGTTAATTGAGCCATATTATCTCTTTTTTAATTTTATATTGATTCCCAGTTATCTGGTTCAGCTTCCCAGTTATCACTGGCTGCTTCCCATAATACTTGAACTGGTGGTGCTGTACAAGGTGTCGTTGATGACCATACTCTTGTTTCAGTACTGTATGTATTTTGATTTCCACCCCATGTACATGGATTAGCTGGTACACCGTTACATGCTTCATCAGCAATTGCGTACCACCAAGAACCATTCTCTGGAGCACCTATATTATAGTAGTTAGCTAAGGCTATAACCCATGAGCTATTTACTGGTTGTGTTATACCTAATTGATAACATAATGTTTGTAACCACGAGCCATTTACAATAGTCGTAGCGCCAAGATGTATTGCGTATGCAGAAATCCAACTTCCATTAAATGGAGCAGTTACTGCACCGCCTGAGGCACACTCTACATAGTCTTTAGTTACTGATTTTATATCCATCTACTTAGAAATATAATTTTATTTAGAGTTGTTTAATTTCTTAAGAGCAACCTTTAGTTTATTAATATTCTTTTTAGTCGCCATGGACTGTCGTGGAAGGACCGCAGTCTGTACACTCTCCGTATTTCTCTTCATAATATGATAAATTTGATCTACCAGTGACTAAGCCACTAAAGTAGGGATTTCTTTTATCTGGCATCATACCGTCTGTGCCAGGATTCTGATATTCTGGGAATAGGTTAGGATTATCCATAAAATACTTTGTAAGTCTTTTAGAATAAAATTCTGCAGTATCTAACGTTCTCTGCATTATATATTGCAATTCCTCTAAAGTAGTAGGCGAAGTCTCTTCTGACGTGCCATTCAGGATCCCCTGATTAGCTATCTTATACTTAATGCTTGGTAACATTAGATATAGTGCATACTGCATTAGAGTAGGTCCTACGTAATCCTTCATGAGTACCTCTTCACTAGCATTTAAGTCAGCTGCAATTACACCTGCTTTTAATCTATCGAATAGTCTTGTACCTAAAATATTTTGTAAATAAATGTCTTGAGCTTGTAGAATATGCGGTGTAATCTCATTTAGTCTGACATTGTCATCTAATTGAGTCCATTGCTTCATTCTTTGCTCCGATACTAAAAGTGCTGTTTGGCTCATATTATACGTCTGCTATATTTGTTATATCTTCTTCTAATGCAGGATCATCTGCTTCAGTTCCAATTAACATTGGTACTGGTTCTACTTCTAGTTTAACATTGTAACCAGCTAGTGATAGAATGTAACCATAAGTATCTAGAATTTTAGATTGTTTAGGTCTTACTACAGTATTCATAAAGTGTGAATATGAAGTAATGATTTCATCTGAATTAGATGAGAAACCAGCACCGTCTTTAATACCTAAAAGAAGTGGAGAAGTAATACGGTGTGCAGTTAAGATTCGTGACGTTATTCTTTGTTCGAGTGTCAAGTAGTAGTCGTCGTTAGCATTCTCGATTGGTGTCACCTGCAGTTCTTTGCCTGGCTCAGAAAAAGCCAAGAAGAATCTACCAGCATTCTCTTCTCCACTGAATGTGTCTTCTATTTCTCTATAGATGTCTCTTCTTTCTTCTGGATTTGGTATTCCGTTTCTAAATTGGACGAACATACTTGGTGCGAGTCCATTTGAGATGTTTGCGTTATGGAACCTTGACACCCTCGAATCAAGCTGAATATCATTAACACCACCAATATAAGCGGGTAAAGGATAGATTTCTTGTCCTGGGTTGTAGTTTTTACAATAATAGATCTGACTTGCAGAATCTTTTTTAGTATCAGTTGGATCATAACTTCTATATTCTACTGGTTTATATTTTCTAATTTGTTTCCAATCAGACGAATAATAGTAACTATGTATCTTATCTTCTTCGTCTGGTTTACCTGATCTTACGTTTGCAAATGGTAAGTGATAAATTTCAGCAATTCTAGTGCCTTCTTTATTCCATATAATATTTAGTGAGTAACCACCAAATAATGTGTAGTCTAAACTGATTCTAGAGAATATCTCGTCAATAGTATCTCCATCAGTGTTAATGTATTCTCCACCATAGTCTTTAATACCTTCTCCGAAGATACCATCTTTAATAGCGTCGATACATGTATGATTCATTGCAGAACTATCGTATAAGCCGATTAGTTCTTGTGGAAATAGATTATCAATACCAAACTTAATATAGTCTTTTCCTCTTTGTTCTTGGATTACTGGTAAGTCTAGCGCTTCAAACTTGCTACCTTTAATAGAATATAATCCTTCCGGGTTTGTGTTTCTCATATTTCTTTTTAATAATTTGGACGATAGAAGACTTCTGCGTCTCTTTCTTCGTTATTAGATATGTATTCTACTTTTCCTGAGTCACCTCCAGGCTTAGTAATTATCTTTACAATATCAGAATAAGGACCTAATGCCCATGTATAATAACCATTATAGTGTTTATCTTCAAAATCTGCCGGTAAATCTACCATAAATTCTGCGTATCTTGCATTCTCACTAACAATTGACCAGTCGCCAGATGCTACAGTTACTAGTATTTCTTGTGAATATTGTGACTTAAGCGTGAATGTATCGTTAAGATCTAGTGCTGAAGTAGGATTATTAATGAAAAAGAATGCTTCTTCTGCTGTTATTGTTGTAGTCATACTATATAATGTGTGTTTCTACTTAGAAATATAAAAAGTAAACAAGTTGTAATTCAAAAAAAAAGAGACCCGTTAAGGTCTCTTCTTTCATTTATAGTGATGTCGATATTAAGCCTCGACGATAGAGCTAGTAACTTCAAATGATGGAGCTTCTTCCATTCCAGAAATTGTTAATTCATATCCGTTTCTGTCACCGTAAGCGGTACCAGAAATTGATGAACCTGCAGTCATGAATGCACCTCTTTCAACACCAACTGAGAAATACTTGTCGTTGTTGTCTTTAAATACTACAACCATATCAGTTGCTTGAGCCATCAGTAAAATCTGATCTCTCTTTGCAGCTTCCATTTTGTTGAATATCATTGTAAGAGCTTGGTCATAAAAGACTGTACCATTCTCTTGAGATACATTGATTGTTTCGGTAAATGAACTAGTTTGTCTTGGAACGTCAAACTCAAAGAAGTCACTAGGCGCAAGGGCTGAACCACCAACAGTAATCGCTGAGATAGTTCCTGAGGATTGAGTAATAGATTGTACTGGTCCGTTAGCGATAAAGATCTTATCAATACCACCGTTAGAATCGTTACAGTCTAGAGTAAATCCTGCTGTTAAATTGCTACATGCCATAGTTTATACTTTGTTTTTTTAGTTAAAACTAAGGGCCGAAGCCCCTAGTCGTTAGATTATGCTAATCCGTTTGTACCGAATTGATCTACTTGAGATACGGCTACACCTAATCTCCATTTAGCGATGAATTTTACAACATCTTGTCCTTTGTCAAAAAAGAACTGTACTGTTGAAGCGTCATCTTCTAAACCTGTACCTGCTACAATCATTGAAGAAGGACCTGCTGCTACGTAATCAGAACCAGTTAAACCTGAAGTTTTAACTACTGTGATGTTAGCACCTGGAAGTTCGAAAGAACGACCGTCTCCTTGGTCATAGTGGTAATAGTTTTGTGCAACTAAAGCTCTTCTTAAAGTATTGAAGTTAGCTGGAGAAACGATCATAATTAAATCATCTCTATCTTTAGAAGCTTCGTTGATTGCATCAAAGATATTTAATGCTTGCTCAACTGCGTTTGCTAAAGTCCATGCTGCTGGAGCTGCAGATAAAGTAGCACCGTTTGCAACAGTTACTTGATCTTTGATACCTGTTCCAGTACCATCTCCGTCTACTAAGTAAGACTCGTTGTATTTAGAGATTCTCTTCACGTAGTAATCAGCGATTACTTCTTCGAAAGGAACACTCTCTTGGTTTGCTGCCGCGCACATTCTTTGAGACAACCAGTATTGTCTTAAATCCTCAGGGCAGAGGTCCATTTTTACTTGTTTATCTCTGATAGTAATATCTACCTGAGAGAAATTTACATCGCCAGATGGGTTCCACCCACAAGCTAAGTCAGCGACGTTTAAGTCACCGTCCATCAAATTGATTGCTACTGTTCCAGCAGAAAGTCCAGATCTTAAGTCTACATAAGACATAAGGTCAGTTTCTAATACTGCCTTTGCAATTAAATCCATTGATGTTTCATCTGTGTACACACTAAGTGCTGTTAAATCAAATGCCATAATTTAGTTTTTTGTTTTTAATTGTTTTTGGTTACTTTCTACTTTTTCTAAGAGCAACAAGTCTTTCGAATCTTGCTTCAGATGTAGATTGTTTGTTAATTGCTTCTTTTGAGAAGGTGTTGCTTACCTTTTTAGCTGCTGGTTCGTCAGCAACTTCGTTAAATCTTGAAGTTAGAACACTAAGCTCTTCTTTAAGTTCTTTAATCTCTTCAGTGTAAGGCTCTAACATACCAGCGATACCTTCCAGTAACCCTTCTACGTCAAATTCCTTTTTCTCTTCAACTACTACCTCTTCCTCTTCGAAAGATTCTTCTGCTTCAGAAACCGACTCTTCTTCGCCAGACTTTTCTTCAACGTTAGTAATTTCACCAGATTCACCTACAGTGATTATTAAACCGTCAGTTGTTTCGTGTTTTCCAATTGGAGCAAATGGATCTTCGTCTGCACCTTCACCTGCACGTACAAATAGGATTGCTCCTGCTTGTAGTTCACCTTCGGTATAAACTTCCGTTCCATCAACTAAAGTAGCCTCCGCCATTTTAGTTTCCACAACTTCTTTAACTTCTTCAGTAGCAGCTCCGAGCATTACTCTTAGCTTGCTGATTGCTGTTTGTACATTCATATACTGTATAAGTTTATTTAGTTTAATCAGACCTATGCCTGACACTTAGAAATATGTATCTGAAACAAATTGACAGAAGTTAGTATAATGAGTATAATAAATAATAATATGGCAATAATTAAACTACCACCGTACTCAGATTACATGAAAGCTGTACAGCAAGCACGCTATGACGGCAAAATCACACATACACAGTTAATCATTCTTAGAAACTGTCACAAGGCCTCAGTTAGACGAGGCGAGCCACTTCACTTTAATTACCTACAAAAAGCTACTTCGCAAACTAAAGAAGAGTGTAAATGGGAGATCAATGACCTCATGACAATGGGTGCAATTCAGTCTCCTAGACCTAACTTTTATTGGTTAGGGTAATGTATTACATTTATCACATACCAGGAGTTAAGATAGGATGTAGTAAAACACCTGCAGAACGTGTAGCTAAACAAGGTTATACACAATTTGACGTGTTAGAAATACACTCAGATATTCATGAAGTTAGTAACAGAGAAAAAGAGTTACAAAAAGAATATGGCTATGCTGTAGATAAAGCATATTATTATGAAACTGTATCGCGTGCATCTTTAGGTGGTTTAGCAGGCGGTCCTGCTAAAGCTCTTCTTACAGAAGAACAAAAACAAGAAATTAGAAATAAATTTGTACCTTACAAATATAGTTATAGAACTTTAGCCAAAGAATATGGCGTATCTAAAGGTTGTATACAAAATGCTCTTACTTCTCTTTAGACTTTCTACGTATTTCTATAATTCTAGCAACGTTAAGTATTATACCAGTAATTATTAAAGCCATCGTTAGTATTGATGACCAATCAATCATTGCAGCACCCGCTGCCGCAACAGTTGTCCCGTTTGCGATTGAGTCTTTTATATCTTCCATTAGAGTTTAGCAGCTTTTTCGATAAAGTTACCGGCAATTGAATAGCCGTTAAGCTCACCATTTTTAATTTGATTCCATGTTTCTTCATCGTTGATTTGATAAGAAGCCATCCAAGTTCCAGCCGGTACGTTAAAGCCCATAGCTGTGGATTTATCCATCTTTGGATCTTCGACGATCCAAGACTCAAGAAGAGTATTATCAGTAACGATGTTATCATCATGGTTTATATCTGTTTGATTTTGCTTATTGTATTCAAAGAACTTTTTTGCAATCTTTTTGATAGTGTCCTTAGAAAAGTATACATGAAAAGGATTACCCATCTCATCTTTACGTAATATTAGTTGTTGTGGTACCATTGCTGGTCCTGTTACGATCATTTCATCATCAGATGAGAATGCAAACGTACCTGGGTATCTCCAGTAGTCGTTAGAACTAGATGCCACTTGACCTGCACGGCCTGAAGCTCTACCTTTTGACATTATGACAGTTTCTCTACCATCTTTGTAAACTTCTAGTTCTTCCCAGTAATGATTGCAATTAACTCCTCCTTTAAAATCAAAAATACTATAGGGTGAACCATTATGTCTAAATCCTGTGTTAATCGCAGTATTCATTTGGTTGATTTCGTCTCTAGTATACAGTTTATTCATTCTAACCATAGCTTTACAGAAGTTTCTCTGTGCTGCTAGTGAACCTGCGTATCTATATTTGATCTCTGGCTCGTTATCTAGGTCCTGTCGACCTAAAATATCTAATCCAACTATACCTTTAACATAATCACCAATGTTCTCAAAGCTAGCCTTAGTACTGTCTATGTAAACTGCTTTTTCGTAGTCAACAGTCTCTCCTAATTGTTCAGCCATTTCGATTACCATTGCCCAAGCTTTTTCTTGGTCAAATTCTTCTTTTAATGCGTGATTTTCAATTGGTACACAGTTAGGTACTTTCTTACCGTTCTTATCTTTCATACCAATTGCTTCATAACCAGGCCAACATGCATCATCTAGGTCAAAACAGTCTTCACACTCAAATGAGTTGTAACAAATAGCAGCAGCTTGATCGTCGTCATAGCCTTCTCCTTTTAAGACTGGTATACATCTAGAAATAAAATCATTTTCTGATTCTCCAGATTCTCTTTCGACAAACTTCTCTTCACTAAATGCTAAGAAGTCAATACCAATTGCTGGCTTGTCTACTAGGGACATTACATCGACACCTAAGTCATCGAATTCCATTTCATCCCAATCAATTAAAAGTTCTACTATTTTCTTCATAATGTATGTATCTTACAACCTTGCTAGGTCATTAATTTTTGCGTCAGCCTCTTGTTGTGTTGTCATTTCTTCTGCAACTACATAAGCTCTAATAACTGGTTGTGCTTGACCTGGTCCTACAGAGTCTGGTCCTACTTGATTATCAATATCTACACCAGTTGCTGCAGATTCTATACCAGCAGTAGGATCAAATGTAGGTATTGTTGGTCTAGTTGGTGCACCACCGCCTCCTGCACCTCCACTAGGTCCAGGTGTTTTAGTTGACATAATAGCTTTTACATTTGCTAAACCAGTTGCAACTGCTACACCCGCAGCAAGAGCTGCACGTATTGGTGAATCAGGTGTTAATGTCATCTGAGATGTATAAGCCTTTTGTGCACCTAAATATGTGGAAATTGTAGCTGCAGAAATTGCTGCTGCTTTACCAGCTGCACTATCTTGTCCAATAAGGTTAGCAATAGCACTAAATGCACTTGCTGCTAATTGTAAATTATTCTCAGTTACCTGCTTTTGTAATAGTTTTTCTGCTTTGGCAGCCTCTTGGTCTAACTTAGTCTTTTTCTTAGTATAGAACTCTCTTACTTTTTGCTTTTCTTCTTCAGTAGCCTTAAGTCTATCTAATTCTTCTAAATCTTTAAGTTGTGCAGCTTCTAATTCCGCAGCTGCCTTTTCAAACTCATTCTCTATGTCTTCTAGCTCCATTTCAGCTAGTTTATCTCTAATAGTCTGCTTTCTAGCTATCTCTTCGTTCTCTAACTCAGCAGTTATCTTCTGTGCATCTAATCTACGTGTTTCTAATGCAGTTTCGGCATCGATTCTAGTAGCAATGGCTTCTGCAAGCGAAGTTTCTAGTTCTTCACGCTTTTCATAGTTAGATTCTTGTGAAATTTGTAGTCTTAGGTTCTCTTCTTCTAGTTTTGCTTGTTTTGCTAAGTTTTCTGCAAGTTTTACTTGTGCTTCACCTACATTCTCTAGTGCAGTCTTTCTTTCTTCGTAAGTTCTGTTAGTATCTTCCGCAATCTTCTGTTGCGTTTCCATTTCTTTATTAAGTAGGGCATTATCAACAATTAACTGTTGTTGTGCATCTCTAATATTTCTAAATTGATCTACTAGTAATGTGGCTACTTCTACTGCCTCTTTAACTTCTGCAACTACTGTCTTACCAAACTCTACGGTAGCATCTATCGCATCTCCTACTTTATCTGTAATATCTTCTACTCCAAGTACTACTTTACCTACGGCATCTGCGGCTACTTTACCAGCCTCTTTGAATTTACCTGAGAATAAGAGTCCAATTGCTTTACCTAATTTAGGTACTAGCTCTAGTAAGCCTTCAAATCTATTAAAGATATTCTCTTTTAGTAGATCTACAAAATTCATTAGGGCTTCTTTAGGATTAGTAAAGGCCCATACTATTTGTTCACCTAATGCAGAGAAGAAATCACTAATCTTACCTGTAATAATACCTAAGGCTTCCATTGCTATGGCTAACTTACGTGAACCCTCTTCAGAATTCTTAAAATATGCAAATAGTGATGTAAGTGCGATTAACAGGGCTCCAAGACCAGTTGCCATGATAGCACCTTTAAGTCCTTTGAATCCTGCGGTTGCTCCTTTAATACCTGCTTTCATATCTGCGAAAGCCTGCTTACCTTTTGCTAGTATTGAGTTTTCTTCTGCTACCTTCTTGGTTTCTTTACCAAGATTCTTCATCTCTTTCTGTAATTCCTCTACAGATTTGACTTCTTTCTCAATACCATCAATGGTAAATGTAATTTTAACTTCTTCTTGTGCCATATCTACTTAGAAATATAATTGTTGTCCATTTTGAATTAGCGTGATAGGTTTACCGTATTTATATGCACTACCACGTTGTTTCATTTTTCTTGTTGGTAATCTAAAGTTTAACCAATAGAGACCGTCTTGCCATACACCACCAAATCTTGCTTTAGCTTTACTATTCATTCTATCAACAGGCTTAGCCATGTTAACAGTAATTGGTGATTTAGTATTATCCCAGTCTTTACCATCTGGATGCGTACTGTAATATGCATCCCATGGTCCCAGTCGCTTCATCTCTTTTAATAAGTAGATAATATGCTCTGGGTCGTAAACACCCCAGATACATGCGTCTATATCCGGAGTGTCCCAATCACCTGTAATGCCGCCAAATATTGTAACATCATAATCTCTCCAATCTAACTCCATAATGGCAGCTATGTGTTGTTGGAATTCTGCATCTCCTAATCTCATTATGTTTGTGCTACAAAGATGTAAGGCCATGAAGTAACTAGGTTACCACTAATCTCAAAGTCATTAGTTCCATTACAGAAACACAGATCGAACGGTGCTCTTAGTGCATCAAAACTATTTGTGCTATAGAACCAATTAGTGTTATCACATGTATTATCTTGATCCATAGGAACTAAAGTACCTGCGCTAGTTCCGTATTGTGACTGTAATGAAGCCCAATCGCCATCATAACAATACCAACCATCAGTAGGTTCTGCTGGTGAATTACCAGAGTTAACTCTAATAAGTACTACGTCAATACTATCTCCAACAGTTTCACCTTGACATAGACCACCTACTACATATTCTCTAATGGATGAGATGTCTGAGTTAGGTATTACTACTTGACAACTTACTAAGGCTGAACCAGAAATTGTACAACCTACATTATCAGTAACAGTATATGAGTATGTGTCACTTGCTAAGCCAGTTCTTGTAAATGAAGTACTACCATCAGTAAATGAAATTGTATAAGGTGCAGTACCGCCACTAGCTGTAACAGTTAAGGCTCCATCTGAAGTATAACAGTCACTTGGTTCTGTAATTGTATTAGTAAGTGCTAGAGCAGACGCTGTAGATTGTGGTATTACTACCTGTACGTTATCTGTTCTACCCTGGTTATCTACTAGAGTAATTGTATAAGTACCTGGTGTTTGGTTAGCTATTAAACCAGGATTAATATTAAATGTACCACTATCACCCGATGTACTTGACCAAGCAACTGGGAAGTTAACTGGTGAACTAAATACAAATGTAACTTGACCATCATTTCCATTGAAACATAGAGGACCTTGAATAGTTGTAGTATAGTTTAGTGCATCAGTAGCTTGTGGTACTGGTTTGTAATCTATTAATTTAATTAGCTGTACTTTAACAGGACCCGTAACACCTATTTGTGCATCGTTAATCTTTTCTGGTCTATAGTAAGCCCCATCTAAGAATACAATGTCATCAAAGGAAAAGTTTTGTAGATCTACGTTATTAAGTGTAAAATGTCCAGTTACTCTACGAGCTCTAGAGTTATAGAGTGACTGTATGTAACCAGACCAATATGTTGTGTATAGGTCAAATGAAGTTACAAGTCCATCAATACCTGAAACTTGAGTACCCCAATAAGGTACGTCTACATTCCAGTTTAACACCTGAGTGTCCTGGTCCATAGGCCATTCGTTATAGTAAGATACTAAGGGATAATCACTAATATGTCCTGTAACATCCTCTAAGTGCCATCCATTGCTACCTGTAAAACCAGTAGGTTGTAGACCATTATAGAATAGTAATCTTGTCTTAGGTTTAATAGGATTATGTTGTGTACCTAGATCACCTGCAGATTTTGTAGTCATCTGCGGTATAATGAATTCTGACTTTGCGCCAGTTGCTGGAGCTCCTGTAATTTGTGTTAGTGGTGTTGGTGCCCAGTTAGTTTCTATCTTTCTAGTACCTTTTAGTAATTCGTTACCACTATCAAACTCTAAGTAACCAAATGTATTTTTATATGCTTGTGTATGGTAGACGTTAATCCAATCTCCATCATCTTTATGCATAAAATCAATTTGATCTGACTGTGTATTAAATAGAGGCTCAATAATTAAGTCTTTGTCTCTGATTAATTTATCAGACCAGTCATAGAGGTCACCAGAGGCTACGTAGTTAATAAACGGTTCAATTATGAAGTTCTTACCATCTGCAGCATCAGGCGCCATAACGAGCCTGTATGTGGTTAGTATATCTTTAATAAAATCTATCTGTTTGTACTCACAATCTAGTGAAGCATTAGGTAGTGCATTACCAGGAGCACTAACTACTTCAAACTCTTTGTTTCTAAATACTGATTGTTCAATTAAACCAGGGAATTCAGTCTCACCATAGATTCTAATCTTATCTCCAGCGGCTAATGAAATAATACCCTGTACTGTAATTGTAGTTCCAGCACCAGAACCATAAGCTCCAATACTAGCATCTGTATATGCACCACCAGTAGATTTTTGTATTTTAAGTCTACCAGCAATATTAGAGAATGGTGGCGATTGACCACCTTGACCTGCATAGAATGCTTGTGCTCTAATTATATAAGAACCAGCAACTTGTGCAACATAGTATGAACCAGCTGATACTGGAAGATACTGGTAGTTCTTACCATCAGTAGTATTTACGTTACCCGAACTAGGGTCATTAACAGTCTCACCAATGTATAATTCACTATCACCACCTTCATCATTAGAATCAGTAGCTGTCATTGTGTTTGTTGAGTTAGCGTCTCCACTTAAGTCAATACTAGATTCATTACCCCATGCACTTACATAGACTTGCTTAAAAAATGCAGAGTCTAAGAATGTAGAAGTAAATGTATATCCAGTGTTCTCAAAGATTTTACCAAAGATCTTTCTAGCTCTAATCATTGGCTTCATTCTAGCTAACTCTAATGGATGACCTGCTGATGTAAAGTTATTACCTGAACCGGCAACAGCTACTCTAGTTTGTTCAGCATTACCATTCTCGTCGTATGTGTTACCGAAATCAACTAGGGGATATAGAACATCTCCGTTAATTAGTCCGTCTGTTAGCGTGCCCTCTGGGTATGCTTGCCATGATGATGTGATATTAGCACCATTAACAGTATGTGATAACTCAGGCATACTAAGGCTACACATCGTTGCATCACCAATAGCACTGGAGAAGTCTCTGGTCTCTCCTAAGAAAATAATTTCATAATCTATTTTATCTTGAGCTCCGTTAGTAAAGATACGTTGTAGTCTAATGTGTCCCTGTCTAAATTCAGCACCATCTACAATGATCTCTGCTGGTTTCTTTACAGTTACATCATAGTCAATACCATCAATTAAGAAGGCATGTTTAAAGAATATGTTATTTGCTGAAGTAGCGGGTACTCTGAATGTTCTAGAGAATACCGACTTGGCCTCAGCATTAGTAATGTCTTCTACTGATAGATTCAGCTTGATTGGCTCAGTCTCATAAAGATCTAACCAATACTGATTTAGCTGTCTACTATCATCGTATACTTTAAGTTGAATCATATTATCCTCTTTGTGATTTTATGTTATTCGCTAATTTAAAATTAATTGTATATTGGAATAACTTATCTTTTCTATAAGTCTTTTCAGTCCAACTTGCACTTGTAATATTACAACCAAAGAAGTAGGCTTCGTAACCCGCAGGTGCTTTATTACCTAAACGTACTCTAACATCTGGTGAGTTAAATAGGCCTTCCATTAATTCAGCATCTACATCTGATAGGTATGCAGTCTCTGCTGTAAAAGTCTCTTTAATCTCTTGTGAGTAAGTTGTATAACCTCTTGCGCCCGTTGACGTACTGTAATTAGTACCATTGTAGTCTACTGTATTGGCTAAGTAGTTGTTGGCTTTTCTATTTGTCTTTCTAACATTCTTTTTAGTAAATGTCCAGTAGTCTCTAAAACCAAATGAGTTTAACCAAGAGAACTGTATGTGGTCATAGTCTAAACACCCTGCTTGTGGGAATGCTACACCTCTATCATAGATTCTAAACATCTGTGGGTAATGTAGTGATTCATCAGCATAACCAGTAAAAGTACTAATACAAGTAGCTGGTGTATAGGCTAATGTCTGTACAAAGTAATATGCAACTGCACTATCTAATGTAAAAGTTGCAGTTGCTAGGGGTGTTGTATAATATGTAAAGTTAGATAAGTTTTGTGGGCCCATACCTACTGTAATGACTGCAGTGTTATTACTAGGCTGCGTACCATCTCCATAGTCAATGTTAGGTCCTCCACCGTTTGCTACAATATTAGGGATTACCACATCGTCTACTAGACTACCATCTGATTCGTATGAAGTAATTCTAAATCCTTCAATACCTTGTGCTAGGGCAGAAGGTGCAGGTAGTCCACCATTATATAGAGGATTAAAGTAGCTTACAGTAAATAGATCGTCTGCATATACATCATGCACATTAACTCTAGTATTAATACCAATTGAACTTGGTTTAGTTAGAGTAATTGAACTACCTAATACAAAATCATCATTAGTATCTGTAAGTGGTCTACCATTAAAATATACATTAGTACATGCAGGGTTAGAGTCATCTCCGTTAATAGCTGCTTGATATTGACCCTCAGCCCATGTTAGATCGTACCATGGCTTTACACCACCGATTACATTGTAAGGTCCGTAACTTGCTCCCTTAAGATCTACAACTCCTGCTGTTTCATCACCAATACGTAGAATATATTGTTCTACCTCTTGCACTGATTGCTGTAAGTTAGCAGGGCTAGTATTACCAAGACCAATTAGTTCTGTATTAACAGGTGATGGATGCACATAAGTCTGTAAGATATTTTGTATATCAAAGATTGCATTACCCTCTGAGTTAGCTGTCTGTCTAATATCAGCTAGAATATCTCCACCTTGTGTTTGTACTTGTAGCACATATTTATCTGCGCCACTAGTAAGTGAAGTAAGGGTAACTGGATTAGGACCATAAGCTAAGTTATAGTCTCCAGGAGATTGTGAAAGTGTTACTGTTGAAGCCATAGTTAAAATTCTTGTGTTAGGGCCTGTGTCACTCCATCTGCTACTGCAGTTGCGATTGCATCTACATTAAAGAATGATTGTGGTTTTAGTCCCATCTTATATATTTGTTTTCTTGCACCGAAGGCCAGGTCGCCACCGATCATTTCATAGTTACCGCTAAATCCGAAGCGTCTACCTGCTGTGGGTTGTGGTACACCGAATGGCGGTACCTCACGCGCTGGGGCGTTCTGCATGCCATCTACTCCATAGTTCTGAAAGATACCATAGTATAACATTTCAATGGCCAGTGTGTCATCTTGTATCACTGCCTTAATAGATTGTCTTAGTGCTCCAGAGTCTACTGGTGCTCCTGCCTTAACATCATCTACTATACGTCCACCTATTTGTGTAAGTATCGGACTAAGGTTTGACATAGTTTCACCGAAGTCACCGAGTGCTCTTTCGAATTCGTCTACTGTCATATCGCTCTAAATGTTATTTGACCACTAGTAGTTTTAAAGTAGCTATCAAAACCGGCAGTCCATTGGTTGTTAATTCCAAGTGAAACACCACCCTCTGCACTATAGGTATTTGAATTTGGGTTTATAGGTATTACGAATGGTGTTGTTGTAGATACTGTAAACGTATCGCCGAGTAGTGGCCCTTGGGGTACTGATGGCGGCATGCCTGTTACATTAGGTATTGACACATACGTATTACCAAAATCACCATTATACCATTGTAGAGTTGCTGTAGTAAAATCAAATGCTGCTGGAAAATCTTGTATACACTCTAAGACAAAGTTAAATTCTACTGCTGCCTGTAAGTTTGTGTAATAAGGATTATCAGCCGACTGGGCAGATGTACCATTTACAAAGTAGGGACCTGCGCCTACAGGGTTCCCCATATTATATCCAACTCGTGGGTATACAAAAGGGGCAGGTCTTACTATAGTAGTCTCTAAGGAGTCTACTACTCTTGTTTCAAATGTAGGGAAGCCTCCGTATGCCAACCCTGTCCCAGGGCTATAACCTCCCTCATCGAGTATATTGTATTGTACAAATATATCTCCTGAATTAATAGGGGGTGTAGTAGGTGTTGTCATTGATTGTTTAGAGTCCGCCTGTATAACTAACTCAGATTGGTTTGCATCAGTATATGCCGTGCCACTAGTTGTTGTACCAGAGGCTAAGTATGCGCCTCGCTCGATACCAAACTCAAATAGTATACCATCGTTAGTTTCTACTTGTACTTGTAGGTCGTTAGCCTGTGCTATCTTTTGTATTTGCACCTGCTTAGCGGCTTCCATCTTATCTAACTGTATTGTGAGTGTCTGTGTAAACCCTAAGATACTTGAGGCCTGATTTACATTGTATGTCTCTACAAGGCTAGCAGTACCCTTATCCATCTCGTACTTATACCACATGCCTCCTGTATTTCTCAGGTATACGGTTTGTACTCCACCTATGTTAGTGTTACATCCGCCTGTTATGCCTGATGTTATATTACAACTCATAGATCTTTACCTTTGTGTTTATGAATTCCATTATTGACTCATCGCCTACCGGGTTATTTGAGTGCAGTGCATGACCTATATTAATCTGTTGGTCTGCGCCTGTTGGCTGTGTTGTAAATGTATACGTAGCTGACCACTCAAACTCTGCAGTAGTAACTTGATTCTCTGGCCAACCTTGGCTATCACCTGCATATTCTCTGATAAAAGTTATATCATTTGCAAATGTACATGGTATCATGTTAACGCCTGCAATATTAAGTACAGGTGGCTGTGTAATAGGCTTAGACTCTGTAGCCCTTGCAGTACCTGTAATACTTACCTCATAAGTCTTATTGCCTTCTAAGAATGGTCCATTGTAATAGCATAATTTAAATATACCTTGTGGATCGTAAGTAGGTGTTGACAGATTAATTGCTTGACCGACAGGGTCTGGCTCTCTCAATTGACCAGGCGTAAACCCATACTCTACTATTACATTAGATGCAATAGGTGTAATACAATCATTAAGTGCTAACGGTAACTCCATCTCTAGGGTTGCTGTCATGCCCGCTACCGTATCTTGGAATCTCTCTTTAAATGGTGTTAGGTTTACATTTAGCGTTAAGTCAAAGTCCTGATATGGCTGACTGAATCTTAGGTTAGCTAATATATCATCGATGTACTGTTGGCAATCAGACTGTACCTTTAAGTAGTCTGCAAACCCATTGGTCGGGTCCTCTTGTGCCACATCCATTACTATCAGGTTAAACCTATAAGTAACTGTTTGTCCTGTTCTAGTTGACTGTGTAGGATTAAGGAATGCGTATGGGTAGTTAACACGAGTACCCTCATCTACAGTCTTAATGTCTGTGAGTGCTCCATACCCAAAGTCTTGTAGGATATAGTGTCTATCGACCGTAGCCTTAATACTATCTACGAGTTCTTTGTAAGTCATATTGTCTTCTTTGTTTTAATTTCTGTTCGTTCTCTTCCATTACCTTTTCCTTTTGTAAGGCCATGAAGTTAAGTACTTTAGTTAGAGGTTGCTCTGTGACCTCATCCATATTTAATATGTTATCTTGTGCAAGTGATACGATTACTTTGTACCACGCACGAGCTATTTGCATTTTGTCTTTGACCTCTGTGTTACCCTCTAGTTCTGCTTCATCTAGGTCTTTATCAGTTAGGCCAAATAGGACCTTATACTGTCTGTAAGTGAATGTACGGAATTGTGCAAACTTATCGATAGCCCACATAGCCTCGTCAGCCCATTTGGCATCGGGTGCTATCAGCTGTTGTATCTCTATAAAGTGTTTGTCCAACCCAATACTTAGGTATACATCTAGATCTACAAATTGGCCAAATGTAATTGTCTCAAGGTTTATAGTCCCACATTCCTGTCTGTCATTCATTGACTTCACAATCATTGCGATTGCTAGGGTCATTGCTTCTTCGTTCGCCTTATTTAATTCGGCTAATGGTGCACCAGTTAATTGTGCCACGATCATTGGATAGTATTTAGGATCTTCCCAGTCAAACTGTAGGGCATTGTGATACTGCTCTACTGTTAATCTTTCAGGGATCCTGTAC
>WLWE01000921.1_pt1 | contig 23785 bp, 14 predicted proteins | sample 6718301 | NCBI WGS metagenome assembly WLWE01 (sample SAMN12718691, study PRJNA515312) | sponge metagenome | isolation source: marine sponge | host: Mycale hentscheli | place: New Zealand: South Island, Marlborough, Capsize Point | collected 2003-05-01 | reverse complement strand
AGTTACCCAAAGTACAAATCGTTGTATTTGCAAATGGCCGAGTCATTGGCAAAGCGACAACAAGCCGATGGGTTCTGGCGAAGCAACCTCGATGATCCTGAACAGTATCCAATGAAAGAAAGTAGTGGAACCGGGTTCTTCTGCTACGGCATCGCCTGGGGAATCAATAATGGGATCTTAGACAGAGAGCGTTTTCTTTCGGTTGCAAGAAAGGCGTGGACAGCGCTTGCTTCGGTTGTGAACGAAGATGGCCAGGTCGGATGGAGTCAACCCGCCGGCGGTGGTCCCGGCAAAGTTACGGAAGCAGACACTTCGAAATTCGGTGCCGGTATCTTTCTTCTAGCTGCTAGCGAGATGTTTCTATTGAAACAAAATAAGGCTGTGGCGAAACCAAAAAGATAAAAATAATGAGGATTCAACAAACCAAGCTGCTGCTCGCGCTGTGTGCCGTGATACCACTCTTTGCCTGCACCCAATTGCATGCGGCGCAAAAACTCAATGTAATATTTTTTCTTGTCGATGATCTTGGGCAGCGAGACCTAGGATGCTACGGCAGCGAGTTCTATGAAACGCCAGCAATTGACCAGTTGGCAAAAGAAGGCATGCTCTTTGACAACGCCTACGCGACATGCCACGTCTGCTCACCGAGTCGCGCGAGCATTCTGACCGGGAAGTATCCAGCGCGTACGAACCTCACCGAGTGGCTAGCCGGACGTCCGGAGAGAGAGTATGAAAAACTGCATCACGCTGAAAAACTGACTTCACTACCGGACGAAGAGATCACGTTGGCAGAAACACTGAAGCAGCATGGATACGCGACCGCCAATTACGGAAAAGCACATCTGCGCAAAGATCCGAAGACCTATGGGTTTGATGAAGCTATTACTGGGTGGGTCAAATCCTATTACCATCCCTTCGGTCGTGAGTACAACAAATCACTGCCGGCGAATGAGGGCGATTACTACACCGATAAACTGACAGATGCAGCCATCGATTTCATCGAGCGAAACAAAGACCAGCCGTTTTTTGTGCACCTTGAACACTTTTCTGTTCATGATCCGATTCAAGGCCGGAAGGACTTGGTTGAAAAGTATCAAAAGAAACTCACCACCATGTCGCATCAGGAAGGCCCGGACTTCATTCTCGAACCCAACCCGGATGGACCTGCGATTACAGAAGGTGAGTTAAATGATCTCAAAAAAGATGACACCATTGAAACACACCAGAGTGCGCGAGTGTGGTGGGTAAAACAGAAGCAGGACAACATCGAGTTTGCTGGAATGGTCGAGGCAACAGACCAGAGTCTTGGTCGAATTCGGGCAAAGCTCAAAGAGCTCGGACTGGAAAAGAACACTATCATTATCTTCACAGCCGACAACGGTGGTATGGCAGCCTCAAACCAGTATCGCGGGATCAGTCAGCCTCGCGAGAGTTTGGATAAATACTTTGCAAGCTCTAATCTGCCACTTCGCGGTGCGAAAGGTTGGAATTACGAAGGTGGAATTCGCGTGCCGTTAATTGTGTATTGGCCTGGGAAGACTCAGCCTGATTCCACGTCGCATGCGATTGTTACGGGAACGGATTACTACCCAACCCTGCTCGACATGTTGAACATCCCGGCGTTACCTGATCAACATCGGGATGGCAAAAGTTTTGTTCCTGCGTTGAAGGCTGAAGACTATGATCGAGGGGCCATCTACTGGCACTTTCCGCATTACAGCAATCATGGTTTTCAAAGTCCAAATGGTGCTGTTCGTTTTGGTCGGTATAAGTTGATTGAGTATTACGAGAATGGGACTGTTCAACTCTTCGATCTCGAAAAGGATATCGGCGAGCAGAATGACCTTGCAGGGTCACACCCCGCTGTCACGAAAAAGCTGAAAAAGATGCTTCAGCAGTGGCGCGATGACGTCGATGCGAAGATGCCCTATCCTAAAACTGCAACGTCCAATCCTGCACCGGGGGCGCGTGTTGCCAAGCCAAAATAAGGAACGTCAGGAAAGGACATGTACTACTATAGTTACGAGTGATCAAGAATCGTCCGACGCTTGCCCTTTATCATCCCTCGCAGTGAATGTCCACTAGTGATAGTACATTGTTGATGTGAGACTCAGCCATGAATACGAAATCATATTTCGCCCGGAACGATGACACGTGGCGCATCACTCTGTCGACCTTGCTGGCTTTCACGCTTTCCCTTGTCGTTGGCACGAAAAGTCTGTTCGCACAGCCAGCCATGGCTCTCGCCGAAAAAAATGAGATGTCTGAGCAGTTATTCGTGCGACGCATCGTGCCGCTTCTGCGTGAGAAATGTCTTGCCTGCCACGGTGATGATGTGGATTCAAGAGAAGGTGGTCTTAATCTTCGTTCGTTGCAGACGGTTGCTAGGGGCGGTGATAGCGAAGAACCAGGCGTTGTTCCAATGCATCCTGATCGTAGTTCAGTCTACCTGGCAGTCACTCGTAACGACGATGCGTTTTCTGCAATGCCACCAAAAGAGTCAGAGAGTCTCACGAGTGAAGAGATTGGCTGGTTACATGATTGGATTGTCGGTGGTGCTAAATGGCTATCGGAAAAAGATCAGACTGAAATTCGTGCCAAACACGAAGCTGAATGGGCACAAGAAGATGGAGTTCGTGTCCGAACGTCGGGAGGACTCTCGGATAGTTGGACGAATCGAAACTATGATCCTGAAGGCCTTTGGGTGTATCAGCCACTTCAGGAAGTTGCTGTTCCCGATACCCATGAGAATCCGATTGATGGTTTTCTTCAAGCGGCACTTCCGAAAGGTCTTCAAGTTGCGCCGCCTGCTGCTCGTCGTGATCTTATCCGTCGGGCAACCTTTGATCTCACCGGTTTACCGCCGACACCAGAAGAAGCGAAAGACTTCCTCAATGATACGCGTGAGGACAAAGAGGCGTTTCGTGATGTCGTTGAGCGGTTGCTTGCTTCGCCACACTACGGTGAGCGTATGGCGCAGCACTGGCTAGATGTCGTTCGCTATGCCGATTCCTCTGGGTTTGCAAATGATTTTGAACGCGGGAATGCATGGCGATATCGTGATTATGTCATTCGAGCCTTTCAGGACAACAAACCGTATGATCAATTTGTCAGGGAGCAGATAGCCGGTGATGAGATTTCACCAGACGACCCAGAGCATCTTGTTGCCGTTGGTTTCCTCCGGCAGGGTCCGTGGGAACTGACGAGTATGGAAGTTCCTCGGGTCGCCCGTCAGCGGTTTCTTGACGATGTCACCAATAGTGTTGGTGAAACGTTTCTTGCGCATTCTCTGCAGTGCGCGAAGTGTCATGATCATAAATTTGATCCTGTTCCTACACGTGATTACTACAGCATCCAGGCGGTTTTCGACACCACACAACTTGTTGAGCGAAAGGCAGACTTTCTGCCGAGAGAAAACCAAGATGGTTTTGATGAGGAACGGTTCCTCAGAAAAATGGAGAAGGGTTTTCTTGAGTTGCAGGAAGAGATGGATAAAGTTGTTCAGCAGAACGCTCTGAAATGGTTTGCGTCACAACTCGAGGAGGCTGACTCTGATCAAAAGCAGGAGGTCTTAGACACTCAATCAAAATGGAAGCAAGCCGTTGCTAAGGCAGCGAAGAATACGAAGAGTGGTGCATTTCAGAAAGCGCGGTCGCAGCTTATGCAGCAGGGGATCGCGCAAGAGGATCTACCTCCCCTTCGTGTTGGTCTTACACCTCGACAGAATGGGATGCAGCGGGTCGCGAACAAGGGACTGCAGCGATTGAAGTGGGAGTTTGATCGGTACAAGCCTTTTGCGCTTTCGGTCTACAGCGGATCCACGCCGACGTATAACAAAGTTCTCGCACCACTTCGTATGCCAAAGTCTTCGTCGAAGGGTGTGCTTGAGCAGATGTATATCCGGACGGGAGGTGATCCCTTTGCCGAAGGTGATCCTGTCAGTCCTGGTGTGCTCAGTGTGCTCGAAGATCAGGTTCCGGCTACCATTCCAGAAACACCAGAGGGCCGCAGGAAAGCATTTGCTGAATGGGTAACTGATCCGAGCAATCCACTTGTGTCGCGGGTTATGATCAATCGCATCTGGCAATGGCATTTTGGAAAGCCAATCGCCGGGAACCCAAATAACTTTGGTTCAACAGGCGGCTTGCCAACACACCCTAAGCTGCTCGACTACCTCGCGACAACGTTCATGGAAAACAGCTGGTCAGTGAAAGACATGCATCGGAAGATCATGCTTTCGGAGGCATATCGCAGATCATCTACGCATCCAGATCCAGCTGAGCTAGCTGAGAAAGACCCGGAGGGTCGATTGCTCGCTGTGTTTGAGCCACGACGGCTTTCTGCCGAAGAAATGCGTGACTCGATGTTGGCTATTACGGGAGAATTAAATTGTGATGTCGGAGGTGTGCCCTGTCGCCCTGAGATCAATGAAGAGGTCGCGCTTCAGCCACGTCAGGTAATGGGTGCATTTGCAACGGCATGGGTTCCGAATCCAAAGCCTGAGCAGCGACATAGACGATCTCTCTATGTTTTGAAATTGCGTGGAGTGAAGCATCCGATGCTTGAGGTATTTAATTCACCCGCACCGGACTTTTCATGTGAACGACGTGAATCATCAACGGTCACGCCACAGGCGTTGAGTCTATTTAATAGTAAGAGTTCGTACGATCGAAGTCTTGCGCTGGCGCAACGAGTATGGGATGAAAGTTCTGGTGAAACGGGAAATCGTGACAGGCAGGCGGTGCAACGTCTTTACGAATTGGTTTTATGCCGTGAGCCTCAGCAAGAAGAACTTGACAGGGCATTGCAAAGTTGGCGTTCTGTAGAGGCGAGTCTATCAGTTGAGGCTCGGCCAGATTCAAAGGTTCCGCTTACAGCGTCACGGGAAGCAGTCGAAGAGTTTTCTGGAAAACGCTTCATATACGACGAAGTTCTTTATGCGAATCAGGAGTTCGAATCTGATTTACAACCAAATGATGTTGATCGTCATGTGCGGGCACTTGGTGACATATGTCTTGTGTTTCTGAACACCAATGAATTTGTTTACATCTATTAAGGTTTGTAGTGATGCCACATATGAATCGACGAGAAAGCATGTTCCGCATTGGTACCTCCCTTGGTAGTGTGGCATTTGCATCGCTGATTGCTGATGAATTGAAGGCTGCGGAGGCGTCAGGTCCGTTAGCCCCAAGGCCGGTGCATGTGCCAGCAAAAGCAAAGAATTGCATCTTCTTAACGATGACGGGTGGGCCTTCGCACATTGATACCTTTGATCCTAAGCCAAAACTTAAAGATCTGCACCTGAAAGAGTTTACTCGCAGTGGTGAAACCAAGTCTGCAATGGAAAGTGGCAAGCGGTATTACGTTCAAAGCCCCTTTTCGTTTCACCAGCATGGTGAGAGTGGCGCACCGATGGCTGACAACTGGCAGCATCTTGCTCGGGTGGCAGATGACCTGTGTTTCTTTCGTGGGTGTCAGGTCGATAGTGTGAATCATCCGACGGCTATGTATCAGATGAATTGTGGGAATCGTTTCGGCGGCGATCCTGCAATTGGTGCATGGGTGACGTATGGACTCGGTAGCGAGAATTCGAACCTGCCTGGATATGTTGTTCTCCCTGAAGTGTCTGATCCACAAGGCGGTGCACCGAATTGGGGAAATGGATATCTTCCGGCGTTCTATCAGGGAACACCCTTGCGGCCGACCGGCTCACCGATTTTGAATTTGTCACCGCCACCTGGTGTGACCGCGAGTCGGCAGCGGAAGAATCTTGACCTGCTCAAGGCAATGAATGAACGCCATGCGGCGCTGCATCCTCAGCATGACGAACTTGCTGCAAGGCTAGAGAGCTATGAACTCGCTTTTCGAATGCAGACGGAAATACCGAATGCAATTGATATGTCGGAAGAATCGAAAAAGACACTCGACGCGTATGGCGTTGGGAAAGAAGAAACAGATGCATTTGGCAGGAAGTGTCTTTTGGCCCGTAAGCTTGTTGAAAAAGGTGTTCGTTTTGTACAGCTGTATAACGGAGGCTGGGATAGTCACGATTACATCGAGCGAGCCCACAGCAACCGGGTGAAGGGCGTTGACCAGCCCATCGCTGCTCTTATTGAAGATTTAAAGGCACGAAACCTTCTTGAAAGCACTCTGGTTGTCTGGTGCGGAGAGTTTGGACGGTCGCCCGACAATGGTGTTCGCGGTGGTGTGGCATACGGACGGGATCATAACCCTGATGCCATGACGATCTGGTTGGCTGGTGGTGGCAGTAATGCGGGGCACACGATCGGTGCAACAGATGAAACTGGGATGACAGCTGTGGAAGACGTTCATCACATCCGTGATTTTCACGTCACGCTTCTACGACTCCTCGGACTGGATGACAACAAGTTAACTTACTACCACGCCGGACGCTTTAAACAGCTCAGCCAATTCGGCGGCAAGGTCATCGACAAGCTCATTGCATAAGCCGTTATCTTACGTTTAAACAAGTGAAATTTATGATATCACGTAATCGACGTCGTTTTTTACAAGCATGCAGTATTGACGGCAGCAGATTGACTAGGCGATAGGTGATTGAAACGAAGAAACGAGTTGCTCTAAGCGGAAAGTGTAAAGCTCATTTTCGGCTGCTGTATTGGCGATAAGGTCTTGCCGAACGAAAATAAGGAACGTGGAGAAGAGGACGTAAGTTGGTGTAATCTAAAGACGTGGTAAGAGAACCTCAAAAGACGCGCAGTCTGTTTCGAGGATGGGGGTAAAAGAATGAAAATAACACGTAAGTTGTCCGTCAGCCTCGTTCTGGCCGTCAGCTTTACTGTCATCAACAGTGTGCAGGTTACTGCCGTGGCAGCTGAGTTTTCAATCAAGCACGAGCCGGCTGGCGATATTGCCATTTACATCGACGACCAACTGTTCACTCGGTACGTTACGTCGGACACAGTTACTAATAAGTGTTACTTCTGGCCAATCGTTGGTCCGGGCGGTATCAAGATGACACGTGCCTATCCCATGGAGGATATTGAGGGTGAGAAGCAAGATCATCCGCATCATCGGTCAGTCTGTTTTGGGCTTCACAGTGCCAATGGGTTCAATACATGGCACGAAGTCTTAACATTCACAAAAAAAGGGAAGGTCGACCCCCACAAGGCGGCGCATCTGGGGCATCAGGTTCACACCAAGGTCAGCAAAGCCGAGGCATCAGGAAACTCGGCAACGCTTGTTGTTGAAAGTGAAAACGTCTCACCGAAAGGTGAAGCCTATATGCGGCAGACACGCACAATGAATTTTCACGTTGCTGATAACGGATCGCGGGTTATGGATATCGAGATCGCGCTAAAGGGTATTCAGGACAAGATCACGATTCATGACATGAAAGATTCAGGCCTCTCCGTTCGTGTCGCGCACAGTATGTGTGTTGATGCAGGTGAAGGTGGTCGCATTATTAATAGCACTGGAGACGCCAACGGAGATGCTTGGGGCAAGCGGGTATCCTGGGTCGATTTCAATGGCCCCGTTGAAGGTAAAACAATGGGGGTGGCCATGTTGAATCACCCTGATAGCTTCCGTTATCCAACTCCGTGGCATGTACGAAACTATGGTTTGTTTACGGCTAACCCGTTTGCCTTAAAAGAAGTCGCGGGTGAGAAAGATTCTGGAGACGTGGATCTTGCCAAGGGGCAGTCAATCACGCTCCGGCACCGAATTATCTTTCACGCTGGTGACGAAAAGACAGCCAAGATTGCTGAGGCATGGAAAGCGTATGCGAAGTAAGAGAACATTGGACTGATTACAATTCATTTTTATCACGAGGTACTTCAGACATGGCAAGAACAACACGACGACAGTTTTTTCAGACAAGTGCAGTTGTAAGTGGAGCATTTTTTATCGGAGGGACAAAAGCCTCCGGTGACGTGATCGGTGCCAACGAACGAGTCCGCCTTGCTGTTATCGGCCTCAACGGCCGGGGAAAGTCGCACTTGGCAGGGTTTGGGAAACTAAAAAATGTTGAAATCGCCTCAGTAGTCGACCCAGATGAAAACGTGTTGAATCGATGTTTAGGCAAAGTGCAAAGCAAAGCAAATGGAAAGAACTGTCAGGGGCACAAAGACATTCGAACTGTTCTGGAAGATAAGAATATCGATGCTATCTCGATTGCTACTCCTAACCATTGGCACTCGTTGATGACAATCTGGGGGGCTCAAGCTGGCAAGCATGTGTATGTTGAAAAACCAATGAGTCACGACATCACCGAAGGTCGCGTTGCTGTTGAGGCTCAGAAGAAATATGGCGTGGTTGTGCAACATGGCACCCAGCGTCGTAGCGACGCCGGAATTGCAGCGCTCCATGAAGCGCTTAAAAGTGGCAAGCTACCTCGGCTTAAAATTGCGTATGGTTACTGCTGCAAACCACGCGACAGTATTGGATTCAAGACACCCGGTAATCCGCCATCGAATCTTGACTGGGATCTGTGGAAAGGCCCGGCTGTGATTGATCAATATCATGACAACCTGGTTCACTATAACTGGCACTGGTTCTGGGGAAGTGGGAATGGCGACTTAAACAATCAAGGAACGCACCAGTTGGATGTTGCCGCCTGGGCAATCGACGACGACCAAGTGCATCCAACTCGTGCGATGGCTATCGGTGGCCGGTTCAATTGGGATGATCAAGGTCAAACCCCAAACACAATGTTTGCGGTTGCAGAATATCCGAATGGTCAGTCGGTGATGTTTAATGTTCGTAACGTCAACCACAAGGGTTACAAGCGTCAGGTGTTCAATGAATATTATTTGGAAGACGGCAGTAAGATCACTGGCGAAGGCACCTACACCATTCACCGGCCCGGCAAGGCACCGGAAAAGTTGGAGTTAGATGCAGGGTCGGTCACGCCGGGTGGAAACTGGGGTGCCTTTATTGCGGCAGTTCGTGCTGGCGATCCAAACATGGCGAATGGAACAGCGATGGAAGCGCATCGTGGTTGTGTGGTCGGCCACTTGATGAACAACTCATACCGTCTTGGCTCGCAGTTGCCTTTTAATGCAAAAGCTGGCAGGTTTGGTGATAATAAAGATGCTTCGAAACACTTCCTCGAACTGCATGAGATTACCTCCGGTGGTGCTGGTGTGCCTGAGGACAAAGCCAGCTACACTGTTGGGCCGTGGCTTACCTTTGACCCTCAAACTGAACGATTCACTGGTGAGAAAGCCGATGCTGCCAACGCCTTGCTGAAGGATCCAAATAACAAAGGGTTTGAAGTTCCTGACGTGAAGAACGTTTGACTGAGGTAGCTTTGGTGAAATCAATCAATGCATGAATGGAACTGCAGGTTCACACATGTTTGACGTAGGAGCGTTGGCGGCCCGTCAACTTGAGGACTATGACACCCATCAACCAGGCACGCTTTTTGCAGAAGGATGCGTGCTAAATGTACAGCAGGCGTACGAACTGCAAAACGCTGTTGCAAAGTTGCGGTTCCAGCGCGGCGAGCGATTGATTGGATATAAAGTTGGCTGTACCTCGTCAGCAATTCAGGAGCAGCTTAAGATTTCTCATCGTGTGCGAGGGTTTCTTTTCGATGCAGAGCAGCATGAGTCGGGAGTAGCCTTAGCACGACAGAGTTTTGACAATCTGGCAATTGAGGGTGAGCTTGCAATAGAACTGTCTCGTGAGCCGAGAGAAGAAGACTTCACTGGTCATTTGCTACCAGCCTGCATCTCTCGAGTATTTCCGGTCATCGAGTTACATAACCATGTGATGCGGGGACAGCAGGCATCAGCAGGTGAATTGATTGCGAATAATGCTATTCACGCTGGTTTCGTTTCTGGAGCAGGCGGCCTTTTATCGAATCATTTTTCGGAAACGATCTTTGATGAAGCCCGGCTTGAAATTTTTCAAGACAATCAACTGCTTGGTCAATGCGAAGGCCGGCTCTTGCTTGAGACAATTCGCTCATCACTGAAATGGCTGTGGCGAGAATTGTTGCAGAGTAATGACCGACTTCGCGCAGGACAGATTGTTCTCACGGGGTCTATTCCAAACCTGTTTCCAGTGACAGGTGGATGTTGTCTCCGGGTTGAGTCAGTTCCCTTTGGGGAGGTTGTAGCTGAAGTGAAAGACTGAAGGTAAGCCAAATGAGTGTGTCATGCTATTCTTCATTAAGACATGGAAGGTAGTGTTCCTGGGTGTTGAGCATCGGAAACGCCTACTTTTCAGTCTTTGTTGTGTCTGCCTTGGAGTAACTCGATATGAATTGGTTTTGGAAGTTGAGCAGACGTGTTTCGGCACTTTTTCTTTTGTGTGTGCTTCTCGTGCAGACAAATATTCGAGCTGCTGAGTCATTTGCGTTGCAGGATGGTGACCGGGTTGTTTTTCTTGGTGATGCCCTGGTTGAACAGGAGCAATATGCCGGTTGGATTGAAGTGATGATGACAACGGCGTTTCCTGAACGGGACGTCACATTTCGTAATCTCGGCTGGAGTGCTGATACGCCGAGTGGCAAATCACGATTTGGCTTGAGCCTCTTGCCAGCCGGCCGTGAGCCTGCTGATGAGGGGTGGAAGCAACTTGTAAAACAACTCGATTTTACACGGCCCACCGTTATTGTCTTCGGATACGGAATGGCGAGTGCACTAGATAGTGGCATGGAAGGCGTTGCTGCATTTACTCAAGACTATCAACGACTCGTTGATACGGCAAAACAAATACAACCAGATTTGCGTTGTGTGCTCCTCTCCCCTCTTGGCCGCCGATCTGACCAGAGCAGTACAACCCAGGCCGATAGATCAGTGCTCAACGCATATACCAAAGCGGTCAATCAGGTCGCTGATAAAAATAATGGTGTGTTTATAGATTTGTCACATGTTGCAATCGATGATGGGTTGCGCAAGGACCCAATCCATCTTAATGATGCGGGGTATCGGGAAGCTGCTATCGCAATAGGGCAGGCACTTGGCTTCGATGACAAATGGATCAGTAATGCCCATGTCGAAGCATTACGTAGTACGATTCTGAAAAAGAATGTCTGGTGGTTTCACCGGTCTCGCCCAGCCAACATGGCGTATGTTTTTGGATTCCGAAAACGAGAACAAGGGCAGAACGCGGTTGAGATTCCACAATACGATCAACTGATTGTTGAAGAGGAGCAAGCCATTGCATTGCTGCGAAAGCTGGACGGAACGTCTGTGGAATCAAAGCCAGCTAGAACTGATTCTCAATACGCCACATTCACAAAACAACCAACTCCACAGTTTACAGTTGGCGAAGACTTGGAGGTAAGCCTGTGGGCTGAGAATCCACAGTTGAATAAGCCAATTCAGATGAATTTCGATCCGGCAGGAAGGCTCTGGGTCGCGAGTAGTGAAGCGTATCCAATGATTGAAGTTGGGCAAACAGCTCCGGATAAAATTCTGGTGTTAGAAGACACAAATGCTGATGGGAAAGCAGATACATCAACAGTATTTGCTGATGGCTTACTCATTCCGACAGGAGTCGAGCCAGGGGATGGAGGCTGCTATGTAGCGCAAAGTACAGACCTGTTGTTTTTAAAAGATACAAATGGCGATGGAAAAGCAGATTTTCAACAGCGTGTGCTCAGTGGTTTTGGAACAGAAGACACCCACCACAACCTTCACACACTTCGCTGGGGGCCTGATGGTCGGTTGTATATGAATCAATCGATCTATACGCGCACCGATACCGAGACACCACGGGGGGTTGTTCGCTTAAAAGCTGGTGGCGGCTTTCGCTACAATACGAACACGATGCGGATGGAGATTGTTTTCCGTGGTCTTGTGAATTCCTGGGGGCACCAGTTTGATGACTTTGGGCAATCATTCTTAACTGATGGTGCTGGCTTTAGTGGAATTGCCTATTCGTTTCCAGGAGCGGCGTTTAACCCTACACCAGGTGCGAAACGAGTGTTGGGGCTGATTAGTCCTGGGAGTTATCCCAAGTTTGCCTCAGCTGAAATTATTTCTGGAAATTCGTTTCCGCCGGAGTGGCAGGGCTCGGTAATTACCTGTGACTTTCGAGCAAACCGTGTCACCAGGTTTAGCCTCGCAGAGCAGGGGGCTGGTTTTGTCACAACCCAAGAAGATGATTTGCTACGCACAGCGAGCAGCACGTTTCGACCAATTGATGTCAAGCAGGGTCCTGATGGCGCTCTTTATATTGCTGACTGGTCAAATCCGATTATCAATCATGGTGAGGTCGACTTTCGCGATGAACGTCGAGATCGCTGGCATGGTCGTATCTGGCGAGTTGCCTGGAAGGGGGCTCCGTCGAAGGAGAAAGAAAATCTTACACAAATTTCTTCAACGGCTCTGTTGGATCGGCTTGTTTGTAATGATCGCTATACGCGTGATCAAGCACGGCGTGTCCTCTTTGAGCGAGACGATCTCTCTGAAGAGGAGGTGCACGAGTGGACAACGGCATCTTCTGATGAATACCAGAAACTTCAGGGTGTCTGGCTTCAGCAGGGCATGAATAGTATCAATTCCCAAGATCTCAGGTCGCTGGTCTCGGCAGATGATCCAAAAGTGAGGTCGGCATCAATGCGTATTGTGAGTGATCTGGTCGATCCGGCAACGGACAGTTCACACCCACTTGACGCAACCGCTGCACTTGAAATCTATCGACAAGCAGTTGTGGATGAACATCCACGTGTTCGGCTGGAGGCCATTCGTGGTTTGGGGAAGCTAAAGACTGCTGAAGCGGCATCGGTTGCCTTAATGTCACTCAACTTGCCACGAGACAGGTTTCTTGACTTTGCCCTTGCCACCACGATGGACGAACTTGCTGATGAGTTCATGGTTGCTCTTGACCAGGGGCAATGGAAGCCAGATTCACCAGCTCGCGAGAAACAATTGGAGTTTGCACTTACGAGTATCGATTCAAGACTCGCTGCATCCTATCTCTCAAAACGTCTTGCAAAAGGCTCAATACCAGCAGATGGTACTGGGCCGTGGATTGAGTTAATAGCGCAGGCAGGTGGAAAGACAGAATTGACGACGTTGTTTAAGCAGGTCGTGAAGAAAGACTTTGAAGGAAGTGTGATGGTTCGGGCAATCAATGCACTTGCGACCGCCCAGCGGGTACGAAAGCAAAAGCCAGCAGGTGATTTAAATCAGATACGTACCTTGCTTAAGTTGGAAGATCCAGCGGTCAAACTGGCTGCTATCAGGCTCGTTGGTGTGTGGCAAATGAAAGCATGTGTAAGCCTGTTGGCAGACGTGGCTACAGAAGAAGCAGAAGCTTCTATCCAAAGTGCGGCAATGCAGTCATTGCAGGACATTGGACAGCCAAGTATTCCGGCACTGGCACGACTCGTGCGTTCTAAAAACACAGGTATCCGAAGGCAAGCAGTCATTTGCTTAGCAGCGTTAAATCCGCAAAGCGCTGCAAAAACTTTTTATCAGTCACTTGCTGAGATTCAGAACGAACAGGAATTACTTAATTTCTGGAGACAGGTTTTGGTGAAGAAAAATACTGGTAAAGTTTTGGCGAAACAGATACCAAGCACTGGGATCACCGAGATGGCCGCACTCGCAGGCCTTACTGCTGCTCGTGATGCAGGCCGCAATGAGCCAGAATTAATCGCTGTGATTTCACCGTATGCCAACGTCACAAAGAAAGCTCAGGAGTTGACGCCTGCACGTGTTGCCGAACTTATTGACTTGGTTGAACACGACGGGCATCCTGGACGCGGTGAAGTTGTATATAGCAGGGAAGATATGCAGTGTATCACGTGCCATGCAATTGGCGGTGTCGGTGGGAAGGTTGGCCCGGACATGACAAGTCTGGGCGCGAGTGCACCGATCGACTATCTGATTGAATCAATCTATAAGCCAAATGCAAAAATTAAAGAAAACTATCACTCGGTGAATATCCTGACAGCAGATGGGCTGGTTCTCACCGGCATTATTGTCGGGAGTGACAATAATGCAGTCATTCTCCGGGATGCACGAAATAAAATTGTCCGAATCCAAAAAGATGAAATCGAGTTTCAGAAGCCAGGGAAGTCATTGATGCCAGAAGGTCTTGTTGATCGATTAACTGAACAAGAACAGGTCGATTTGATCAAGTTCCTGACGCAGCTCGGTAGGCCTGGTAACTACGACGCCAGTAAAGGAGGCGTGGCGCGTGTCTACGAAGTGTTCACAGGCACCCATCGCGTAGATGATGGCAATATTCAAAAACTCATGTCGGAAGCACACGCCGATCAATGGGTGCCGTTCCTCTCGAGAGTAAATGGTTCTGTCGCAGGTGTTCAACTTGCTAGGAAAGCAAGGGTAGATAAAGCAAAAGAGTCTGTCGGTGTATATCTGAAGACGGATATAGAGGTGGCGACAGATGGTGATGTCACGTTGAGTGCCAACGGTGCTGACGCAGCGGACCTTTGGGTAGATGCGATGCCGGTTGAAGGAGTTACAAACTTTACAACAGAGCTCTCCGCTGGAAAACATACTGTTGTCATTCGGCTTGATGGAAAAAAACTCCCGGCAAGCTTTCGGTTTGTGTCACGTGATGTCACGTTTCTGACAAATGTCGATGGTACTGTACCTCAAGCGTTGTAGTCTGCTGTCATAGTCGCCGTAAGTGTTCACTCTGATTGACGAACGTTGACCAAAGAAAGCGGCGACATCCTGTGCTCATAACAATTCCTTAAATAATAAAGACAACGCTATATTATTTAACGCGGAGAAAAATCAACGTTATTGTTTCAATTCTTCTTAGTATCGAACGTTGTCGTTTTGGTACACATGAAGCATTATTTTTTTCTACGATGTATTAAATGAAAAAACAGTGTTTTTTCTACTGTTCTGACGTAATGTAGAGTGCTAAGGAAAAGTACTGCTAAAGAGAAGTGCTATTGTGCTGTAACGTCACTCGCGGGTGACACATGTATTAAGAAGTGGGCGCGTGTTACTGAGAAGAAACGTGGAATGTAGTTGGAAGAATATATGGGTTGTATGTGTACGTTGTTGTTCTGGGTTCTACGATCATGCCGTTCGGTAACGGGAATGAATTCAATGAAAATTCCAGTGCTTTTGATGCTTGTTGTTTCTTTTGGAGCATGGGCATCGTATGGGGTTTGTAATGATGGCTCCATTAGCTTCAACCGTGATGTTCGTCCAATTTTGGCCGAAACCTGTTTTCATTGTCATGGTCCAGATGAAGAAGGGCGGGAGGCAGACCTGCGGCTGGATGAAGAGAGCAGTGCAAGTGAGGATCGCGGCGGCTATCAGGCCATCAGCCCTGGCGATCTGAAGGCAAGTGAAGCCTGGAGTCGTATCATGAGTGACGATGACGACGTGCTGATGCCTCCGCCGGAATCACATCTTTCCCTGAACAAAAAGCAAAAGGCTGTCCTGAAGCAATGGATCATTGAGGGGGCTCAGTATGAAGGTCATTGGGCATTTTCTCCACCGCAAGCACCAGACGTGCCCGACGTTCAAGGTGGGGGTTCCCGCTATGCATTATGGGGCCGTAATGAGATTGACTCATTTGTACTCGCGGGGCTTCTGAAAGCAGGTATGTCTCCGTCGGAAGAAGCCGATCCACGAACACTTATTCGTCGACTCACTCTCGACCTGACAGGGCTTCCCCCAACCCTGGAGGAAACACGTCATTTTGTTCGTGACTATCAAACTCATGGTGAAGAGGCATATCAAGAAGCGGTTCGCCGCCTGATTCACTCACCACATTTTGGTGAGCGAATGACGGTGCCTTGGTTGGATCAGGCCCGTTACGCTGATACCAATGGGTACTCAATCGATGGCGGTCGTGACATGTGGTTGTGGCGAGACTGGGTCATTCAGGCCTATAACGACAATATGCCATTCGATCAGTTTCTACGAGAACAGTTGGCCGGCGACCTTATTCCTGATGCCACTGACGCACAGTTGATTGCCACTGGGTTTAATCGTAACCATATGATTACTCATGAAGGTGGTACGATTCCAGAAGAAAATCTCACAAATTATGTTGCCGATCGCGTGAAAACAACGAGTGAAGTATTCCTTGGTTTGACATTTGGGTGTGCGCAATGTCATGACCATAAGTACGATCCAATTTCTCAGAAGGAATACTACGAGTTTTTTGCCTTTTTTAATGAACTTGATGACCGTGGCCTTGATGGGAATGCTGGCAGAAATGCCATGCCGCAAGTGGCGGCCTCCACTGTTATGGCTCGGGATGAACTCAAGAGTGTGAATGCTGAACTCGCAGCAGCGCGCATAGAACTAGCGAATACAACGAATGGATTTGAGGAGTGGGTGACAGACGAACGGAGTCGAGAGCAACTCCGCGGAAAGCAATTCCGTTACGTGGATGCTGAACTACTCGACGCTTCGGCACCGAATCGTCCTGGTCCCTATGAATTTGATTCTGACGGAACTGTCTCTTTATCGGCTCCGAGTAAGGGTTTGGCTGGATTCAGTCACTCGATTCAATTGCGGCAAGGGGACCAGCAAGCAGGTGAAACAATATCAGGTATTTCGATTGAATTTGATCCCCAGTCGGTTCCTGGTGCGGCAGGGGAGGGCATTGAAGAAAGCACAGAGCCGGTGCTTTCGCTGACCCCGTTTCCTGACGGTGTTCCAAAAATTACAGCTGTGTTGGTTTCTGCAAACAATCAGCCTGCTGACCAGGTGGACTATCATGGTCAATGTAAGTTTGTTTCCGCCACAGCAAGTACGTCGGCCGATGGCCATGCGGCACCTTCGGTATTGGATGAACGAAACGTTCACTGGTGGCAGCCATCAGAAAAAGAGCAGAAGCAGTGTCTTACACTGACATTTGATCAGCCTGTTGATCCAGCCAAAACACCTTTCCTGAGTGTGCTTGTCTTTTTTGGGCAAAACAAATCGCTACCTTTTCGCTGGAGAGTGCGTCCATTTGCCGGGCATGATCCCCAGAGCAAGTGGGATGGTGCCATTGCTGCGGCTCTTTTAGAAGATCAGACGCAGTGGACCGAGGATTCCCGAGAACAGTTGCTTTCAGTCTTTCGGCAGACAGCACCTTCTCTGAGTTCACTACGAACACAGATCAGCAATCTGGAAGAGCGACAAAATATTCTCACGAAAAAGCACTCGACAATGGTGATGAATACATCCTCTAAGCCACGTGAGACATTTGTCTTAAACAGAGGGCAATATGATGCACCAACAATACGCGTAACGCCGCGAACCCCACAAGTGTTGCCACCGCTTCGTGTTGGACGTAATGGAGCCAGAGCAACTGACGGCAATAAAGATCGAAAAGAGACTCAGCCAACGCGTCTTGATCTTGCAGAATGGTTAACAGCCCCGAATCATCCCTTAACAGCCCGCGTTGCGGTGAATCGAATCTGGGCACTGTTTTTTGAAACAGGAATTGTTTCAACGTCAGCCGATTTTGGGTCACAGGGGGAATATCCGAGTCACCCTGACTTGCTTGACTATCTGGCAACACGTTTTGTCCGTCATGGATGGAATCAGAAAGAACTGATTCGGATGATTGTTTCGAGTGCAACCTATAGACAGCAGTCGGTAACAACGGCTGAACAGCTAGCTGTTGATCCGGGTAACAGATTGCTTGGTCGAGGCCCTCGGTTTCGACTTCCTGCAGAATTTATTCGTGACCAGGCATTGGCCGTGAGTGGACTTTTAGTACCACGTGTCGGTGGGCCGAGTGTTCATCCGTACCAGCCACACGGGCTTTGGAAAGAGATCAGTCACTTTGGAAGTACGCCGGCGACAAAACAGGTTTTTGTTCAAGATCATGGTGAGAAACTCTATCGACGAAGTTTGTATACGATCGTGAAGCGGACAAGTCCACATCCTGCCATGGCAGCCTTTGATGCCCCGAATCGTGAAATGTGTGTGGTCGATCGCAGTAAAACAAATACGCCCCTTCAGGCACTCGTGACATTGAACGATCCTCAATTTACCGAAGCGGCACGTGTGTTTGCCAGTTCTATCTTGCAGGAGCAATCGACACATGACGATCGTTCACGTATCGAGTGGGCCTTTGAATCCATAAGTTCACGTCCACCGACGGGCTCTGAAGTCACAATGATTGCACGACTCTTAGATGCCGAAAGAGCACAGTTTCAGAGAAGTCCAATAAATGCAGAGCGTGTTATTGCTGTTGGCGAGTATCCTGCGACACACGATATCGATCCGGTGGAACAGGCTGCGTGGACACAGATAGCGACGCTGTTACTTAATCTAAGCGAAGTTCTAACCAGACAATAGTCTTCATTACTCATTATGCATTCACTTCCTTTTGACATAGAACTACGACGAGCTCAACTGCTGACGCGTCGGTCACTGCTGGGCAGTTCGGCAGTGAGCCTCGGAGCGTTCGCATTGGGGAACCTCCTCACGAGTGAGAAGGCTGCCGCTGCTGTTGGAGAAGCCAAGTCTGAAGGACTTCCTGAACTTCCACACTTTGCCCCAAAAGCGAAACGTGTGATCTATCTGTTTCAGTCTGGTGGCCCAAGCCATGTGGATCTGTTTGATTATCACGAAGAAATGGAGTCTTTGCACGGGACGGATCTTCCAGATTCCGTTCGCGGTGGGCAGCGATTAACTGGCATGACGTCTCGTCAAAAAAGTTTTCCTGTCGTGAAGCCTCTGTGGGGCGGTCGTCGTTGTGGTGAACGCGGTACCTGGATGAGTGATATCGTGCCGCATACACAGTCGATTGCTGACGACATTACAATCATTCGCTCCTTATGGACTGAGGCGATTAATCATGATCCTGCAGTGACGTTTATCAACACCGGATCACAGCAAATGGGTCATGCATCGCTTGGTGCCTGGCTCAGTTACGGGCTCGGGCGTGAGAGCGATGACTTTCCTGCCTATATGGTTTTGCTGAGCCAAGGCAGCGGAAAAAATCCTGGACAGCCACTTTTTTCACGGCTTTGGGGTAGTGGGTATCTCCCTTCAAGCCATCAAGGTGTCATGTTACGGCCTGGTGTGAATCCCGTGCTGTATCTGAAGAACCCACCTGGAGTCTCACGCGATGCACGACGTCAATTGCTCGATACACTTGGCGACCTGAATCAAAAGCACGCCGCCGCGGCGGGTGATCCTGAAACGTTGGCTCGAATCGAGGCCTATGAGATGGCCTATCGCATGCAGACATCTGTTCCCGATCTGACAAATGTTTCTGACGAGCCGGAATCAACTTTTGAACTCTACGGTGATGACGCACGACGCCCAGGGAGTTTTGCTGCAAACTGTCTGCTTGCCCGGCGCATGGCTCAACGTGGTGTGCGGTTTATTCAGCTATTTCATCGTGGTTGGGATCAACACATTTCGATTAAGAATCAGTTACCAAAACAATGTCGAGACGTCGATCAGGCATCAGCAGCTCTGGTACAAGACCTGAAGCGACTGGGAATGCTGGATGATACGCTTGTGGTGTGGGGAGGTGAGTTTGGCCGAACCGTGTACAGTCAGGGTGCATTAGGAAGCCCATCGGCGGGACGGGATCATCATGGCCGATGCTTCTCAATCTGGATGGCAGGTGGCGGTATCAAGGCGGGGTATGACTATGGCCGAACGGATGAGTTCGCATACAACATCGCGGAAAACCCAGTTCATATTCGTGATCTCAATGCCACGATTCTACACCAACTCGGTATAGATCACGAACGCTTCACGTTCAAGTTCCGTGGTCTGTCCCAGCGACTCACGGGCGTTGAAGAAGCACATGTTGTCAATGATATTTTGAGTTAACAAAATGGGTGAGAGTGCCTATTTTTTGCAAAACAGGGAGCAGTATGATGCTTAGGAAAAGAGCGAGTCGAGTTATCAGTTTTATTGCATTGATGATCTGTACCGCGGGCTACCTATATGGTGCAGATCAACCCAATGTTGTGGTCATCATTAGTGATGATCAGGCATGGACTGATTACGGATTTATGGGCCACCCTGTAATTCAGACACCGCATCTCGATGCACTCGCGGAGCATAGTCTGGTCATGGATCGAGGATATGTTGCGGCACCATTGTGTCGCCCCTCACTCGCGTCAATGCTCACTGGTCGGTATCCATTTCAGCACGGTATAACTGGAAACGATGTTGATGGACCCAACAATCGTGCAGCGCTTGATGTGCCATTACGAGATGCATTCCACAAACTTCCGACATTTGTCAAAACGCTTGTTGCACATGGCTACCTTGCGCACCAATCTGGAAAATGGTGGGAAGGGTCATGGCAGGACGGCGGATTTACTGATGGAATGACCCATGGTGATCCACAACGGAGAGGTCGGCATGGTGATGCAGGGCTGAAAATTGGTCGTGAAGGAATGAAGCCGGTCACACAATTTATCGACACGGCCGTCGCTGAAGAGAAGCCGTTTCTGTTGTGGTATGCACCCTTTTTGCCACACACGCCACATAATCCACCTCAACGCTTGCTCAAAAAGTATCAGAAAGAAGGCCGGGCTGCGGACCTCGTCAAATACTATGCAATGTGTGAATGGTTTGATGAAACATGTGGAGAGTTACTCGATTACATTGACGATAAGAATCTGACAGACAACACGATGGTGGTCTATATCTGTGATAACGGATGGGCAGCACCGAGTACGAATGCCGACGACCCTAATCAAAAACTGTGGAAAGGCTATGCGCAGCGATCAAAAAGTTCACCGTATGAAAATGGGATACGGACGCCAATCATGATCTCATGGCCCGGCAAAGTGAAGCCGGAACGATCAAAGCGTTTCGCCCATGCAATCGATCTCTTTCCTACTATTGCAGCGGCAGCAGATGTGGAAGCCCCCGCCGATCTTCCTGGTGTCAATCTTCTAGATGCAGAGAAGCGGGATGCCAGGACGTGTGTTTTTGGTGTTTGTAATGCAACGCATAACATGTCGCTCGGTCATCCAGATGAAACGCTCCAATATCTCTGGTGTGTCGATGGAGAATGGAAACTCCTTGTGCGGTATCACGGAGCAGATACTACGAAGTATCATAATCTTCATGTTTGGGATACTGCTCCAGTGCGACTCTACAACGTGGCAGAAGACCCACATGAGCAAAACGAATGTTCTGCGGAACACCCCGACATTGTTGCACGGCTCAAACAAGAGATTGAAGACTGGTACAAACCAGAGGTCGCGGCAAAGAGTGATCAAGTGTCTCTTGGTGGTGACTGCTGCCTTCCAAGTGGGCGACAGGCATTTTTCATGAAGCCTGCAGGTATCAGCAATATCGTTGAGAAATGATTTTGCTTCATCATTCGCTCCTGGTAATGGAAGCAGAAACACTGTGATGGTGCGAACAACTCGGTAGAAAATTACTTCCTAACCGAATGCTTGCTTTTGCTTTCCAAGTGGGAGTAGATTGTTCCTTAGAGCGTTCACAACAAGTAGCAGTTGCTGAACGACTCAAAAAGCGAGAGCCATCCCAGCTTGCCCCTGGGATGGCTTTTTTTCATAGGGCAGCATCCTCTTATTGACGTCCTACTTAGAAGAAGTGAACCTCCGTCGTATGTATGCAGGATAGATCGTAGAATCATCTTTCCAGACCTTGTTTATGCCTTATACTACGTTCAGAACGTAGGTGGTAGGTAGTGGTGAGCACCCCTTGGTTCGCTTTTTCCTACTCCTGCGTCTGCCGCGATGACTCTTTCCTGCTCGCGAGCATCCTGGTGAATCAGTCCGCCTTTTTGGGTCTATTCTTACGACTTAGCGGGACTAACTTCTCGGATATACCGGCCGAAAGGACTTGCTTGGCTCTTGCATCAAAGGGCTGTTCCTGTTCCGGAGTATCAATGTCCGGTGGCAAGCCTTGCAGGTCGTTTTTGTTGGTGTGGAGTGATGCCTTGTTTTGGCGTTGCACGCATCAACGACTCTGCCAGGCATTGTTCCTGTACCGGCTCCATCCGGGGTAGCAGTCAAAATAGGAGGATTATTCCTTTTAAAACTTTTGGCAGGCGCTCGTCTCTGCGCATACCACTACACACTGACGCATTTTGCGTCGGTGCGGCGGTATGCAATGAATTTTGCTTCAGTAGTAATAACACTACGAAACAAGCCACTTTTTGGTTCACAAGACTTTTGGCACGGCGTTTGTACTAAGCACAAGTCATGAGCAAACGCTACCAGCTACCAGAAAGGCCAGAACCATGTTTTTCAAACCCAAGAGAAACCGACGCAAGACAACACGCCAAACACTCAGCACCGAACAACTTGAACCAAAGGCGATGTTCTCAGTCAGTCCAGTAGATCCAGTTGTTGCTCTTGATGTTGGTCCAGTCAATCAAGCTGGCTACGACTGCGCGAATGCGGGAACATGTACAGGAATCTGGACAAACGGGGGAGCAAGTACTCTCCGTATTGGCGGCACTACTGGTCTTGGGGGGGCGTCGTTCATGCCTGGTATTAATTCACTAGCACAAGCAAACCAAGCTCCAAGTTTAATTGGTGACAGTGATCGCCCCGGTGATGTGGGCACGTCTTTTGAGGATCGCATTACTTCAGACCATGACAGTAATGACATTACTCTTGACGCTTCAGCAAATCCAAATTCTGCTCCTGACAGCTTCATCAAACTTGGGGATATCAAAGGAGAGTTTCAACTCACGCAGCGTGTTGGCGGTTCAGCTGGTTCTGGTGGTGACGACATCTTCATGCCAAAGGCAGGCCGTAGAGTCAGCCTGCATGATTCTGTTCACTGCCTTGTGGGCGGTGTTGGCAAGGGAGCGTTCACAACCGGTGCGGGCGGTGATTCAATCATTCACCAGCAGCTCAACGTTTGTGAAGACGGTCGTACGATTGTCCATCCCAAATTCAACGTTGGTGAAGGTGTTCTCGCACAAGCGAACCAGCAACCAAATGTTGCCAATGTTTGGACCAACGGTAGTGCGACAAGTATGGCACCCCGACACGCTGCGTTCGCCAGAATGGGACGCTAAACAATTCGGAAACATCAAAAGTCTTTACCTTTCTGCTTTTGATGAAAGAACGTCGCCCCGGTTTGGTCAGACCTGGGCGGCGTTTTTTTGCATGCGCTTTTCGGCTAATCAGTGCTTCAGGCCCATCTACAGCAGTGATATTCAGCTGTTTCGCATTCTGGATAGGGCTTGGCTGTTGTGAACAAGGACATTTTGTATCGCGTAATCTTGGTAACTTCCGCAACAAATATCCCGCCACGTGCTGCTCTGCCTTTCGCATCCGTGGCGGGGTATTGTGCATCAGAAAATACAAGTGACGTCATTCATGGCAACTAGAAAAATCTCTTGTGTGGACCCGTCAGCAGGTTTTCATGGTTCTCCTGCTGACGGGTTTTTTAAACGGACAGTAAACATAGATTCCAAACTGTTTGTCACGATTGCCAGTGAGGCCATTCTAGGGCGTGAGAAGTCTCGTGTTCCTGGCCACGAAGCCGCTGAACTATTTGAAGAACTGAAGTCAGAGATGGATGATCAAATAAATGGTCTCATCCCGGATCGTGTGAGCAAAAGCGGTAATTTCTCGTCCTAAGTATGGTATCAGCAGTCGTTGAGGTTTCAGAACTGGCGACAGACTGTTGAAATGCCGATACCTAGAATCACTGGTTTTTTCTTCTGTAGGCGGAGGAATTAAAATGAATATTTCTATCGTTGCTCAACAAGTACAAGGCGCCCCCAGCCCTATTGCTGGACTGATCGGACTGGCCGTTTTTGTTGCGATAGTTGCCTCTTGGTGGAAGGTTTTTACCAAAGGTGGACAGCCCGGCTGGGGCGCCGGGCCCTGCTCACCGCAGTATCAAATATCAGTTTGAATATCGAAGAGAAA
>WLWE01000915.1_pt1 | contig 23852 bp, 22 predicted proteins | sample 6718301 | NCBI WGS metagenome assembly WLWE01 (sample SAMN12718691, study PRJNA515312) | sponge metagenome | isolation source: marine sponge | host: Mycale hentscheli | place: New Zealand: South Island, Marlborough, Capsize Point | collected 2003-05-01 | reverse complement strand
GAACTCGATCGATCTCCTTTGCGGTTGGCCCTGGCTGAGCCGACCTTCCAAGCCCTTTGGCCTCCCCACGTTGTGGCTTGCCTAGGGGCACTTTCTGCTGAGGGCTGTTGGCAGGACTCGGATCGTCAGCAGTCTGTTCAGATGCTCTGGGGCGATGCGCGTCAGCAGCTTCGGCAATTGCCAGCGGATGGTCGGTTCGATTTGATTTTTTTAGACGCTTTTTCGCCGAGCAAATGTCCCCAGCTCTGGAGTGAGGAATTTCTGCAGAGCCTTGCAGATTTGCTTGCGCCCAGTGGACGGTTGCTGACCTATTGCAGAGCAGCAGCCGTTAGAAATAGCCTGCGCGATGCCGGTCTTGGCTTGCGCTCGCTTTTACCGAAATCAAGGGAAGGTTCAGGCTGGAGTGCGGGAACCTTGGCGTTACGCCCTAGCGATGATCATCAGCCTTGTCCCGCAATCGGACCTGGTTGGCGTGGTTTGAGCGTGATGGAAGAAGAGCATCTACAGACCTGTGCCGGGGTGCCCTACCGAGATCCCACCGGCACGGATGCAGCTGCGTTGATTTTGAAGCGACGCCAACAAGAACAGGCTTTGTCTCATCGGTCTAGTACCAGCGCTTGGCAGCGAAAGTGGAGAGATCCTGCAGCGCAGTGACGATGCTGAGGTTTGCTTTCTCCTCAAAGCGATCAGGCGTTTGTAGCAGACCTGGGTCTTCTGGCCTTGGAGGAAAAGGCTCGTTGAATTGCCGCGTTCATACTGAGTCTTTAGGAGGTTTCCCATTGCGCAAGCTTGTGATGGTGGTTGTCGCAACGTGTCTGCTCTCTGCCACGCCGTCGGTCGCGATGCCTGCTCTCGACGATTTGGAGATCAAGTTGCGCGGTGAGGCCCAAGGTTGGCTGAATGCCACGTGCACGTATTACGGCCTCGGTTGGCTTCAACCTGATCAGGGTCGGCAGGCCTTAAAACGCTTGCTGCTATTGATTGAAGGCCATCAAATCGGCCATCTGGATCTGGAGCAGGTGAAGGCCACCGCCTTAACCCGAGATCCAGGATGTAAGAAGATCTGGCCTGACCCGATCGATGAACGTTAATTGGCTTGGTGTTAAGGACTGAGAGCTTCCGCCCTCTTTTGAGCTGATGGTTCGTTTGGGTCACCAACGAATACTTGCATCCGCAAGACCCATGATTGGAGGAACAACATTATATTTTTCGCGTATTTCTTTGAGAGGGATCGTAGCCATTTCAATATGATCCATCGTGCTGAAATCCATCGGGCATTGTGATCCTCTTTCCAAGGCATCAGCCAACATTTCAGGAGCTCCTTTTAGGGTCATGACACCGCGCTGACCCTTCAGGCCGTCAAATGGATCTCCATCGGCGCCGACTGGTTCATATTGAGCGCTATGTCCAGGTTTAAAAACACCGGCTTCATGGATTAAAAAGTTGGTCATGGATGCCATCCAATTGGCATCAGAATCATTCATGCTCAATTTAAAAGCACCTAGGCAAATTTCTCCAATCCCTGTTGGCTCATAGCCGGCGATGACGTGGTTCATATCATGGCAAACATAGTAACCAGGGTTGATCGATGTTCTGCTCGGCAAGCGCATTCCATTGCGCTCGTAAAAGTTGAAAAATTCCCGGCCTAAGCTGCCTGGGCTCATGCTGGAAAAGGAATCGAGTGTTTGAAAAAACAAGTCATCATATTGGCGGCTACCTTCGTGATTAAACGTTTCAGGTCCATGCTGTTCCTGTAGGGCTAAGAAATATTGTTCATAGCGTCTGATGTAATCCGTGGTTGCTTCAAGGGCCGAGGAGTCAATCATGTTTCTGCAAACGGTTAATGCATCTCCCCTGAGGCCAAGTAATTCGGCTGCTGATTCAAGCTTGCTGAGTTGTTGTTGGGATTTTGGGTGCCTGCAGAGTTCAAGCATGATGGCGAGTTGGATGTAGCGCCTGCGTAGGAATGGATCATTCACCGTCTGTGCTAGTTGATGTTGGCTGACGGATTGCAGGTTGTTATAGGTTTCAAGCGGTATTTTGAAAATCCCTAAGGCAATCGCTTTGAGCACACTGATTTGCTCTTGAGTGCCTTGATCACCGCAATCGATCAGGTCTTTAAGACCAGCAACAAGGGAGTGGCGATGTGGATTATTGAACACTTTCTTTGTCTCTTTTCTTGAGTTTAACATGGTTGTTTTTCTTTTCTAAATCTGTGTTTCAAGCTTGTCTGATTTGCTCATTGTCTCGCTTCATGGCCTGTGTTTTGGGATATTGAGCTTTCCGATCAGAAGGGCTATTTGCTGATGGGTCTTGATTGTGCATGCTGCTGATTCCTAGCGGTTTTCGATAAGGAACAGTGTTGAGTTTTTTGTCTCTCTCAGCTTCGTGTCTTGAGTGTTGCTTGTTCGGCTGAAATGGCCTGGCGGCATTGCTTTTCTCCTCACCCTCAAGGGTTGTCTGGGGATCTGATTGCAGCAGCTGACTGATGGTGTGTTCCCAGCGTGAGGTATCACCGGTAGATTTCGCCGGTCTTGCCCCCGTCTCATGCTTGCTGTTGCCGTTCTTGCTGCTGGGAAAGGCACCCGCATGAAAAGTGCGCTTCCGAAAGTGCTGCAACCCTTAGCGGGCGCCACCTTGGTGGAACGCGTGCTCTCCAGCGCCCGCAATCTCGCGCCAGAGCGCCGGCTCTTAATCGTTGGCCATCAAGCTGAACGGGTGGAAGCGCAGCTCAGCTCCATTGGCGGGCTCGAATTTGTGCTCCAACAGCCGCAGAACGGAACAGGCCATGCCGTTCAGCAATTGATGGCTCCCCTCAAGGGCTTTCAGGGTGAGTTGTTGGTGCTCAACGGGGATGTTCCTCTTTTGCGTGCGGAGACGATTGATGCCCTGGTCCGCTCCCACCGCGATAGCAAGGCGGATGTGACCTTGTTAACGGCAAGGCTTGAGGATCCCACTGGTTATGGCCGGGTGTTTGCTGATGCGAATGGTCGGGTCAGCGGAATCATTGAACACCGTGATTGCAGCGATGAGCAACGGTCCAACAACCTCACCAATGCCGGGATCTATTGCTTCAACTGGGCAAAATTGGCCGAAGTCTTGCCGAAATTGAGCACCGATAACGATCAGGGCGAGCTCTACCTCACCGACACAGTGCAGCTCTTAGATGTTGCGATGCAGATGGAGGTGAGTGATCCCGATGAAGTGAATGGAATCAACAACCGCAGGCAATTGGCTCAGTGTGAGGGCGTTCTGCAACAGCGCCTTCGTGATCACTGGATGGACGAGGGTGTGACCTTCGTGGATCCTGCCAGTTGCACCCTCAGTGAGGACTGCAGCTTTGGCAGTGATGTTGTGATCGAACCACAAACGCATCTGCGTGGAGCCTGCCGCATTGGCGATAACTGTCGCCTAGGCCCAGGCAGCTTGCTTGACAATGCCGAACTCGGTTGCGATGTCACGGTTGTGCAATCCGTGGTGCGCGATGCACGGGTCGGCAACGATGTGGCGATCGGGCCTTTCGCCCATATCCGACCAGCCTCGGAGATTGGCGATTCCTGCAAGATTGGAAATTTTGTTGAGATTAAAAAGAGTGTGATCACGTCTGGCAGCAAGGTGAATCACCTCAGTTACATCGGTGATGCTCAATTAGGCGCCAATGTGAATGTGGGAGCTGGCACGATTACCGCCAATTTTGATGGCAAGAAGAAGCATCTCACCGTGATTGGTGAGGGCAGTAAAACGGGGGCCAATTCTGTGCTAGTTGCTCCTGTTGTGATCGGCAAAAATGTCACGATTGGGGCAGGATCCACGATTACCAAAGCTGTTCCAGATGGTTCGCTTGCGATCGGTCGTGCCAAGCAATTCACCAAGGAAGGTTGGAACGCCTAGGGCCATTCATTTCGATCTTGATCGCTGGTCTGTTGAAGGCGGATCTGAATCAACAGACTTTTTTCACAGCGTTCCCTTGGCCAGCGTTCATTGATGCGTAAGCGTGGGGCGACAGGTTATGAGTTCCATGTCTGATCAAAAGCTGTTTACCGTTCGTTATCGCGATGCCAGTAGCGATCGCCACGAACAGTCCTTTTATGCCGGCGATGCCTTTGAAGCGCGGGTTTTAGCGATGGAGGAAATTCGCTACATCCATGACCATCCCCATGCGATTGATTTGATCCGCTGCGAAGAGCACGCGGATGTGACCAAAGCCGCCTGACCTAGAGCTCTGGTAGTAACGGCAGCAACCGTTCCAAGGCAATCCCTCGACTGGCTTTCAAGAGCACGGTGTCTCCAGGCTTCAGCCATTCCATCAGAGGTTCAGCAGCCTGCTCGGGCGTTTCTACCAAGCGAAACCGTGACAAGGTCGAACTTGCATCTGTGATCGCCTGGGCTTCTCGTCCGCTAGCGACAGCCACCAATCCATCCAGGTTCAAGCTTGCAGCGTGATCGATGATCGCCTGATGCAGGCGAACACTGTCGTCTCCGAGCTCCAGCATGGTGCCGAGCACGGCAAAGCGTCGACCTGGTTGAGATGCCAATAGATCCAACGCCGCCAACACCGCTTCCGGTGAAGCGTTGTACGTCTCATCGAGAATCGTTAATGCACCGATCTGTCGCCGGCGATTGCGACCTCCTGGTACGTCTACATCCAGCTGTTCAAGATCTGCAGGAGACACGCCGAGACTGTCGGCGACGGCGAGCGCCAGCATCAGGTTGCGCGCATTATGTCTTCCTTCCAGGGGGCAGTGATAGAGGTGATTCCGGAGAGTGATCTGCCCAGTGGAAGGGTTGTAATCACCGAGATCATCAGCCCCTTGATCAGAGTGGTTGGCATCGTCGACCAGGGCCACACGCCGGACGCGACCACTCCAACAGCGAGCAAGGGCTGCATCCAACAGCGGGTCTCCAGCGGGAATGATGACAAGGCCATCGGTTGAAAGGGCTGCTGTGATCTCGCATTTGGCCGAGGCAATCGCCTCGCGACTGCCTAAGCGACCAATATGGGCTGTGCCGATATTGGTGATCACGGCAATCTCTGGTTCTGCACAACGCGACAAGCGTTCAATTTCCCCGGGCCCGCGCATCCCCATCTCCACCACAACAGCGGCGTGGTGCTCTTCTATCCCGAGCAATGTGAGTGGAACACCAACGTCATTGTTGTTGTTGCCGATACTGGCCTGAACGGCTCCGAGTGGTGCCAGTGCGGCGCGAATCAGCTCTCTTGTGGTGGTTTTTCCGGCGGAGCCTGTGACGGCCACAACAGCGCAGTTCAGGTTGCGCCGCACGAGACAGGCGATCTGTTGGTAGGCCTCCAGCGTGTCGTCCACGCTCCAGTGGAGCAAGCTTTGCGGCACTGGGATCTCACTATCTCGGGCGACCACAGCGGCCTGGATTCCTTGCTCCGTGGCAGACGCGAGGAAGCGATGGCCATCAAAACGTTCACCGCGTAACGGCACAAAAAAGGCGCCTGGAGTGAGCAGTCGGCTATCCGTGCAGATCGGTCCCAAACGTTGTTGGAGGTTGGGCGCTGCGCCATCACCCCGTTGTGGAGGCCCCCAGAGCGAAACGAGATCAGCGAGATCCAGCACCTTCAAACCCTCTTTGGATCGAACACGATCATGCCTCCACCGATCCTTGCCGGTCGAGCCAAGAGATCTTGTTGGTCATTCACAAGACGAAGATCGGCGTATCCCTGGTCTTCCAGTCGGGTCCACCAGGCTTCGGCCAATTGTTGGCGTTGCTCTGGAGACCGTTGCCTCCAAGCCTCCGCATCGATGACCAGGGTCACGGCGTTGCGCTCCGGTTGGGGTTGGGCTGAAACAATCAGGGCTGATCCCTGGTTGCTAGCTGAGCTTCCTGCTGAGCCGCCAGCTGTGCTGCTATCGGAGCTGCTTTCTTCTGCCAGAAGCTCGAGGAGAGGATCAAAGCGCAACAGATCTGAGGATGGCTCTGCCGTAGGCGGCTCGAGCTCCAGGTTGCTCAGGTCAGGATCTTGTTCCGTGGTGCTGAGCGCTTCTGGGCCACTGGTGTTGGTGCTGGCGCTGCTGCTGGAGCTGCTGAGATTGGTGTCCGTTGGGGCGCCCACCATGCCCTCGTTGTCGAGATCGGTCTCCAGGTTCGTGGGGATGGGCAGGGGACGCGCTTCAGGGAAAGGGGTGGTGCGGACGCGTTCTACCTCTGGAGGTGAAGGCGGCGACTGGTCGCGAAGAATCTCACGCAGTTGAATCCCGCCCAGGACAAGCAACGTGAGGATGAATCCCAGCAGCGCGGGCCAAAACAGGGACGCCAGTGACTCTGGCCAGAAGGCTGGCACCGAAAGATCGCCCTCACGGTTCCGGCGCCAGAGCTCTTGGCTCCGTAAGCGCAGATCGGCGCTTACGGCCCGCAGATCTTGGCCAAGGGCCTTCCAGGGACTGTTGTAAGGAGCCGGAAGAGCGCTTTCGTTGTCAGAGGATTGCGGTTCGAAGGAATCCTGCATTCGTGGTTGCCTGCACCATCAGCGTCGCTGACCACCAAACAGTCTGGCTATGGGGTTGCGTGAACCCGGACCCTTGGACAGGTCGTCTGTGGGTTGTTCAGAGCTGCTGGTTGGGGCTTCGCGTTGGCCTTGCGCCAAGGATGGATCCGCATCCTGGCCTTGGGAAAACTGTTCAACGACAGCGGCATCGGGACCTGGCTCCTTGAGGCCACAGACCTCCCGGTACATCTGGTCGTATTCCAGGGCTGAACGCGCCCAGCTGTAGTCCTGCTCCATGCCCCGTCTCTGCAGTTCGCGCCAGCTGTCTTGATGGCGGAACGCTTCCCAGGAGCGCACGAGAGCGGTGAAGAAGTCCACGGGATCGAACCGATCGAAGCAGAAGCCCGTGCCGCTTTGCTGGGCTGGATCGTGCGGTGGAACCGTGTCGACCAAACCACCCACCTTTCTCACCACAGGCACGCATCCGTAGCGCATGGCGAGCAATTGACTGATGCCGCAGGGCTCAAACCGACTGGGCATCAGGAAGGCATCACTGCCGGCATAAATCAAACGTGAGAGGTCGTCGTCGTAGGTGAGGAACACCGACACGCGTCCTGGATGGCGGGAGGCCATCTGCCAAAGACCGGACTCCAAGCCGCGATCACCGGTGCCCAGCACCACGATTTGGGTGTCGGTGTAGGCGAGCAATCGATCGGCTACTTGCAGCAGCAGATCGACGCCTTTTTGATCAACCAGACGGCTCACCATGCCCAGCAGATAGGCATCGGGTCTGACTTCAAGCCCCATGCGCTCCTGGAGCACCTGCTTGTTGCGGGCGCGACCGGACAAATCATCGGCACTGAAGGTGGCGGGCAAGGCCCGATCGGTGGCTGGATTCCAGGCCTCAAGATCAATGCCGTTGAGGATGCCGCGCAGCTTGCCGGAGATGTAATTGAGCAACCCATCCAGCTTTTCGCCGTATTCCGAGGTGCGGATCTCTCTGGAGTAGGTGGGTGACACCGCGTTCACGCCATCGGCGTAGAGCAGGGCGGCAGCCATGGTGTGGTCGCCTTGCATGTACCAAGGGCACCAGGTCATCCGGTCCAACTTCCAGCGCCAGGGGCCCTGGTATTTCAGGTTGTGGATCGTGTAGACGGTGCTGATCTCAGGGTCTTGGTGCATCCAGACCGGAATCATCCCGGTATGCCAGTCATGGCAATGGAGAACATTCGGCTTCCAGACGTTCCAGGAAAATTCAGCCGCAGCACTGGCAAAAAAGGTGAAGCGCCAATCCTCATCCTCTCCGCCATAGATCCGCTCAGGATCAAAGACCGGATGGCCGACGAGGTAGATGGTGAGGCCGTTGGTGGGATGACGGGTCTCAAAGACCGCGAAATCGGTTCCCATGGTCTGGCCACGCCAGATCGGTTCCGTAGGGATCTCCAGGCGAGACCAGAGCTTGCCGTATCCCGGCATGATCAAGCGGACGTCGTGCCCAAGAGCTTTCAAAGCCGGGGGAAGGGATCCGACCACATCGCCCATCCCACCGACTTTCACCATCGGGGCGCATTCGGCGGCGGCAAAGAGCACGCGCATGGACGATCAAACCTGATAAGCCGCGAGACTTTAGACGCATAACCGCCTTGTGATCGCTTTCAAGGGAGCACGGTCACCTGTGTCCCCACCCTCACGAGATCGAACACCTCCTGAACGTTCTCCTCGTACAGGCGCACGCAGCCGTGGGAAACGGCCCGGCCAACCGTCCAGCGATAGGGGGTTCCGTGGAACCCGGCCACGGTGCAGCCATTGATATCGAGGTATTGCTCCCCGTCCCAGCCAGTGCGCCCCTTGCAATCGCGGTGGAAGCCAATCCAACGTGACCCCAGAGGATTCTTCTCGCTTTCTGCATCCACAAGTTCACCGCTCACCGGATGGGTCCACACCGGTTCCTTCACCTTTTCAAACACCCTGAAGCGTCCGGCAGGGGTCTCCCAGCCTGTGGTGCCCACCGCCGCTGGAAAGCGGCGCGTCATCAGGCCATCCTTCAGCACCAGGAGTTGGTGGTGCTTGCGGTCGAGCACGAGTTGCAACCCCTTGCGCTCCATCACATCATCGGGAATGCGGGCCAGCGAGGCCGCATCGCTTAGGGGGATCGCCAGGGGCGGGATCGGATCGGATTTGCGTTTTGGTACTTCTTCCTGAGCCTTCACCAACAACTCGCCCTCACGCCCTCCTGGGGTCTCTCCCCGTAACTCTTGCGCTGAGCCAACGCCTGCCGATCCAACGCCTGCTCCTCCAACGAGCAGATAGAGGGTGGAAGCCAGCAGGGCAGCACGCAGTCCCAGGGCGGAAGCTTGCTGTTGACAACGCATCGGAGCAGGCGAAACGGGCTTCCAATTTTTAGCGAGTTTTGCGACTAAGGCAGCCATGGGGTGTCGGAAAAATCAGGATTGCGTTTCTCGAGGAAGGCATTGCGCCCCTCCTGGCCCTCTTCCGTCCGATAAAACAGGTGGGTGGCCTGTCCGGCCAACTCTTGGATGCCAGCTAAGCCATCGGTTTCGGCATTGAACGCTGCTTTGAGGCAGCGGATGGCTGTGGGACTGTGCTGAAGCACCTCTCTGGCCCAGCGCACCCCTTCGCTTTCCAGGGTGTCGAGCGGAACCACCGCATTCACCAGTCCCATCCCTAGGGCCTGTTCAGCGCCGTACTGACGGCAGAGGAACCAGATCTCCTTGGCTTTGCGTTGTCCCACCACGCGAGCCAAATAACCGGCCCCAAAGCCGCCGTCAAAACTGCCAACCCGCGGCCCGGTTTGACCAAAAACCGCGTTGTCCGCCGCCAGGCTGAGATCGCAGAGCAGGTGCAGCACCTGACCGCCACCGATTGCGTACCCCGCCACTAGGGCGATCACCACCTTGGGCAAGCTGCGAATGATGCGCTGGAGGTCGAGCACGTTGAGGCGTGGCAGGCCTGTTTCGTCGAGATAACCCCCATCGCCGCGCACGCTTTGATCGCCGCCTGCGCAAAAGGCGTAACCCCCATCGGCTGCCGGTCCGACACCGGTGAGCAGCACCACGCCAATGCGGCTGTCATCGCGGATCCGGGCAAAGGCATCACAGAGCTCCGAGACCGTGCGGGGCCGGAAGGCATTGCGCTTGGTGGGCCGATTGATCGCTAGCCGGGCGATGCCCTCATCACACCGATCCAGCAGCACATCTTCGTAGGTTCCCCAGGGCTGCCAGTTCACCCCGCTGGATCCTGGGAGCACCTGTCGGATGACGGGCTCTGGCATGGCGATCAGGAAAGGCTGATGCTCTGTTGTAACGCCTCACGGAGATCGAGGCGACGTTGGGCGTCGCTGCTGCGATCGGTGCAAACCCGCAGAAGGGCTGGACCAGTCCGATCCAACCCCCATTCCAAAGCGGTGGGGAGATCATCCAGGCAGGCGAGCTGACGTCCGGGGATGGAATGGGCTGCGGCGAGAGCGAGGGGGTCCACCTGTTGGGGCATGGCGAACAGCTGGTTCAACCCATCGCTGGAGGGGGTTTCAATCGGCAGCTGTTCAAAAATGCCGCCGCCGGCGTTGTCGATCAACAGCACAAACAAGGGCAGCTGAGCGGCGCTGGCCAGGAGCCAGCCATTGCTGTCATGCAAGAGCGCTAAATCTCCTGTGATCAGCAGCGTTGGACCGAGCTCAGCCGCTAGGCCCAGGGCCAGAGAGAGGGTGCCATCAATGCCGGAGGCGCCCCGAAAGCTGTAACAGCGCCTGCGGCCGGTATCGCCTGCGGCAAAGGCTTGCCAATCGCGCACCGGGCTGCTGGCAGCAAGCATCACGGGCAGCTGAGCTGGCAAGAGCTGAGCCAAGGCGAGCATCAAGGCGGGTTCGTTGGCCGATCCATGGGCTGGCAGCAGCTGGGAGAGGCGCTGTTGGAGATCACGATCTGCCTTGCTCCAGGCCTGAATGAGTGTTGGTTCAACAGCGTTGGGCTTGGTGCTGAGCTGTGGGCTGAGCTCTTGCCACCAACGCGCCATGCCGCCGCTCCACTGCTGCGCGACCTCGAGGGGGTCAAGGGGCCGTGGGTCCCCCTCTGTGATCAACAGCTGTGGGCCCTTTTGGCTGGCAAGCCAGGCCTCGAGGCGACGACTGGCCGGCATCGATCCCAACCGCAACACCTGGGCATGGCTTGGCAGCTGGCTCAAACCGTTGGGGAGCAACAGATCCCAATGGCGGATCACGCCTCCTAAGCCGCTCGGGATCGCCGCGAGGGGATCGGCGAGCACGGGCCAGCCACTGCGTTGTTGCCAGGCGATCAAGGCGGCCTGATAGGCCTCAAGGTGGGGGCTCAGTCCCCGCCAGGGCCCGGCAACGATCACACCGGGTTGATCAGGATCCAGGCTTGGTGCGGCGGTTTGGGGGGTGGAAGTCCAGAGCTCAGGGTTAGCGGCATCAGCAGCGAGGGCCTCGGAGCTGTTCCATTGCGTCCAAAACGCCTTCTGTTGAGGCAGATCGGGGAGCAGGGGCTCCTCAAAGGGGCAATTGAGATGCACAGGACCTGGCTGCTGATGCAGATGCCGCCAGGCGGTCTCAGCGAGGGCTCGCAGCTCGTGATCCAGCCCGTTGCTGACGCCATCCAAGGGCCCGGATCCACACCAACGGCAAACCGGGGTGAGAAAGGCTTCTTGATTCACGGTTTGATTGGCCCCTTTGTTTTTGAGCCTTAGGGGGCGATCGGCGCTGATCAGAAGCAGGGGCTGGCTGGAACGATCCGCTTCTACGGCGGCCGGCAACAGGTTGGCCACCGCCGTTCCGGAGGTGGTGATCACGGCCGTGGCAACACCCGATGCACTGGATCGGCCGAGGGCATGAAATCCAGCTGATCGTTCATCGATCGCCGTGCTGAGCGTGATCAGCCCGGCGTGCTGCAAGCCTGCGGCGGCAAGGGCTAAGGGGCCGGAGCGACTGCCAGGGCAGAGCACCACGTGGCGCAGGCCCTGTTGCTGAAGGGTCTGGAGCAACAGGACAGAAGCCTGCAGATTGGCGAGGGCCTGGGTCAGGAATGCGGCGGTGGCTAATGCGATCCTCGGCTAACGCAGAACCGGCCATGGCATCTACTCCCAACTCAGACCCCAAGCGCAACGGTTGGAAAGGCCTGGTGGTGTGGGTGGTGTTGGCCCTGCTTCTGCGCTGGCAGGTGATTGAACCCCGATGGATCCCCTCCGGTTCGATGTTGCCCACGCTGCAATTGCAAGACCGGATCCTGGTGGAGAAAATCACGCCGAGATTGAATCGCCAACGCCATAAGCCGATCGGTTTGGGCCAAATCGTGGTGTTTGCGGTGCCACCCCAACTTGTGGAGGCTGGTTACGACGCCAACGCGGCCTTGATCAAGCGTGTGGTGGGACGTCCTGGAGACACGATTGAAGTGCGAGATGGGCAGTTGTTGCGCAACGACATCCCTGTGCCAGAAGACTGGATGCCTGCGGCCATGGATTACGACCAAGGACCGCTCAACGTGCCGCCAGGGCAGTACTGGGTGTTGGGCGACAACCGCAATGCCAGCCTGGATTCTCACGTGTGGGGTGCTCTGCCTGACGAGAGGGTGATTGGTACCGCGGTTTGGCGTTACTGGCCCTTGAACAGGTTCGGTCCGATTCGGTTCTCACACCAAGATTCCGAGGTTCCGCCCATCGCAGCTGCGATAGGGTCTTATGACTGACGAAAGGTGGGCAGGATGTTCAATCCAGAATTCCTAACCACGGACAGCCAGGACGGCCAGCCCGTTAACAGCTTGATCCAATACCTCCAGGACCAATCTCCGGATGTTCTGCAGAGGGTTGCCCGTTCTGCCAGCAACGATATTCAAGACATCATTCGCCACAACGTTCAGGGTTTGCTGGGCATGCTTCCCGGCGAGCAGTTTGAGGTGAAGGTCACCGCAAATCGCGACAATTTGGCCAACATGCTGGCCTCCGCGATGATGACGGGGTACTTCTTGCGTCAGATGGAGCAGCGCAAAGAACTGGAAGAAACGCTGTTCGCTGACGATGAAATGGCTGTGAATCCAGACGACGATCTCAATCTTTGAGCTCTTTTGCTTTTCTCTAAGGGCGCAGTTGTGCTCTTAGAATTAAGGCTAATTGCTTATTTGATCGACTGATTTATAAAAAAATCAGTCTTTTTTTATTGGGTTTTCTGGGACAAACCCAAGCTCTAAAAGCCGCTGATCGATACCACTGAGGAAGGTCCAATTTCCTTCATTGGGTGCCCAGTTTTTCCGTTGCAGTTCTAATCGCAACGCGGATGCCTGTTGCGCACTGAAGGAAAGCGGTGCGCTGTAGTGGGCGGGGATCAACCAGCGCAGATCTGATCGGGATTCCAGTTGTTGAAGCCAGACGTTGATCGCTTGTTGGGCTCGCGGTAACACCAGCCGTTCCAGCACGGGCGCCACCTGCACTTTGGCGGCCTCGTCTCCCATTAAGGCCGCAGCGTCGTCACGCCAACCGTCTTGCCAATCGAAGGGATACAGCCCGAAGTGCGCCTTCCATGAGCGCAATCCTGGCCGAAAGGCATGGCGCAACAGCTCGGCGATCGGTGGCACGCGCAGGCAATGGGGCCGCAGATAGGAGGCAAACAGCACCAGCCGGGCCCAGCCACGCCTGCGAGCTTCTGGCGAATCAGTGAGGGGTTGATCACCCCGATCGCGCGCATGAAACAGCAGGGGCGTGGGATCGCGATCAAAGATCGCTGGTGGTGTTGAGTGAATGCCTACTAGGGCATCGGTAATCAACAGGGCGCCACTGGGTTGATGCAGGCAGCTGATCTCTTGAAACCGGCCAACACCGAGATCGAGGGGACCAAGCGAGATCCATTGGCAGATCTCTGGATGGGGCACACCATCCGTGAGCAAAACTTTGGTGCGTCCTGCCGGTACACCGAGCCAGCTCAGGGGAAGTTGCACTGGAAAACTCCACTGCCCTGGGCAGACCCAGACCTCAGCCTTAGGAAACTTGCGAGCGAGCGGTCCGAGCGGCAGCTTGTGCTCTAGGCCGGATGCGGTGGGCAACACGATCGAGAGCACGGGCCCATGCTCCGCTTCCAGGGCCCTAAGGCCAGCCACCAATTCAGCCGTTGGTGGCAAGGGGTTCACCAGCATCAAGCCGCCGGGCACCTTCACCACGGTGAGCCGAATCGGCACTGCCACGTAATAGACGCCCTGGAGCTGTTCAAAGCTCCACACCTGGCCGGGGATCAGTTCTTCAACATGGGTGGCGCGCTGACCATAGGGATACAGCGGCAGCAGCGGCCACCAAGGCCAGCGCTGCTCGCGCACTGAGGCATTTGCTTCGTTTGTTTGCTGGGGTAGGGGATCGCTCATGAGCTCAGATCCATGACACTCATTTGACGACCTTGATCCCCTCTGAAGCCTCTTTCAGGATAGATGCATCGTTAGTCATTCCAGAACCACCCAGATGCTCGACTCACGTCGAGCTGATGCGAATCCTGAATATCCCCTCAGTGGGTGATCTAAAAAGGCAACGTTGATTGACCAGCCATATTTCGTTCTTAGCTGTTAAAAAGTCGGTCTAAAGAATCACAGCAAACTCTCAGCGTTGCTTCAGTCGTCTTTAAGTGATCCAATTGAGCTGCAGTGACAACCTGAAGGTATCCGCTGGATTGCCATGGCTTTTGATCAAGGTCTTGATTCGATTCAGACAACACTCGATGAACTTGAAGAGCATCTCATCGCAGAGAAAGACAAGTTCATTGGCTACCCCTGCAATGCAGACTTCAACTATGAATCCCTCTACAGGTTTCTGGCCTATCCAATTAACAACATTGGTGACCCATACGTCCCTAGCAACTATCACCTCAACACCCATCGCTTTGAGCTTGAAGTTCTGAAATTCTTTGAAGAGCTCACCGAAGCCCCAGCAGGGGAAACCTGGGGTTACGTCACCAATGGCGGCACCGAGGGAAACCATTACGGCCTATTTCTGGCCAGGGAGATCCTGCCTGATGGGATCGTCTACTACTCACAAGAAACCCATTACTCCGTTGGAAAAATCCTGCGTTGCTTGAATCTGCCAAGCATCATGATCCGCTCTAACCCAGACGGGACAATGGATCTCAATGATCTGCGCGAGAGCCTGCGCCTGAATCGCACCAGCCCGCCAATCATTTGTGCCAATGTCGGCACAACGATGAAAGGGGCTGTTGATGATATCGATGGGATCAACGCCATCTTTCAGGATCTAGCGATTCCCCGGAAATATCTGCATGCCGATTGTGCGCTTAGCGGCATGATCCTGCCGTTTGTCACCGATGCACCAGCTTGGAACTTTGCCCACGGCGTTGACAGCCTTTCGATTAGCGGTCACAAGATGATTGGAGCACCGATTCCATGCGGTGTTGTCTTGGCCAAAAAAGACAACATGACGCGGATTGCGCAAAGCGTGGAATACATCGGCTCAATGGATACCACCTTGACCGGATCACGGAATGGGATTGCTCCCTTGTTCCTCTGGTACGCGATCAAAAAGTTTGGGCAATCAGGCTTTCGCCAGCTGATTCAGCAGTGCCTTGAGCGCGCTGAGTACGCCGTTGGCGAACTCAATAAAGCTGGGCTGCATGCTTGGAGGCATCCTTACTCCAACACGGTGGTGTTTGACCGGCCGTTGCAGTCCGTTGTCGAGACCTGGCAATTGGCAACCCATGGACCGGTGTCGCACCTGATCACCATGCCCAATGTCACAACCGATCAGGTGGATCGCTTAGTGGCCGATATCAAAGCCCAGCCTGTTGTGCAAAGCGCACCATCACCCAGCCGGCAGGCTTCGACTGGCTTTACAGGCGAGCGAGCTCAGCCCTCGCAAGAGATCATCTTGGTTGGCAGCTCCGGTGTTGATCTGCTTGATGCTGTGGCAACAGCCATGGGCAATGCCGGGATTTCAATCCTTGATATGAAGTCCTCATCCATCGATGAGGGATGCCTGCTGATCTTGACGGTGGAGGAACGCGACAAAGCGATTGAGATCATCAACCGCTTGATCAATGAGAACAAGTACGGCTCAGCGCGGGTAGCGATCTGCGATCAAGACTCCTCTGTGATCAGCCAGATGAATTTCAGCCAAGCTGGCAATGATTCAGCCCTGGTGAAAATTGACGACCATGCTGGTGCCCTTGGATCTCTCACCCATCGCTGCCAGCAAGCCGGGATCAAGCTGAATTCAGCGCGCATCGTTTGGCGAGGAGACAAGTCAACGGTGTTGGAGCTCACCACGCCCAACTCAGGCGAGCTGAACCAGGTTCTCGATGCCTCTCAAATCCTGATGCTTCCAGCTCAGGGCTAAGGCAGCACTGCCAAGGAATGTCATCAAGGAGGACTCGCCAATGACCAGCAAACGAAGCATCGGAGTACTTCTCTTTGAAGGGTTTGAACTGCTTGATGTCTTTGGTCCGCTTGAAATGTTTGGAATGGCAGCAGAGGATTTCGAGATCCGTTTGATCGCTGAGCGCGGTGGCGTTGTCGCCAGCCGCCAAGGCCCCAAGAGTGTCATTGACGATCAGCTCAGCGCAGCACCAGCTATTGATGTGCTGTTTGTACCTGGCGGGACAGGCACCAGAAGGGAGGTCGACAATCCGGTGCTGCTCGAGTGGCTGAAGGAGCGCTCGCAGCAGGCTGAACTGGTCAGTTCGGTCTGCACCGGCAGTGCCCTGCTGGCCAAAGCCGGGGTGCTCGATGGCGTGCGCGCCACCACCAACAAAATGGCCTTTGCCTGGGCGGCTTCTCAGAGCGAGAAGGTGCAGTGGCAGAAACAAGCGCGCTGGGTGGAAGACGGCAAGTTTTTCACCTCATCGGGAGTGTCCGCTGGAATTGATATGTCGCTCGCTGTCATTGCCAAGCTGGTCAGCCAGCAAGCGGCTGAGCAAGCCGCCAACTTCGCGGAATACGACTGGCACCGCGATTCCAGCTGGGATCCTTTCGCCCAATTGCACGGTCTGGTTGACGATTAACTCTTTAACGCCTCAGTGATCGTCTCCGCTTTGGTTGGGTTCGATGTCTTTGGCAGCTTTGCCAGCGCATCTTCGGCGCGGGACATAACTCTTGCTTTCCGCTAGGTGATGGAGGTAGACGACCTGATGTCATCAGCAAGTCCCATCCCTGCTCGTTTCAAGTGCACCAATTTGCAGTTTTGCGGTGTGATGACCACAGCAAATTTCATTGGGGAGAAGTTCCTTGTTGAGGGACGTATGCGCAAGTTGTCTAGGTCCATTTCCTGTGAACCAGGATTCAAACCGAGGTCGAACCACTGGGGAGTTGCACTCAATCCAGCCCAGTTGCACAAAATCCCAGGGAAAACTCAGGGACATGCCCCTTAAAGCCATTGCAATCAAACATTGCTAAGTGGCAGCAGCGGCCACCAGGCCCAGCTCTGATCAGCAGGTTTGGTGCCGGTTGCAGCCACTCAGTTCTGGTTCCGTACCCACGATTCTGCCCAGAGACGGTGCCAGTAGCGGCAACTTGGGACCATTTTTGGTCTTCTGCCGAGATGCCTGCTATGGCATTGATAGGGCCACCACCAACACCTCGAGAGGCCGGCGATCAAAGCCAAAAGCGAATTGAGGTGTCGATGACAAAGTCGCTGACATCAGTTGGATTGCTGCAAAAGTATTCCTATTAATGACGAAGACCGCGTTCCCCTCAAGAATTTCTGAGATGTCTCACCGCCTTCGTCGTTTTCTCTGTCTCCTGCCTCTGCTGACTCTGTGTCCAATCGCAGCAGCGCAGGAAACTGTCGAGTCGTACCTGAGGGAGTATCCGAATCAGGAACAGGTCAAGATGATGAACACTTGGCTGGAGAAAAACGAGAAGGGGACCTTCAAGTTCACCGGTTTGGTTGATCCCAGCGACACGACGGTGGTGACGCCTCAAGCCACTGTTGACTACGGCTACAACTGGTTTTCGATCTCAGACGGCCCGGCGATTCTCACAACGCCGACTTACGACAAATTCCTGTCAGTGTCGGTCTTCGATATGAAGCACAACGTGCCGGCTGTCATCACCAACCCAGCAAAGCCGATCCTTCTTAAGCGACCAGGCCAGGCGGTCCCCGCAGGTGACTTTGAGGTGGTCGAGCTTGAAACGGATCAGGGTCTTGTGCTGACCAGGATGGTGGTTGTCGACAACCTTGACGCCGTTGTCGCCTCCCGTAGCCAATTCCAGTTGCAGGGTGGGAAGGGAGACATGCAGCGTGAGGTCCAGCAATTCAGTTCAGAGACAACAAAGAACGCCCAGGCCGTGATCGATACGGTGATCTCCTATCTCAATCCGGATGAAGCCTTCGGTCGGGTTAGCGGTGACATCAGCTTCCTGGACCTCGCAGCTGGAGTCAAACTGGGTCAACTAGGAACGCCAGCGGACACGGTTCGATACGGCGCGATCATGGTCGACGACACTGGCGCACCTCTTCGAGGTGATGCGACTTACACCCTGACTGTGCCCTCTGGTCTCTACAACCCAGGCGGTTACTTCTCAGTGACCCTCTACGGAACCGATAACAAACTGCTGATCCCAAACGATCTGAAGATCTACGACCAGACCACATTTTCCTCAGAGCCGAACCAAGACGGCACAACAACAATCACGCTGAGTCCTAGTGGGGGTGGAAAAAACGGAATTCCCACCGGCAAAGACTTTTATGGAGTCCTTCGTGCGTACGTGCCAGCCCCTGGAGCGATCATGAAAGTGAAGGTCCAGAAGCAGTAGCGAAAAACGGCTGAGATCGTTGCTTGTTCAGGAATGACTATTCGAGCGGCATGATCACGCCGTTCGAAATCTTTTTGTCGACGTTGCCGAGTCAGGAGTTTGCCCATCATCCAGACCAGTTGCAGCACAAACCAGAGACCACTCAGGAATTACCCCCCTTAAATCCATATAAAAAGTCACTGCTGAGTGGTAGCCGCTGCGACCACCAAGGCAAGCGATTGTCCTTAGGTTTGATACCGATTGCAGCCACTAAGCTTGGGTTGATTAGCAACGATTCCCGGCGGAAGGGGCGACCCTTAATTTGCCGCAAGTAAGCTTAAAGATGCTTTTACTAAGTATTTTCATAGCAGATGTGTCTATGATGAAATTTGTAAATAATTCTCTTTGCGGTAAGCTTAAGGAGTTGCATTGTTTCTAACATTTGGAATTATTGTTTATTCTGAGAGTAACATTGAATGAAAATTTTGGAAGTCGATGTAAATGTTATCGTGAATCATGCAATGGCATTTCTATTGATTAAATCTCAATTAAATTAGCTAAGCCGGTTTTATCTGTAAAAAAAGTCAATATAGCTGACCCTTGCTAGATAGGAGTAAGTCATAGAAGACAGCGTGCCATCCGATCAAACCTGGAACAGGGACGGCTTGCCGGCTTGGAGCTATCGCAGCAGTTCCATGTTTGAACTTGAGAAAAATCGTGTGTTTCTCAATCACTGGCATGTGGTTGGGCACGTCAATGACCTGAGAGAGCCTGGCGATTGGCTGAGTTTTGATCTTCTTGGTGAGCGGGCGATGGTGATTCGCGGCAAGGATGGTCAGGTTCGAGCCTTTCACAACACCTGCCGACATCGCGGTTCGCGTTTGGTGGAGGGTGAACAAGGTCATTGCCGTGGCGCTGTGATGTGCCCTTTTCATGCCTGGGTTTACACCCTCGAAGGCGAACTCAAAACCCCTTCCCAGCCCGACAAATTTCCAACTCTTGATTCAACGGAATATGGCCTTCAACCTCTTGAATTAGAGACATGGAGAGGCTTGCTCTTTCTGCGCTTCGAGAGTGGTCCCCAGCCTTCGATCGCAACCATGATGAAGCGGCATGAACAGGAGCTGAGTGTCTATCCGCTTGAGGATCTTCAACCCACCGATGGGTTGTACAGCAGTCCGGTTGTTCCAGTGAATTGGAAGGCGATGGTGGATGTGGATAACGAGTGTTACCACTGCCCGAGTGCCCATCCAGGTCTGACGGACCTGTACGGCCGCAGCTACGAAGAAGGTCCTTGGCTAGAAGGAACGCACCGAATCCGTGGACCTTTCAATGAAAAGCCATCTCGACGCGAATTAAATCAGGGCTACCGGGAGTTAGTGAGTCAGCACCCGGAACCCTTCAACGCTATGCCTCAGGCCTGGCTTTATATCGGCTTGTTTCCGGTTTCTTGCTTGGTGTTTTACCCCGAATCGGCTGGTTTTTACCGCTCGATTCCACTCGATGTTCAGACATCAGTCATGACGGGTGCCACCTATAGCTACGCGGGTGAAAGTGAAAGTATGCGGTTGGCGCGTGAGCAGTCTGCCTTAATCGATGGGGAGGTGATGAGTGAAGACAAACATGTCTGCGAGCTTCATTATCAAGCGACTGCTTCCAAGTACTGGGAGAAGGGATTACTGGGAGATTCAGAAAAAGCGTTGCGTGAGCACCATGACATGCTAAGAGTCTTAATTCCAGAATTGAGTCAACGTGCTCTTTCTTGATCCATGTGGCCTGACCAATAACACCCCTATTCCTAAAAGAGCCAATTAAGCAAACAGGTGATTCATAGCAGTGAAACTCTTTGCTGTTTGCTTATTTACTCAAAAAAATATTATTTTTGAATCATCCTTGGAATACTGCTTATTTATGTTGCGCTCATAATGACTAGGCCAATGATGACGAGAGATAGCCCAATTGCCATTCTCCAGTTAAAGGTCTCTTTGTAAATCAAGACGCCAAGCAGTGAAACGATGGCCATTCCCAGGCCTGACCATATGCCATAGGCGATGGCGAGTGGGATTCGGTTGAGTGCTTGACCCATTAAAAGAAAATTTAGGCTGTATCCGGCGAATGCCCCGATTGTTAGTAAAGGACGAGTTAGACCATTGGATCCCTTGAGGGAAGTTGTTCCGATGTTTTCGGAGATGATGGCCAAGAGAAGAATTAAATAACCGAACCACATTAGATTGATTCTCCTTGTGCAGAATTCAGTACAAGAATGCCCGCTGCGATGACTGCTAGACCGATGACTACAGATGCGCTCAGCGCCTCTTTAAATACAACGATTCCTATCAATGATGAAGTGATCATGCCAAGACCAACCCAAAGCGCATAGGCAAAACCCATAGGCAGGATGCGCATGCATCTCCCGAAAAATATCAGCGAAAAGACATAACCAATTACAGCAAAGATTGTCGGCCCAAGTGATGTAAATCCTTCTGAGGCTTTCATCGCTGAAGTTCCTAATTGCTCAGATGCGATCGCTAGCAAGAGCTCAAACAGTGCAGCACGTCTTTTTAAAGGCATCGGACGTGAATCAGTAACTGACAATGAAAATATTTAGAAGAGTTTTTCACTATAGCATTCAACTATCTGACTCACCGTAATGTGCTCTTGCGTACGATATTGAGTCAACCTATATTTAAACTTACCTCCAAATCGAAAATCTTTATTATAAGATCAATGAATTCGTCGTTTGCTGGCGATGCCAAGACAAGGCTTGTAGGTATTAACGACTGAACAGCATGTACACAAATGGGACGATTGATGCCGATGCTTCAGCGTTGATCCTCAGGTTGGATGCGGCACTTTGCAGCGGCACGTTCAAGCGGTCCAGAAATAAGTAGTCCAGCAAAGTCTATGGATCCATCGAAATCGTATGAGTAGCGTCTTCACCGCCGGCGTTGCTACCAACAGAACAGACTCAAATCACAGCAACATGACATCATTGAATCGGGCGGATGTTCAGGCGATGGTTGGCGCATCAAGAGCTTGAGCAATGGTGAAGCAACACCGCACTCCAGCCATAACGGAAGCCTCAGAGAAAGAGCCAACCCTTCACAAGATCGCTCTCGAAGAACACTTCTCCATCAGAGAACTTCTCCCCACATCAGAGGAGTTGGAGTTTTTCGACCCACAGGTGCTCGACGTCATTGAATCGTTGCTGCCTGAATTGGCTGAAAAACGACTCGCCAATATGGACAAGGCCGGGATCGAGATTGCCGTGCTGTCACAGACTGCACCGGGAATTCAAGCGATCTCCAACTCGCTCGATGCATCGGCGATGGCCAGACATGCCAACGATGCTCTCCACACGTCAATAGAGCTGCAACCTCGGCGTTTCAGAGGCTTTGCGGCGCTGAATCTGCAAGATATCGATGCCGCTTGTGCGGAGCTGAAGCGATGCGTGAACGAGCTGGGTTTCGTTGGAGCTCTCGTGAACGGCAGCACACAAGGTGAATACCTCGACAATCCCCGATTGGATCCGCTGTGGTTGACCCTCGAGCAGCTTGATGTGCCCCTTTATCTCCATCCCGGACTTCCCACCAACCAACCCGCTTCGATGGTGAAGGAGCTCGATGGTGCCACTTGGGGCTGGTCATTTGACACCGCTACCCACGCGCTGCGCCTGATTGTGAAAGGTGTTTTCGACAAACATCCCAACGCCAAGGTGATCCTCGGACATATGGGGGAGAACCTGCCCTTCTATCTCTGGCGACTCGACAGCCGTTTTTTGTCGACGCGCTATCGCAACGACATCAGCACCACACCCAGCGCCGTATTCCGACGAAATTTCTTCATCACCACCTCAGGCGTCTGCGATGACGCTGCACTGCAGTGTTCGATTTCTACGCTCGGCCCGGAACGAATCATGTTTTCCACGGATTATCCCTACGAAGACATTGAACTCGCCGGCCGATGGATGGATCAGGCCATGATCGATCCACTCGCGAAGACGATGATCTGCAGAGACACAGCACGGACGCTGCTTCGTCTGGATTGACATCCTCAACCCAAGGAACAACAGGGGATCTGTTTAATGATTTCATGCTCCTCACGGTTGTTGGCGATAGTGCCGCATCGATAGGCTTAAGCAGCCGCAGCCACTTCGCTCGGCTCTACCGGGAGCAATACGGGGAACAACCACGGGACACCTTTGCCTAGAGATAGCTGTGTTCAGATTGAGCAACGCTCGATACTTGTGACTGATTGGATTCAAGTTCTTGGTGGTTATCTTTCCATTGGATGGCTCTCGCTTGAATGCAGCAATGACAACTCAGTTTTTGAATGGCGAGACAATGTATGGGTTCGAGCTGCCTACACGTTTGCTTGTTTGTATAAAACACTGAGCTCAACTTAGGGGCTCGTTTCTAAAACGAATCCCGTGATCCCGATCTCTCACTGCCAGCCGGGAAGATCGCGATCAGAATTAGCCAACGATCCGCTATCCCGGCTTGATGACTCCTTCCGTTGTGACCTATGCCCTGGATCGTCTTGCCGATCTCGGGATCGGCCATGTGTTTGGTGTGCCGGGTGACTATGCCTTTCCCATCAACGATGCGGTGGAAGTGCACCCGCGGCTGACGTGGGTGCCATCGGCGAATGAACTGAATGCGGCCTATGCAGCCGATGGCTACGCCCGCCGCCGTGGGGCTGGCATCGTCTGCACCACCTACGGCGTGGGAGAACTGAGTGCGCTGAATGGCCTGATGGGAGCGATGGCTGAGCGTCTGCCCGTGTTCCATCTGGTTGGCACCCCCAGTCTGCGGATCGTGCGGCAGGGATTGATCTGTCATCACACCCTTGGTGATCGCAACTATGACCGTTTTGAGGCCATCTCCGCCTCGGCAAGTTGTGTGAGCGCCCGGCTCACCCCCGACAACGCCGTCGTGGAATTGGAGCGATTAATTGATAAGGCCCTTGAGGAATCCAAGCCTGCGTACCTCACCTTCCCGATGGATCTGGCTCTGATGCCGATCACCGGTACGCCGATCCAGGGATCAGCGCTTGGTGTGATCGATCAACACGACAGTGTTGCTGGAGAACTGGAGGCTGTGCTTGATCTCCTGATGGCACGGATTGGCGCCGCATCCAGACCTGTGGTTCTTCCCACCGTCACCCTGAAGCGTTTTGGGCTGGTGAAGGCGTTTGAGACCTTCCTTCAGGTGTCCGGTCTCGCCTATGCGACGACGCCGATGGACAAGTCACTTTTAAGTGAGGATCATCCGGCCTTCCTGGGGATGTACAACGGCCATCGATCAACCCCTGCAGATCTGCAGAACGTTGTGGAGGAGGCCGATCTCCTGATCGATTTTGGTGGGTTGGTGCTGGAGGACCTCAACACAGGTCTTTGGAGTCAGTCCCTTGACCCCCGCAGGATTGTGGCGATGCATGCCGACTGGGTGCAGGCCGGTGATCAGGTGTTCACGAGTGTGAGCATCAGCGATGTTTTGGAGGGGTTAACCAAGCGTTTTCAGGATGCCTCGAAGCGCTTGTCCTATGCGGGTGAGCATCGTCCAACCCAGCCCGCTGCGCTACTTCCCCTGAGCGGAACCGCTGATCAGCCCACAAGTTCAGCGAGCTTTTACCCCCGCTTGCAGCAATTC
>WLWE01000911.1_pt1 | contig 23890 bp, 43 predicted proteins | sample 6718301 | NCBI WGS metagenome assembly WLWE01 (sample SAMN12718691, study PRJNA515312) | sponge metagenome | isolation source: marine sponge | host: Mycale hentscheli | place: New Zealand: South Island, Marlborough, Capsize Point | collected 2003-05-01 | reverse complement strand
AATAATAGAAAAAGAAAAAGGTATCATCTCTAATTTAGTTAAGAGTGATAATAAGATATCTCACTATGAGAATATTTGTTCCACAATACTTTCTTTAATCGGTAAATCTAAACAATAATCAGTTATGAGTGATAATGGAAACATTGCAAAAAATGGTTGGTCAGAATATGGTAGGTTAGTCTTAAAGGAACTAGAAAGACTTAACGAAGGTCAAGACAAACTTAAAGACGAAATTGACAAAAAGTTTCAAGAGTTAAATGAGAAAATGTCTGAGTTCAAAAACACCGAAAAGGATGTTGATGAAATAAAAGAATGGAAAGAAAATGTGCAAGAAGTATGGTCAGCAACTCAAATGAAACAAGCTAAGGCTGAAATATATAAACAAAAAAATCAGTGGGCTAAAGTTACTGGTATCATCATAGTTGTGCAAATAATTATGAGTTTAATAATTGCATTTAGAAATCAAATATTTGGATAGGTTATGAGTATAAAAAATATAAAAAAACTAACAGAAACTTTGAATAAGGTTGAGGACAACCTACACGAAGAGAAAGGTATATTAGAGTTTATATTAGAACATACTACAGATGGATATTGGGATTGGGATTTAACATCTAACTACCAATACTTATCACCTAAGTTAAAGAAACAATTGGGTTATGCAGAAGATGAGATGGAAAACAAACCTGAGAGTTGGCAATCCATTTGTGATAAGTTAGACTTAGAAAAGACAGAGAAGAGAATAGAAGACCATTTAGATGGTATTACAGAAGACTTTAAGAGTGTAATGAACTTCACCCATAAAGACGGGTATACTATAAAAATATTATGTAGAGGAAAGGTTGTTAAGAGAGATGAGAATAACCAACCACTTAGAATGATTGGTACTCACACCATTATATTGTAACTCTATTCACTTTAATATCTATACCATTATCATTTCCCCATTCTTCGAAACCATCAGCGTGATTTAATCTATCTTCCCACATTTCAATTTCCTTAACATTAGGGTTATTCTCCAATAAACTTTTAATTGTATATAATTTACTAGTGAATGTATCACCTCTTCCTTTATAGTGATATTCATCAAAGATAACACCATTCTTATTAAGAATATTTTCTACTTGATTTGATAATTTAGGTAATCTACCTGTTAGCATTACCATTAATGTGTTATTACCTTCAGATTCTTTATTGTAGTCATCCATAGTAGAAGGGATAAGTTTTACATTAAATGTATTTTCATCTAATGATTCTTCTCTACCCCACCATCCTCTGTGTGGATAATCTTTCTTATTCTTTGCTTCCCATAAAGTGATACCATCTTCTTTATTTGGTGTGTCTGCTAAAGTCCCATCAAAATCAAAGATGGAGATTTTATTTATTGTTTGTTTCTCTTCCATAATTAAAACTCTTCCGTATCTAACACTTTCATTTAAGTCTAACACACTACCTTGTGCCCAATCAGAGAAGTTCTCAAAAGGAACAATATGTGTTTGACCATCATATCTAAACTTTATTTTCTTTTTTACAAAATCAATATCATAATTATAATCAAAAGATAATCTATGATCTTTTGATTGGTATGTATTACCATATTTTTTTTCTAAATTAGTTTGCTTAATGATATTATCTATAATAAATTTATTTATAATATATTTATCATAAACACCTTCATCATTACTATCTATCCAATCAGTTAAGTTAGTGACTAATTGATCTACGTGTTCATCACTATCAGCATCCCAATATCCAGTATCATACCATGTATCTACCATGTTAAGTGGTGATTGGTATTCTATTGAAGCTAAATCATCTATAGTTAAAACAACATTATCCTCAACATATTCTATAACCTTTTCTATAGGTATCTCAACTGCATTGCCATCACTAGTATCTATTGGGTATTCCACATTCTCATTATAATACCAACTTGATGCACTTTTTCTTGCTTCTGTGGTCATATGACCAATAGTATATATATAATCATCTATAATACTTTGTAATGCTGATTCTGGTATCATTTCTCGTAAAAACCTAACAATTGTTTCACTATCTGGACTATTATTGGTGGTAATATATTTAAGAGCATCTTTATTATCGGTGATAACAGCAATCTCTTCTACTTTTTCCATTACGTCTTTAGTTAGTGGGATATAATCAAACTCCTCATCATCAAACTCTTCATAGTAATCACTATAATTAATCATTGCTTCTTGATATACCCATACATCATCCTCATATAAACCAGTAATTTCAGTATACATACCAATATCATTACCAAGCCTAAATGTTACATTATCTGCGTCAATAGAAATACAAGGGGTATTCCATGAAGAACTACCATAACCACCATAAGTGCCTTTGCATAGATTTAAGTCACCAAAAAATCTTTCTGGTATTTCATCATCATACATTTCATCTTCCTGAATCTTTTTTAGGTATTTAAGTATTGGTTGAGTTTCTCTATCCACCTCCTCAATCTCTTCATACTTACCATCTTCTCTATGGTTTAATAACCATAAAGGGTATATTTTATTTACAATATTACTTGGTAAACCCAAATTATTCCTTAAATAAGCAGTAACAGATGATTGTTTACGTTTATCTTTAGTATTCTTATCTATAAGTTTTAATACTTGTATTTCTTTTCCACTTAACCCCATAGTATTTTAATTATAAATATTAGAAAACAAATTAGAAAGCTTTTGGAGGTAATAAAAATTATTCTCCTTTTTTACCCATTTTAGAATACTTCTCGATAAGATTTTTTAATTCAGCAGCTTCTTCATAGTTTTCTGACTTAACAGCCTCTGCTAATTGTAGTTTAAGGACATCTAATAGATTATCACTATCTATATTGTCAATAATCTTTTGTTTGGTTTGTTCTCTTTGTAACGGACCACCATAGAAGGTAATTTCATGAAGTATAGAACCTAAGATATCAAATAAGGTGATAACACATTCACTATCAGGATAATCAAAATCAGTATTTTTAGTGTTGTTTTCTACATTTATTAATACATCTATTGATATAGGTATGTTTCTCATTTCTGGTAAAGACATAAACTCTAAACTATAGATAACACCTGTTTCACTATTCACACCATCAAAGTCAATTCTAATATCAGTAAACCCTTTAGATGAGTCTACCTCAAAGTATTCAATGGACTTTCTAATTCTAATATTTTCAAGTCCTAAATCTTCTTTTTTAATATTTACTTTTTCATTAGACCATTCTTCTTTGAATGCTTCTAAACTATTTCCACCCATAGTCTCACCAAAGATAACATCTAAGATTTCTTGATCTTTCATTATATACTCAAAAAGGTGACCAAATGTTGCACCATCATCTATTCTTAATTGACAATCTAAATAATATTTCAATGTGTCAATCTTTTCAACAGAACCACTAAAGTTATCTTCTAAAAATAGATCTCCATTCACATCTAAAAGTATATTCTTCATACTAATAAATACTTGCTATTTATATTAAGTTAATTGTGATTATATATTATGTTCAATAACAATAATATTAAGTAAAAATTAAAAGAGTTATGTTAAAAGGAATGAAAATTATGTTGGTTGCTGGTGTAGTAATGTTAGCGACAGCTTGTTCTACTAATACTAACACTGTTGAAACTAACTTAGAGGGTAATACTAATACTACTACCACTACTGAGACTACAACAACAGAGACAGAAGGTACAACAACAAACACTACTACTGAAGGTAATGCAACTACTGAAGATGCAACTACTACTGATAGTAACACAACTACAACAGAGACTACAACTACTACTAAGTAATTGTAATCTTATGTAAGTTATAACCCCTACTATATTATATGGTAGGGGTTTTTATATTTTTAGGGATAAACCATTCTGGTATCTCTCTATTCTTCCATTTACACATATAAGCTTTCTCCACATTGTAATACTCTCTATAACCATCTATTGGGTTATCTTTCTTACATTCATCTGGCATTGCTTGTGGCATCTCTGTAAGTCCTTTATCTTCTATGTTGGGTAGGTTTAACATACACCATTCAATATGTTCTTGTGTCTTATGTCTTTTACCATACCTATGAGTATATTCTTTACATAACTCCATACCCAAATCACATAACCATACGTAGTTAGATAATGATTCTCTAGCCCATTTGTTTGATGGATGATTGAAATGTGTTTTCTTATATGGTGCTTCACCACCTGTCATCCAATGAGCAGTGCATAATAATTGTGCCGTTTCCAATATCATTTTTACACAATGTTTATCACAATGATACTGAGCACATATTTTTGGGTCTTCATCTAAGTAAAATATATTCATAATTCTTATTTTAATAATTCATAATAAAAGTAAAAGTCATCACCATCGGCAGCACAATATAATTTTTTTGCTTTACTATTTGCAACTAATATAGACATTTCTTTTGATTTAGTAGTATCTTCCATAGTATGTCTAACTATTTTACCTTTAACACCTTCTATTTTATCCCATCTAATGGTGGTTTCTTTTTTGGTTGTTGTTTTCTTAACCCTTTTCTTTGGGGTTTTTTTGGTAACATTATCTGTTTCTACTTTTTTTCTCATAAGACAAATATACAAAAAATATCTCAAACTTACACATAATAATTTCATATTATACTCTTAACATTATTTTAGAATATTTAGTATAATAATATAGTTTTTGCAGATATTTATTAGTATATTTGTAAAAAGATATTACTATGGATTTTGTTAAAATAGGTATAGGTTCAATTTTATTATTTGTCGCACAAATATTAGTGTGGTTTCAAATCTATGCACCAGTAAACTTTGAGTGGTTAAAGAATAAAGGGTGGTGGTTAACATATGCAATGGCAATACCAATATCATATATGTTCATTAAGGGTGTTGCGTATATAGTTGCAGGTACTGGTGGTGATATGTGGCCGTCCAGAATTATGACATTTTCATTAGGTATTATATCATTTACATTTCTAACATCATACTTCAATGATGAACCAATAACATTAAAGACGAGTGTATGTGTATTCTTATGTATATGCATTCTGGCTATACAAATGTTATGGAAAACCAATTAGAAATACTTGATTACATATTAAGTGCTGTTGTTATTATAAACACAGAAGGGAAGATAGTATTTGTAAATGACCCATTCTTAGAGTTATTCCAGTATAAAAAAGATGATATTATAGGTAAGGAGATAAGTGTAATTATCCCCACTCAATACGATCAGTTATATCAGAGAGTTTTTAGAATATATAAAAACAGAGGTAATGGTAAAAGTATTGACATTAAAAAAGATGATATGTCAGGCTTAAGGTCTGATGGTGAAGAAATACCAATAATGTTTAGGTTAAGTCAGGTTGAATGTGAAGAAAAGAAATTCTTTCTATTTTCAATAGATGATTTATCTGCGTTGGTGGATAAGATAAACTCACAATCATTAGATTTAATAAGGTTAAGTAAAGAATTATTATCCTACAATATGGAGTTGGATAAGAAGGTAGATAAACAAGTTGGTGAGATTAAAAAGATAAATGATGAAATCATAGATAGTATTCAATATTCCAAAAAGATACAACAAACAATACTTAAAAACTCAGATAAAAGAATAGATAAGTTTATAAGTAACTTTATCATATATAAACCAAAGGATATTGTTTCTGGTGACTTCTATTGGTCTTATAAGACTTGGAGTGGTGATTTATATATTGCAGTAGGTGATTGTACAGGACATGGAGTACCTGGTGCTTTCCTAACAATGCTTGCAAATAGTTTATTAAATGAAATAATAATTACCAAAAGATTTAGAGACACTGCTAAAATACTTAATCAGTTAAGAGATGATGTTATATCTCTTTTATCTCATAGAGAGAAAGATGGTGTAAAGGATGGTTTAGATATTACACTCATTAGAATATCAAAGAGTAAGAAGGAAATAGAATATGCTGGTGCAAACAATCCTTTATTCTTATTTAGGAATGATGAGATAGAAATGATAAGAACGGATTCATTTAGTATCGGATATGAAACAGAAGTTATTGAGAAGTTTAAGAAACACACAATGAAAATAAATAAGGGTGATAGAATATATCTATGCTCAGATGGGTATCAAGATCAGTTTGGTGGTGAAAAGGATAAGAAACTAAAAAGAGGTGGTTTTAAGAGAGTGTTAAAAGACTCATCAACACTAACTGTGAATAAACAAAAACAATTCTTATACGACTTTATAGTGAATTGGAAAGGAGACAAAGAACAGGTAGATGACATTACTTTAATGGGTTTACTTTTCTAAAAACTTTACATATTTGATACATATTTATTAGTATGAGAAACACTATAACAGTAACAATCGATCCTAACGCAGATGAGAAGATATCTGTAAATAGTCAAAACTTCAATCTACTAATATTAGGTGATGATAGTGCTATGAATAATCATATGTATAATGATTTATTGACACTTGTTTATGCCACAAAAAAATTAGCTGATAAATCTGCTGACTTAGGGGTTATTAAGGAAAGAGAAAAGATAGATAAAAAAATTGATGAGGTTATAGATTTAATTAAGAATTAAACATTTCTTAATTTCCTTCTATACTTTGTAACTAAATCATCTGATGCAAACTTAGCAACTACTAAACCTATAATCAACATAAGTATCATAATACTAAAAGCTGCTTCTTTAGAAGAAGATAAATTATAATTCCATAAACCATGATAAAGTATTGCTGAGAATATCCCTATTCCTGAATAAACTAATTTCTTCAACTCTTTATGTTTAGACATCAATATTCCAAATACTGACCTATTAGCATATTTACCTGAGTTAATCTTACTCATCGCAACCCAATAACCTGCAAACATACCAAATAACATATGCGCAATTGTTGAGGTGAATGTCCTAACTACTAAAACTTCAGTTCCATAATTGGCTAAGTATTGTAGGTTTTCTATCATAGCAAACCCTAAACCAATCATACCATAATAAAACATTATACCTGTTGGGTGAACGTTTTTTATCTTAACACTTCTAGTTAGTAAATAAAATGATAGGTATTTTATTATCTCCTCTTTAGGTGCAACTGTAAAGAAATGCCTATGGAAAGGATCGAAAACAAAAATACCCCAAGTAGGGAATAATAATTCAATAAATGGTAACATTAAAACTGAAAACATACCAGCCGCAACAAAAAACATTCCTCTATTTAGATTTATTGATTTATGTGGGGATGTTAAGTATATAATCAGTGCGTAAATGATGGGTGGTAAAATCACACCTAAAAATAATCCTATATTAGTATCAAATAACATATATAAATAAATATCTTTAATTCAAGTATAGTTACTTTTTCATTTTTTATGTGGGGGTTTCTTTGATTTTGTGGATATATTACTTATATTAAGGGAAAATTATGTCAATAAATAAAGTAATATTACCAAACTTAGAGAAAGTTAAGGATATGTATAACGCAAATCCTAACTCTTTTATTAAAAGATATAAAAAAATTGAGTCTTTTATGGGTGATATAGAATCCATTATGTGGGTTGAGAGTAAATTGGAGGATCATTATGAACGAAATGTTAAGGAATAAGATAGAAAACTATCTAGTAGAGAATAAAGTTCTTACTGATGAGGAAGCCTATGCAGAAATTAAAGTAGGTATAGAAGAGTTAGATGAGATGAGAAATAACATTGATAGGTTGATTGTTGAATTAAAGAGGACAATATTAGACAATAGTATTCATCTATTACACGAAAGGGTAATGAATGAAAATCTTAATGGTGTTGTTGAGATGTTAGATAATAACAGACATGTCATTGACATATACAACTACTTAGAAAAGAAAGAAGAGTTATTAAAGACTTATTTACAATATAACTTATTATACAGCGACAAGTATCCTGAACTTAAAGAGGTTAAAGAAATGTTAGGGTTGAAGGATAAGGAGCTAGTAGGTATAATGAGAGAAATAATTTCCAACCATAATGTGGTTACTTGATTTAATAAATAAGTTAAGAGATAAGTATGATGATATTATAGATGATTTAATGGAATACTTAGATGATAATAACTTTATTAGACGCAAATAGTTTTATATAGAATATAATTTTACTAATTTTAACATATAAATAAAATAATAAAAATAGACGAAATGATTTCAATAATAGCAGCAGTATCAAAGAATGGAGTAATAGGTGTGGATAATACACTACCTTGGGATTTACCAGAGGACTTAAAAAGATTTAAGGAAATAACAACAGGTAATGTTGTTATAATGGGTAGGAAAACTTATGAATCAATAGGTAAAGCATTACCAAATAGAATAAACATTGTGCTTACCAGAGATAAAAACTTCTTTGTTCCGGGTGTATTGTCTGCAAACTCTTTGGACTCTGCATTATTAAAAGCTGGAGGTAACAAAGATATATTCATTATTGGTGGAGGAGAGATTTACAAACAATCTATGGGGTTTGTCGATAAACTTTATATTACAGAAGTAGATATGGAAGTAGAAGGGGATACTACATTCCCAACAATATCTGAAAGATGGATTGTTTCTTATGAAGAAGACTTTGAGGGTGGTAAGTTTTTAACTTATAGTAGGAATAAAGTATTGGCTACTTAGAAATAATTTTCATATGTAAAATCTTTTTTGTATCTTTAACTTATGAGAGTTGAAGAGAAGTTATATAGATATTTAGATACCCTATTTACAATAGTGGATGATAAGTATGGAATACCATCTGAAATTAAAGTCAGAGATGTGAATGATATTTTTTCTCTAACTTATTCAGTTCATAGAAATCAGTTAAAGGATTATGTAAAGAAATATATCCAAAAAGAATTGGGTGTTGTGGATAATGATAAGGCTGAGGAAATGTCAAAAAAATATGTCCAAATGAAATATGACTTAATGGCTGACTATGTAAGAAACATGTAAATGATTATAAAAGGAAAATAAATAAAATGTTAGATAAATATAATGTAGGGGAATTAGACCACACTCAACACTTTACAGATTGTGTTAAGGAGTATTATAAAACAGATTGTCTGGGTAAGTTATTAGAAGTAACTATCACAGCATCTAATAAAACAACAGAAAAGTTATTAAATTATCAAGAGCTTGATTATAATGTTTTCTGTAGTATATTTAGAAATGATTAAGATTAAATGACTAAAGTTTATTTAGTGGATATCGATGGAACTATTTCTGACGATATCAAAAACGAAGAATCACATCTTTACAAAGATGCAGGAGTTTTACCACACTCAAAGGAAGTATTAAATAAGTGGTATGATGAAGGTAACACAATAACATTCTTTACTGCAAGAGTAGAAGAGGATAGACAAGTTACTGAGGAATGGTTAAATGATAATGGGTATAAATACAATGGACTTATTATGAATAAACCAAGAATTAAAGATGGGCAAGAGTATATTTGGGTTGATAATAGACCAGTCTCTGGTATTGTTTACAAAGACAATTGGTTAGAGATTGACAAACAAAAGAGTTAGTATGAATGAATATGTTTTATATAGTGTTTTAGGTTTAGGTATGGTTGTAGTATTATACTTTATAGGTAGAAGAATGTATAAAAGGCATAAAATACATAAAGACTACAATAGAGTTATCACTGATGAGCAGAGAGTAATTAAGAATGAGTTGGAGTTTTTAAGAAAGGAATTGATAAAAACAGATATACCTGAGAGAAGAAATGAATACTTAAACAAGATAGATTTACTTATTAAGAGTTACAAAGAAGATATTAAAGTATAGTTTTATGGATGATATAGAAGATTATGATGAAGTACCAATATACCCATTTAGTGTAGAGGAGTTAGAGAAGTTTCCAAATCAAGGAGATGACGTATTCTTTAGAAGATCTTTAGTGATGATTGATATTGGATTTAATAACGATATGGATAATATAACTCTGTTTAAGATATATCACGGAGAACAAGAATTATTCCTAAATCTACCAGAAACTTCTTGGATTAGCACATTAGGAGATGCAATTATACATTTTGAGAATATTGAGGACTATGAAGAATGTGCATACGCTAGAGATTTACTTAATAGGATTACTGATTAGTTGTTTTTTAATTATAAATGTCTTATATTAAGTGTATGAGTAATGATGTATATGATAAATGTTTAAGAGTTATAGATAGCTGTGATAAAATTGATCAGTTAGATGTTGCTAGAAATTATATTGATTTTTATTATGAGAGGTATAGAAATACTAAAGAGTATAGTCAATTATTTTACCATTACACTATAAAACGTATTGAGTTAGAAAAAAAGTAAGGTTATGAGCAAAAGACCACCCAGAAAGAAAAAGTTAGAAGAAGTAAATGAAGTGGTTCATGTAATTGAGCCTGTACATAATAAAAAAGAAAAGAAAGATTTTGTAATGAGTGATATTGGGTTAAAGGTAGATGAAATATATTGTGGTGATACCTGTGAGACAATGGGTAAAATAAAAGAAGGGACAATAGATTTAATTCTAACATCCCCACCATACTTAGCATCATTAAGGAAGGACAATCACAAATATCCGGGTGCTAAAGAACAAATTAAAGACAATCAAAAAGTAGAAGATTACTTAAATTGGATGTCAGAAGTATTTCAACAATATGATAGAATACTAAAAGATGATGGAGTTGTTGCATTTAATTTCAGTTACACAACATTCAACCCATCATTACCTTATGATTTAATAAACAGAGTATTTCAAGATACTGGTTTAAGAATATATGATACTGCTGCTTGGAAAAAGAAAAATGCAGTTCCATTATCGGGACACCCAAATAGATTCACAAGAATTGTTGAGATGGTTTATATATTTGCAAAGACACCAAACTTCAAAGCAAATAAAACTATATCATCAGTATCAAAAACAGGACAAAATTATTTTAGAACATACTATAATTTCTTAGAAGCAAAGAATAATGATGGTAAAGTAGAAGGACATGAAGCAACATTTTCTTCTGAGTTTGCAGAATACTTCATAGATTTATATACCAAAGAAGGTGAAATTGTATTAGATAATTTTGTAGGAACAGGAACCACACCATACACAGCAGCTAAAATGGATAGGAAATATATAGGAATAGATTTAGTCGAAGATTATTGTCAACATAGTAGAGACAGAGTGTTAAAATTATATAAAACAGATAATCCCGATCAATAAGATTGGGATTTTTTGTTTATGATTGATATTTATTAAAACGTAAAACATATCAATAAATGCTCGACAAGTTTCTTTGTCAATCAGTATCAGTATCACATATATCGAGTAATGACTAAATTAAAATGGTTTGGATAGAGAGGAAATTATTAACTTAATAAAAAGACTTATGGAAGAGGGAAATAGTATTTTAAGTGATATCGAACAATTACAAAGTGTATGTAAACACAATGAGGGTTATGATGTTAAATTTAATCAAGGAACTAATAATGTTAGATGTATTTGTAAAATATGTGGATCAGTAATAGGGTACCCAACTGAGGGTGAACTAAAAGATAATGGATTTATTTGATTATAGGTTTGTTTTTTTCATTTAAGTTTTGTATCTTCATTCTATGAATATAGAAAAGGTAAAAACATTTTTAGGTAATAAGTCAGTATTAGAGATGTATAATGATTTAATAATGGTGGGTTGTACTCACGATAAATCACTAACAATCATAGAAACTATTACAGACAAAATATTAGTTAGGTTTGAGGATTTACACTTTATGGATCACCCTGTAAATTTTGATGATAAAAAACGTATTCAAGCAAGAGGTATTATAAATGGGCAATGGTATTCCGTTGTTGGTGGACCTCATTTAGGTGGTGATGGTATAAATACTTTTGAGGTATGGACAGAGAAGTTGGAAGATCAAAAATCTGGACCTATCGCATATATATCTAAAGAGGAAGTTGAAAAAGTAATAATTGAGTTATATTAAAAAAAAAGACAATGAGTATAATAGTTTTCTTATGTATGGTATTTTTAATGTGTATATTTTCATTCTATATGGGTTATTCCTATGGAAGAAGAGCAGAAAAATGGAACAATAACCATCACAATGATGTGAATGGGAAAAAAATGATGAAAGTAATAAAAAAAGCTAATCTAAACTAGACTTTTAATGATTTTTTACTACTTATTATTAGATAAAATAGAGTTATGTTAAGTTTTTTTAGGTGGTTATTAGGGATTAAAGAGAAACCAAATCATAATACAGTAAATTGGGTTTACTATTATTACAATAATTTGAATAGTAAGGTTAAATGTATTATATTTGAGGATAGTAAAGATAAAGGTTTATGTGTCGTTTATAATGAATATAAATGTATGGTTACACTTAAAAAAAGTGATTTATTAGAGTTAGATTATTTTGATGGTAACGACCATAGATTTATTTAGAGTTTTATAATAAAAAGGAGTTTTAATATGTCTGATAAAGATATAGGTTTTTTGAAATTAAAAATAAAATTTTATATTGTTAATGAGGAGTATGAGAAAGCTGCTGAGTTAAAGAAATGGATTATCGAAATGGGTGGTGACCCAGAGATAGAGAATGTAGAAATGCTAATAGAAGAAAGATTAAAGAAAAATAAATAATAAATTAAAGTAGAAATGAAAGACAGAAGAAGGGCAACAGATGGTAAGTTAATTGAGGTAAGTAAATCAAACCCTGGTTATTACAAGTATCAATTTACAATTAGAGAATTAGATGGTAGTGAAAGTGTTATTCCATCTTATGGTATAGATATGACAGATGCATTGCATAGGATATTAAAACATGAGAGAAAGGAAAAACTAAGTCAGGTTTATGTGAATAGGGTTGAGCCAACTCTTATGATTACAGTCTTAGTTGCTTGGATAATTTCTGTTGGGTTATCAACTATCTATACTACACATCCAGAATATGCATTCTATGGGACTATTAGTGTTTTATCTATAGTAATGGTATATGCCATTTATAATTTTTATAAAAATCTTAATGATTAATAATAACAAACAACAAATTTTTTTAGTAAACAAAATGTCAAAGACAACTAATCTTGCAATTGATGGGTTATTCTGCAAAATGTGGAATACATATTCATCACTAACTCCATCTGCGTCACAGATATTGGAGTTTTTTAATGTAAATGGGGAAGAAGTGGAAAACGATCACGTAGCACTTAGAACCTTAAATGACGAAAGAATAAATATTGATAAAGTATCTCAACTACTACTTGAATTAGGGTATGTAGAAGGAGGAGAGTATCACTTCACAGAAAAGAAGTTATATGCAAAACACTTTTATCATCCAACATCAAATCACCCAAAAGTTTTTATTAGTCAATTACTAGTAGAAGAGTTTAGTGAGGGATTACAAAATACAATGAAATCTATTATTGACGAAGTAAACTTCGATGAAGTAGATGAATTGTCTTTCCTAACTGGTGGAAGATTGTGGAATACACCTTCTTACAACACATATAAGGAGTTATCAGAAGAGAGTGAATATGCTGCATGGTTTTATCTTTATGGGTATGTTGCAAATCATTTCACTGTTGATGTAAATAAATTAGAAGGATATAAATCATTAGATGATGTAAATAATTCTTTATTAGATGCTAATTACACACTTAATAATTCTGGTGGGTTGATTAAAGGAAATAGAGATGTTTATTTAGAACAATCATCAACAATGGCAGATAAGAAGGATTATACTTTTATTGAAGGACAATATACGGTACCATCTTGTTTTTATGAGTTTGCATATAGATTCCCATTAGAAAGTGGAGAGTTATTCGGTGGTTTTGTCGCCGCATCAGCAAACAAAATATTTGAGAGTACAAATGTAAATTAAAAAAAAATAACCTCATAATTCAGTTATGGGGTTTTTTTATGCTAATTTTTTACCTATATTTGAGATATGGATGAAAGAAGGATTAAAATTGTATTAGCTTGGTTTGTATTGGTGATATTTGGGTTACCATTATTACTTTCATTATTTGGTATTAACTTTTTTGCGCTATTGGGAATTGTTGCAATTGGGTTTGCAATTAAGGTATTATATGACAATCACAAAGGAAGGTTATGACGTTGACAAAAGAATTAGATTTACATAGTGTTAGACATATGGAAGTTCAGTCCGTTATGGACAAGTTTTTGGGTGATCATATGATGAATGGTACAGAGTATGTTACCATCATTACTGGTGGTAGTGAAAAAATGAAAGAAATAGTAAAAGAAGTATTAGATGACTATGGTTTAGAACCAGAAGAAGGATTTATCAACACAGGGTCATTAAATGTTAAATTATAAATGTTATGGGATATCATAAAAAGTTTATTACAGAAGAATTACTAAGATCAATTTATGAGAATGATGGTTATCAGTTAATGATTGAAAATATAACCAAAGCAGAAGCCATATATATTGGTGATGATTTTTCAGAAAAAATAATTGAGTTGATTACGGAAAATACTTCAGAAGAGAAAATAAAAGAGTTTTTTGAGTTAAATTAAGATAAAAAATGAGTGTTGTAGCAGTAAAGGTGACTAAAAACAAAATTATTATCGGTGCAGATAGTATTCTTGTTTCTGGTTATACACAAGAAAAAGATAAGTTAGCAAAACTAAATAAAGTCAACGGAATGATTGTTGGTGATGTCGGTGATGCACAAGAAGGTGCATTATTTTTATTGTTTTGTAAGACTAGAAAACCTAGTGAAGCATCAGTAGGTGGATTAGTTGAGTTTATGTCAGAGTTTCAAGATTGGTTAGATAAAAAGACTGGAGAGACGAAATTAACAAATGAGTATATACTTATTATAGAGAAGAAAGTTTTTATGATGGAAGGTTTCTTCATAAAAGAGGTTACTGATTACACTTCAATTGGTGCTGGTATGGATTTTGCATTGTCAGCTTTATACTTAGGTAATTCAGTAAAAGACTCAATAAAAGCGGCATGTCACTTATCAGTATATTGTGAGGAGCCGATAAACATAATAGAGGTAGAAAAGTAGTTTTAATGGATAGGTTATCATACCCGAAAAATAAGATTAATATTTTATTGTTGGAGAATATACATCCTGATGCTAAAGATGTTTTAGTAAACGCAGGATTTAATGTAGAAGTTGAAAACAAAAGTTTAACTGAGGAAGAGTTAAAAGAAAGAATTAAAGGTGTCCATATTTTAGGGATACGTTCTAAAACACAAATCACAAAAGAAATTATTGATAGTGCAGATAAACTAATGTCAGTTTGTGCATTCTGTATTGGTACAAAACAAATTGACTTAGATTATGCAAAGGGTAAAGGTATTGTTGTATTCAACGCACCATACTCAAATACTAGATCGGTTGTTGAGTTAGCAATAGGTGAGATGATTATGTTGATGAGGTCCACATTTGCTAGAAGTCAAGAGTTACATAATGGTATATGGTATAAGACTTCTGATGGTTCTAATGAGATTAGAGGAAAGAAGTTAGGGATTATAGGTTATGGTAATATCGGTAAACAAGTAAGTGTCTTAGCGGAGTCTTTAGGTGTTGATGTGTATTATTATGATATTGTAGAGAAGTTAGCATTGGGTAACGCAACTAAATGTGATACAATGGAAGAGTTGCTTAAGATATCAGATATGGTAACTTTACATGTGGATGATAACCCTAACAATAAAAATCTTATTAGTGAAAGGGAATTAAAGATAATGAAGAAAGATTCTATCCTTATCAACTTAGCAAGAGGTTTTGTTGTGGACTTAGATGATTTATCAAAATATATGAAGAATAACCACCTTAGAGGTTGTGCAGTGGATGTTTATCCAGTAGAGCCTATAAAGACTAGGGAAGAGTTTAATAATCCACTTAAAGGGATTGAAAATGTAATACTTACTCCACACGTTGGTGGTAGCACAAAAGAAGCACAAAAGAATATTGCTGGGTTTGTTTCTAATAAAATTATTGATTACATAAATAATGGTAGTAGTTTTGATTCAGTAAACTTCCCTAATATTCAATTACCTAAACAAGGTGGGAATAGAAGATTTTTACATATTCATAGAAACATAAGTGGAGTTATGTCTGAGATAAATAACATACTTTCCAAACACAACTTAAATATTGAAGGGCAATACTTAAAAAGTTCTGGTGAAGTATCTTACTTAATAACAGATATTGATAAGGATTATGATTTATCAGTAATTGATGAATTAAAAAATATAGAAAAAACAATAAAGTTTAGGGTTTTATATTAAGAAATACTTTATATTTAACTTAAACATAGTAGTTTAGAGCAATAATAACATAAAAATAATAAGTTTTAAAAGTAGTTAAAAAATGAGTTTACTAAAAACAATCAAAAGTAATTTTAACACAACCTCTAAAGATATTTCATTGACGCAATATCTTAATATGTGTAAAAAAGACGAAACGGTGTATTCAACACCAGCAGAGAGAATGTTACAAGCAATCGGTGAACCAGAAATGGTAAACACAAAAGATGATCCTAGATTAAGTAGGATTCATTCAAATAAAAGAATTAAGAGATACCCTTCGTTTAGTGATTTCTACGGAATGGAAGATACTATTGAACAGATTGTATCATTCTTCAAACACGCAGCACAAGGGTTAGAAGAAAAGAAACAGGTGTTATATCTATTAGGTCCTGTAGGTGGTGGTAAGTCATCTTTGGCTGAGAGATTAAAGCAGTTGATGGAAAATAGTGAAATTCATGTATTAGTAGCAGGTGATGAAATCTCACCAGTACTTGAAAGTCCATTAGGTTTATTTTCTTCATATAAAAAAGAATTAGGAGAAGAGTATGGTATATTAGGAAGATACGTACCATCTTGTGCTTCCCCTTGGGCAACTAAGAGATTAGCTGAGTTTGGTGGAGATATTTCTAAGTTTAGTGTAAGAAAGGTTAAGTTATCTATTGCGTCACAAATAGGAATCTCTAAGACAGAACCAGGTGATGAGAATAATCAAGACATATCAGCATTGGTTGGTAAGGTTGATATCAGACAATTAGCTGAATACTCACAAGATGATGCAGATGCTTACAGTTACTCTGGAGCATTATGTAAATCCAATCAAGGTTTGATGGAGTTCGTAGAGATGTTTAAGGCACCAATTAAGGTGTTACATCCATTATTGACTGCAACACAAGAAGGAAACTTTAATGGTACTGAAAACTTACCAGCAATTCCTTTTCAGGGGGTTATTTTAGCACACTCAAACGAATCAGAATGGGATGTATTTTCAAATGATAGAAAGAATGAAGCATTCTTAGATAGGGTTTATATTGTAAGAGTACCTTATTCATTAAGAGTAACTGAAGAAGTTAAGATTTATGAGAAGTTATTAGAACATTCTTCATTATCTGACGCATCTTGTGCTCCTAAGACATTAGAGATGTTAGCACAATTTTGTGTGATGACAAGATTGATTGATCCAGAAAACTCTACATTATTTTCTAAGATGAGAGTTTATGATGGTGAAAACTTAAAGGAAGTTGACCCTAAAGCTAAATCTCTACAAGAATACAAAGACTTTGCTGGTATCACTGAAGGTATGGATGGTATCTCAACAAGATTTGCATTTAAGGTATTATCAAAAGTATTCAACTACGATAATGATGAAGTAGCTGCTAACCCAGTACATTTATTCTATGTATTAGAGCAAGAAATTGTTAAACAACAAATGCCAAAAGATGTTGAGGAATATTATTTAGATATTCTAAAATCTACAATCTCTTCTAAATATGCAGAGTTTATCGGTGATGAAATACAAAAAGCATATGTTGATTCATATCAAGATTATGGACAAAATCTATTTGAAAGATATATTACTTATGCTGATCATTGGTGTCAAGATAATGACTATAGAGATCCAGAGACTGGACAACAATTCGATAGAGTTGACTTAAATGAAGAGTTAGAGAAGATAGAGAAGCCAGCAGGTATTGCTAACCCTAAAGACTTCAGAAATGATTTAGTTCAATTCTATTTAAGGCATAAAGCTAAGAATGGTGAAGCACCTAAATGGGAATCATATGAAAAAATTAAAAACGTTATTGAGAAAAGAATTTTCTCTAAGACTGAAGATTTAATTCCAGTAATTTCATTCTCAACTAAAGCTTCAAAAGATGAAGAAAAGAAACACTCTGATTTCATTGAAAGAATGAAAGAGGGTGGCTACACAAATAAACAAATTAAGTTATTAACTGATTGGTATTTAAGAGTTAGAAAAAGCAACTAGGAGTTTACAGATGGGTATAAACATTGTAGATAAAAGAGACAATCCCAAAGGTAAGTCTTCTCCAAATAGGCAGAAGTTACTTAAAAGGATTGGACATAAGATTAAGAAGGCGATGCCTGACATTATTAAAAAAAGTAATGTTAAGGATTTAACATCCTCTAAAAAAGGAGTTAAAATACCTGTTAAAGGAATAAATGAACCTCAGTTTGGATATGAAGGTGGGTCTGGTGACAATAAAAGAGTTCATCCGGGTAACAAAGAGTATACAACTGGTGATAAAATTAAGAAACCTAGAGGTGGAGATGGTGAAAGAGGACAGAAGGGGTCTAACGATCCCACTGTTACTGAAGATGATTTCACAATATCTATTAGTAGAGAAGAGTTCTTAGAGTATTTCTTTGAGGATTTAGAATTACCTGATATGGTAAAGAAACATCTAAACTCTGTAGTTGACTTCAAGCAAAGAAGGGCTGGGTTTACAAATGCAGGTTCACCAAATAGACTAAATGTTGTTAAGTCATACAAAAACTCAATGAGTAGGAAGATGGCAACAAGTATCTTTTATGATAAAAAGATTAAAGAGATTGAAGATAAACTTAAAGATACTACTCTAACACAAGATAAGATAGATGAGTTAAATAAAGAATTAAAAAAACTAATCAATATGAAAACTTCCGTAAACTTTATGGAAGAAATTGATTTACAATATAACAACTATGAGCAATATCCAGTTCCTGTAACGTCAGCAGTTATGTTTTGCATAATGGATGTATCAGCGTCTATGGGTGAGAAAGAAAAAGATATTTCTAAAAGATTTTTTATGTTATTATATATGTTTCTAACGAAACAATATGAAAGAATCGAGATTGTTTTTATTAGACATCATACTCAAGCTAAAGAGGTGGATGAGGATGAGTTCTTTAATTCAAGAGAAAGTGGTGGTACAATAGTATTACCCGCTCTTGAATTGATGGATAAGATTATCACTGATAAGTATTCTACAGATTGGAATATTTACGCAGCACAAGCCTCAGATGGTGATGTATGGGATAATGCAGATGCAATTAGTTGTGGAGACTTACTTAGAGATAAGTTATTAAATAAGATACAATATATGGTTTATATTGAGATTGCTAGAATGAGGTATAGTAATTTATGGGAACAATATGAAAATGTATCTGGTAATGTAAATAACTTCAAAACAGGTAAGATACAAGATAACACAGAGATATGGGATGTCTTTAAGGACTTCTTCAAAAAGAGGGTTAAGGAATGACAAAAGAACAACTAAAAGAAATGTTTTCAAATTCTGACTGGAATGCGGATACCATTTTAGAAGCTGATAAAATAATCAGTAGAATTGCTGAGGAACACTTAGGGTTAGAAACATACCCAAACCAATTTGAGATAGTAAGTTCAGAACAGATGTTAGATGCTTACTCTTTAGTTGGGTTACCAATATCTTATAACCATTGGAAGTTTGGTAAAGATTTTGTAATCAATAAAAACAAATATAAGAAAGGACAAATGGGGTTGGCTTATGAGTTGGTAATCAATTCAGACCCTTGTATTTCTTATAATATGGAAGACAATACAACATGTTTAATGTTATTGGTATTGGCACATGCTGCTTACGGACATAATCATTTCTTTAAGAATAACTACCTATTCAAACAATGGACACACGCCGATGCTATTGTAGACTATATGTTGTTTGCAAGGGAGTATGTTGATAAGTGTGAAGAGAAATATGGGTATGAGGAAGTAGAGAGAATATTAGATGCTTGTCATATGATACAAAGGTATGGTGTGGATAAATACACTAAACCACAAAGAATATCTGCAAAGAAAGAAAGAGAAAGACTTAAACAAAAATTAGAGGATGATAGAGTTTTACTAAATGATTTATGGAGAACAGTCCCTAATGATGACGAAGGTATTACACTTAGGAGAGAAAGATTTCCATCACAACCAGAAGAAAATATCTTATACTTTATAGAAAAGAACTCACCTAATCTAAAAGTTTGGCAAAGGGAGTTGATTAGAATTGTGAGAAAAACTGCACAATATTTCTATCCACAAGGACAAAGTAAAGTAATAAACGAAGGTTGTGCAACTTTCTCACACTATGAGATTATCAATCAAATGTATGAAGAAGGTTATTTAACTGATGGATTTATGATGGAGTTTTATCATAACCATTCAAATGTAATCTTTCAACCAGGATTTGATAGTAAGTATTATTCTGGTCTTAATCCATATACATTAGGGTTTAATATCTTTATGGACTTAAAGAGAATGTCTTTAGAACCAACAGAAGAAGATAAAGAATGGTTTCCAGAGATTGCAGGAAAAGGTAATTGGGCAGAAACATTTAGATATATTGTTGAAAACTTTAAGGATGAAACATTTGTTTTACAATATCTATCACCAAAAGTAATCAGAGATATGAGACTATTTGAGGTGTCTGATGAAGAAGAAAGAAGGGTATATGAAATATCTGCAATTCATAATAAACAAGGTTATAAAGATGTAAGAAAGAGTTTATCAGAAACATATAACAGAGCAACATATATTCCAGATATTCAAGTTTTTGATGTTGATGTGAATGGAGATAGAACACTTACATTAAATTATACAAGTGTTGATAAAAAGAGAATAAATAATGATGACGTTGATGTTGTATTAGATAATATTTCTCTTTTATGGGGTTTCCCAGTATCCTTAATTGAAGATGAAGATCCTAGACAAACATTAGGAATTAGCGATAGTAAACTATTTATATAGAAATAGCTTTATTATGAGTGAACGTAAAAAAATTAAAATAGATCCTAGAAAAATCTATCCAATGTCATTAAATCTTTTTACAAGACAAAAGTATAGATGTTCTAAATGTGGACATAAGGACTGGTGGAATTATAGTCACATGCAAATGAGAGGTGGTAAAATGGTTGAAAAACCATGGACATGGTTGCCTTGGTTTAGACCTGATAGACCTACACATTGTGGAAATTGTGGAAAGGAATTACATTTTGCATATGGTAGTGGTAAAGATACTTGGGCTGATTCTCATTTACCTTATTGGAGAGGATTATTCATAATATTATTTATTATATTTGGTGGTGGATTTTATTTATCACATTTTCATAACATACAAATCTTTGAGGAGTTAGCTAGTTTCTTATTTAGAGGGATGCAAATAAATTAAGGTTATGCAGAGTTACTTAAAAGACAATATGGTCCATATAATTACACTAATATTCTTAGCGGGAATGGGTTATGCTGAGTTTAGAATTATGCAAATGGAGATAGAAACTATCGAGCAGAGACTAGATAAGAAGATTAAAATAATAAATGCCTTAGAAGAAAGGATAGATTATTTAGAAGACAAAATAAATTAGAATGGTAAGTATTATATTTTTTATTCTAGCAGCTATATGCAATGCAGTTATGGATAAAATAAACTTCCACTGGGATGATAGTATATTCAAGGGAAGTAGATTTGAGCAATGGGCTAACCCAGCGGTTAGTTATAGAAATAAATGGAAAAATCATAGTAATAGTTTAGGTGGGGAAAGATTTCCTGGTTCATCAACTATATTTGTATGGACTACAGATTTATGGCATTTCGCACAATCTTTTATGATTTCATTTTTCATATTAGGTGGTTTATTTTATGAAGGTGGATTAGTGACGGTTTTTGATCCATTTTGGGTAAATACCTTAATAGATTTTATCTTATTTAAGTTAGTATTTTCATTGACATTTGAGTTATTTTGGAGTACAATCTTAGAAAAAAGATAGATATATAGTTTTAATCAAAAGAATTATTCTCCTAATGAAGAAGAAACACTTATTTAAGATATTAGCAATACTGAATAAAAAACTTTTACCTAGTTTAAGCAAACGAGGTGTAGATGTTTATAAACTCAATAAAAGACAAAAGTTATTACTAGCGTATAGATATTGGGTAACTAAAAATACTTTAGATTGATATGGAAAACAAAAGAATAGATGACGCTTGGCAAGTGTTAAGAATACAAGGAGAGTTTATCAAAGGGTTTGATCAATTATCTCAATTAGGACCATGCATTTCAGTATTTGGATCAGCAAGAACAAAAGAAGATAACCCTTATTATAAAACTGCTGTAGAATTATCTGAGTTAATAGTAAAGAATGGATATGGTGTTATCACAGGTGGTGGACCAGGGATTATGGAAGCTGGTAATTTAGGTGCAGTTAGACAAAATGGTGATTCAGTTGGATTACAGATACAATTACCATTTGAGACACACCCAAATCAGTATATTAACCATTTGGTGGATTGTAGATATTTCTTTACAAGAAAGGTTTTCTTCCTAAAATACTCACAAGCATTTGTTGCTTGTCCGGGTGGATTTGGAACATTTGATGAATTATTTGAGACTTTAACACTTATACAGACAGGTCATATGAGAAAAGTCCCTATTGTATTGGTAGGTAAAGATTATTGGGATGGGCTTGTTGATTGGATTAAGGACGTTGTATTAAAAAAAGAATCTAATATCGGTGAAAAGGATTTAGATTTATTCAAAGTTGTTGACACCGCAGAAGAAGCTATGGAATATATGTTAGATAAGTTAGATAGTAGTGATACTAATTTCTAATTTATAATCTCATTTACTATTTATAAAATTGACTCTTTTTCTTATCTTTATATTAAAATTAAAATATATGGGTAAAGAGAAAGAGTTATTTTTTTTAGAAGAAAAATTAGAAAAATATGATGACATTATAACTATGGTTAGAAGTAATGGTCATGAAAAAACTTTCACTAGTGACTTTCCATTTGATGATATTGAAGATAAGGAGTTTCATAAAGTTAGAAAATATTTGGTTGAGAATATTAAACTAATGGATTATTACTTAAAAAAGAGGGTAGATGAGTTGGAAGAAAAAATTAAAGGATACGTTGAAGAAAAATAAAACCAGTAGAAACATTGATGAACAATATCTAACTATTGCTAAATCAATATTGGAAAGTGGGACTGAAAAAAATGATAGGACTGGTACAGGTACTAAATCCATATTCTCTGCACAAGTGGTTCATGATATGTCTGAAGGGTTTCCATTGTTAACAACAAAGAAAGTATTTTGGAAAGGTATTGTAACCGAATTATTATGGTTTTTAAGAGGAGAAACAAACATTAAATATCTTGTTGAAAATGGTAATAATATTTGGGTTGGGGATGCCTATAAGAAGTATGAAATATGGGCTGATGAAATAATTAAAAACCATAATTACCTCAAGTATACTAAAAAAGAGTTTATTGAAAAAATCAAAGCAGATAATGAATTTGCTAAGGAGTGGGGTGAATTAGGTCCAATCTATGGAGCACAATGGAGAGATTGGGGAGGAGAGTTTTCAGAACACCACTCAGATAGAAAAGGAGGAACAGGAAGACATTTCAAAGGTAATGACCAAATAAGTCAAGCAATACATACGCTTAAAACAAATCCAGACTCACGTAGAATTATTGTAAACGCTTGGAATGTAGGTGAATTAGATAATATGACTTTACCACCTTGTCATTGGGCATTTGAGTTATATACAGAAGAAACTGATTTAGGTAAAAGAAG
>WLWE01000910.1_pt1 | contig 23918 bp, 50 predicted proteins | sample 6718301 | NCBI WGS metagenome assembly WLWE01 (sample SAMN12718691, study PRJNA515312) | sponge metagenome | isolation source: marine sponge | host: Mycale hentscheli | place: New Zealand: South Island, Marlborough, Capsize Point | collected 2003-05-01 | reverse complement strand
GGCTGTCAAGTAATGAGACCCGCTTCCAAAAGCTGGGCAGCCAACCGCTGATAATGACCTTGCAGCTTCATGATCAAACCGCTGTCAACCAGTTCTTGAAATAGCTGGAAGGTCTGCTCATCAGTTAGCTCTCCGTGTTCATACAGTACTATTCTCTCTGTTAGATCTTTCATTCTTTTTATTCTTTCCCGCAAAATGCGTTAGTCAATTGCGATCACACGCTCATTGGTTTTGAAGTAGGGACGGCTGGCACCCCGCTCATCGGTCATCCACATCCGCTGTGCCTTGCAGGCTTTCGGCTTGGGAGCTTCCATGTCCGTCAAGATAATAACACCGTCAAAATCTCCACGCTTATTAATATAATCAGTAGGAGCATCAAAGCAGGTCCCGCCACACATTACACGTTCTGCTGAATGGCTCTTCCCTTTCTTCCACTCATAGACCAGCTTCTCATCGACACGAGTATCGAAGGGAACCACAGTGAAGGCAGCCAGCTTGGACAGCTTGTTAAGCTCACCGAAGAAGTTCTCAAGCATATCATCGCTGACGCTGCCCGACTGATCAATAGCGATAGCAATCTTTGCTTGCCGCTTTACCTTCTTGCCGGGATGGATGTAAGCATACCGTCGGTTGATACGGCGGACAGTGCTGCTCTTGTTAGCACGCTGGGAGGTCTTGATGAAGTATCGTAGTACCTTCCGCCAGTCTACCTTGCTCTCTAGTCTTTTTAAGATTTCTTCTTTTACTTCCCCAGACATTGAGCCCCAGCCCTTGGCTGACTGGCTGGCTTCCTTGGCAGCTTCTTTCATAGCGTTCTTCAGGCGTTCCTTAGCCATCTGGTTGGCAGCTTGCTGCTCAGGGCTTTGACCCGCATCATCCCAACCGGAGTGATCATCAAAGTTTCCTTCTTGTGGCTCACCTTCGCCCTCACCGCCTTCGCCGCTACCTTCACCACCACCCTCGCTTTCATCTTTCTTGGGCAGGTTGGCTAAGTACCACTCAGCAGTTTGGTGTAGTGGAAGATCTTCGAAGGGACCGACACCTGGCATACAAGCCAGTTCAGGCAGTTCACCTTGGAGATGGCTGTTGATAGCCAGGTCAGCAGCAATGTTCCAAGCCTTGTGAGGAACTCCCTCTGGCTTACGGCTGGTGACATGCTCAAAGATCAAGTGGTAGAACTCATGCTTGAGTACTCCACGAACATGCTCTTCAGGCAGCTTCGCAAAGAAGTCAGGGTTGTAAATCATTTCAAACTGAGCAGAGTCGGGATCTACCCGAACGCCGGCAGTTGGAATATTATAATCAGCACGCTTCTCAATCTTGCGGCTTAGAGCAGCAAAGAACGGCTCGTCCATGAGCAAGCGGTAGGCATGTAGTTTAAGATCGAATGACATGTCTCTCCCTCACTAGTATATTACCACGGTATGGTAGTCTGTCAACTTTTTATTTGTCCCCGCAAAAACAAAACCCAGCACTTGGCTGGGTTCTGCTACCTGAGAGGTGAGAGAGAGATTAGGCTCCCAGGATTTTCGAGAGGTGGCTGCCGACAGCACCGTCGTTGGCACCGTGGAACTTCACCACATTTTCTTGGACCCCCGCTTGGGAGATCACGCTCCACAGCTTCATGGCTGCTTCGCTGGGTAGGCTGACGAAGTACTCCGCCAAGTTATTGACATGAGCGTCAGAGAATTCTGCTTTGCAGATCTCTTCAGCCTCGATCTTTTCGATCATGGCGCAGTGCTCGTTGAGCGAGAAGGCTGCCAGAGCCTCAACCCGCTCACCTTCGAGCAGTTGCTCAACCGTCACGACCCGCTCGTAGTTCTTAGCGTAGTCGTTGAGAGCGACAGCAGCTTCGAAGCCGACGAAGGACTGAGCCAGGTTGAACATTGCTGGGCTAGCCTCTAGAGCATCAGCCTTTGCCAGCACTTTGTCAAGCCGATCCCAAGACCGACGGCTGGGGTAACGCTTGTTAGGCTCAATGTCCTCGTTGTGTTCGAGGTGGCTACGGTTTTGATTGATGAAGTCCCAGATCAGGGAGTCAACATTTTTCTTGCCCCAGGCTAGCCAATCTTCAACCGTAGGCTCGATGTCCCAGACTGACCAGCGGTCAAGTTCAGCAGGATCCATCTCATTCACCTGGTATTCCGCCGAGGCATTGACTGCCGCGAAGATGCGGGAGTCCGGGTGGATCTTGACGCCGGCGATCTCGCGATCGAGAACCAGCTGGAAGGCAGCCTGCATCACCTCGGGGGTGGCGCGGTTGATCTCATCCAAGAAGATGACGTGAGGGGTCTCAACGCACTCAAGAAGCCAGCGCGGAGGACGGAACTCGGTTGCCTTACGACCGCCGACCTCGAAGGTGTCATCGTCGTCCAGCACACCGATCATGTCACCGTCGGTCATCTGCGACAGCCGGCGTTCCATCATGGGAAGACCGAAGTGATCTGCCAGCTGATAGACGCATTGGCTCTTGCCGATACCGTGCGGGCCACGGATCATGACCGTGATGTCCTTGGGAAGTGCCTTTGACACATTTACGAAAGTTTTGAAGTCCATCTTGTTTCCTCTTTTCCTCGATGGTTACATGTATATTATATCTAGCCCTCTTGGGCTTTACACAAAATAGTAGCATGGGACGCCAGCCACGCAGCCGGGATTCTTTGCACCTCGGTGTCAAAGTCACGGTGCGGGTGCCACATGACTTTCACTGAACAATAGCGATCGTCGTCGCCGTTGATCCGCAAGATGGTGCCTTTGCGTCCTCGCCACTTTGCCGGAGATCCTAAGCACTGGACAACATCACCGGGCCTCACTTACCACCTCCAGCATGTTGACCGGACATTTCGTAGTCCAGTCGCCGCCGTTTCGAAAGCTCTGGATGTTTACCATCTTTACATAGCCTTCCAAGCCAAAGCGGTCAATAGTGATGTAGGGCTCACTGATCACTATGCTGACAATGCCGACGTTCGGGCATCCGGGTTTTCCTCTTACCATGTCACCTGGCTTCATCTAATCTAAGTCCCAATCTGCATCCCACTTGTTTTCATCTTTTACCGGTGGGTTTTTGATATCACGCAATGTCCAAACTACAGAGTATCCTGTTGGCAAACCGAGCAAGATAGCAAAGATCAAACCTCCTGCCCATGGGTGAATATTCGTGATCCCGTTAACAATGCTGAAAACTGCATCAAGGAAATCACTCAACGCTTCCACCGTGGGTCAACATCCCGTACTTTTTTGCCGGCTCTGAAAAGCTGAAACTCATGCGGTAGGTTGTGAATGTTCGTGACCAGATATCCTATTTCCTCGCGATAGTAAGTGGGTATGTAGTCCGGATTGCTCCACATCACTTGCACTGTATTACTGCCGTTGAGTTTGCCCCGGCTTCGGATTGTGCCGACATAACCGTCCTCGTGGGGCTGGAGATAACGAGGATACACCACAATCATGTCGCCGACCTGTGGATACCAGCTGTTCTGCTCTGCTAAACTAGCCATCTTCTACTAACTCCAGGTGTTCGGCTGCGACATAGCAGAATGTTTGATCCTTCCGCAGCAGCTTGAAAAACTCGTTCAAGTCGCCCACCACCAAAAAGGGAACTTCTTTCTCCGCGTCCCGCGCAAACCAAGTCGTCGTCCTGTCGTCTATCGACGACCTAGCAATGCGCACCAGATCCCCGACCTTGATCTCACTCATCGTCGGATCCGCTCTTGCGCCTAAACTTGCTTCTTAACCAGGCACCGATAAAAGGAATGGATCCTAGCAAAGCTAGAAGGATGTTCCACTCTCCATGACAGTTTGAAATATGCTCAATCACTTATCACCGTCACATCCCACCCGAGGAAATCCCGGATCTGGCCGTCGACAAGAACTTTGCAGAGCATACCGTTGATGTGACCCTTTTCCTTGTAAATGCCTTGCCTCATGTCCACGCTTACCACCTGTCCTACTCGCCCCGGGAACTTCGTCCAGTTGGCGCATTTGACCAGTTCACCCACCTTAGGGTGAGGGTTCCAGGTGATGTCATCAGGATACGGCACTGATTATCTTCTCCACTCGGTGAACCGAGCAACTGCCGGGTGAGGTATCGTCGCAGTAGAACACTTCCACGTGAGGTGGAATGTCATGATACTGGAGTGACACAGCACCGAAATCTTTTGGTAGCTCGCTGAACTTTGAGCCGCGGATCTTGGTCACGATAGCGTAGTGACCTGACTTCATAAGTACAAGATCACCTGGCTTAACGTTGCAGTGCCGAAGCTCCTTGTCCCACGGAGGGAGTTCGAACTCACCCACTTACCACCTCCAGTTCTCTGACTAGATGAAATGCGACTGCTGCCACCTCGCCGTAGAGAGCAGCAGCAGAAGTCCAGTAAACTCGGCACCACAGCTTTGAGTCGCAGGTATCACTGATGCCGTAAGCAGTCACGATGCCGTAGTAGTCGGAGCGGTGCCCGATAGCTGTAACGATATCACCGGGTTTGGGCTTAGTCGACTTTTTCAAAGTTACCTTCAATCTCTGCGAAGTACACCTTGCGACCTGACAGTAGAATAGTGTGCATCCCGATCTTGGGCTTGCCTAAGTAGATGCCTGGCATGCCAGCGTGCAAGCGGAAAGTGTGTGCTGGATTGTCCACGATGCGAACCAAATCACCCTTTTGCATTGAGCACCTCGCAAGTTTGTTCGATCTGTCGACCGAGCCTAATAAAGCGACCAGATGCAAAAGCAAGCCAGCCGTATTCCAAGTAGTCCTGACGTGGGACCTTCGCGATAAGGACCGCGGTCGGGTTAGTGAGGTCGAAGTGTCGGTGTGTACCGTTTGGTAAAAGAATCATGTCACCGACCTGCACTGACCACCTCCAGAAAAATCGCGCGGACTTCTTCTTGCTTAACCAGTGATCCAGAACCCAGCCACATAACACATACAACCTGGCAAACGCCATCTAAGTGGGCTCCGGTTGGCGGGTAATCGTGAGCAATAATACCCAGGGTGTTTTCAGGTATGCCGGCGCCTTTGTAAGCGCCTGGCCAATCACGCCAAACTTCTTCATCTAACTTTCTTACCAAATCACCTGGCTTCATTGACCACCTCCAAAGAATACTCACAAAACGACCGGGGCTTATTAGCACCGAAAGCTACGATAACTTTCGAGCCGAGGTATTCGTCTCCAGCGGGTCGCCAAACGCGTTCAACCGATACGATGATCCCGACAAGATTCTTCAAAGCGTGGTATGAAGTGTGATCGGGTTCGACGAACCTCACAATGTCACCCTGCTTCACTAAGCACCTCCAGCTCGTCCGTAGAGACAATGTGGCTGTCGCCGTCCTGCCAGAGCACCTTTACTCCGGTTTCCTGACCTTCGATCTCCTCGCCCCACATGTTGTAGCCTGTGCTGAGGATGATGCCCGTTTCCGGATTGCCGTTGATCTCGTGGTCAATGCTCTTTACAAAATCGCCAGGTTTCATGTTGCCTCTCAATCGCTTATATTATAACCACCCCGTTTGAGAGTTACACGATTTCTGCATGGGCGCTTATTCTGAAAGATCTTCGAACGGGTTACCGAGAAAGAAAGGATTCTCGCCGGCGGAGTGATCTGTAATGTCAATCACTTCTTTTATGCGCTTAGGAAACATGTCCTTTAGCGACTCTGTGATTCCCATCGCTAGCGTCATAGACGAAGCTCCGCAACCTTGACATCCGCCCATCATTCGAAGTTTGAGTGCACCTGTGTCACCGTCGTAGTGATCAATTTCCAGCCAGCCGCCGTGATTTTCCAAGTAAGGGTCGATGGTAAGCTCGACATGCTCCTTAAGCTCGGCCATGAATGATTCATACTCTTCGTGGTTCATGTTCTAAAAGCTCCTTGTTTTCATTCTTACTTATCATTTTCATAGTGAACAAGCCCGACAGCATCCAAATCAAAACCTGCGCTAGTGGGAAGACCTGATGCTGAGACATCTTCTATTTTAATATAACGAATTTTTTCTAATCCCAAGTCCTCGAGATCGAACGCGTCTCCTCCCGATTCTCGGGGATCTAAAGGCACCATTTGAAGAGGGTCAAAGCTTCGAGTGGGAGTCCATCCTGCACATCCAGGGTATCTCCCAGCCATCTCACCAGAACTATCGCACTCAAAAGTGTGCCAATCTTCACCGTCTTCGCTGACTGATACTTTTGCCGGCTCCGCGTAAACAGCTTCAGGATTGCCTCCCTCCCAAAACGGATTCTCGAACACCACAAAATCAGGACCGTCGCCGTTAACGCACGTGTTTTCTGCAAATCCGAGAACAATAGATCCACCGACTCCCAAGCTTAGTACGTGAGCACTTCCTGCACTTTCTCCGGCGCCTTCCGGAGGGCCAAGCACAATGTCTGGATAGTGATCGCTTCCAAATCCTGCAAACGGACCAGGAGAAAACTCAATCACTTCTTTAGCATACGGGAGCTCTTTTATAAGCGCGTCACGAAGCGAAGGATCACAGTGAAGATCTTGACAAATTTCTATTGATTCTCCGCACCCAGAAAGCGCTAAGAATACTACGACATTTAAAAATCTTGAAAACATGATGATGACCCTGTTAATTTTCTAATCATTGTCAGACAATAGAACTAGTTCGTCTTTGTCAAAATTGTACATCCTGCCGCCTAACATGACGGTATACGGTATCAGCTCCATCCTGTTCATGTGAGCCTCGACCAAAATGCCGACCCTGCCGTTGAGCATACTGTTGTGACACTTAACACGATACATTGCACCGATCTTCACTCTTCCTCCTCCTCTGGGTCTGGACGAGGAGGGATCGGTAGCCTGCATGGGCAAGCTCTGACATCTACTTCCCAGATATTCATCCACCAGCAACCTTCTTCTTCTGCCGGAATGGAGTAAAGATTGATGTCTCCATTGAACAAGTAGAGATCCGGATCTTTAAACTCCCACTCCCAATCGTCCTTGTGCGTCTGCTCTTCCTCGCCCTCATCGAAAACCCAGACTGTGTGTGTCGACGTTTCCAAGATGAAGCAGCTGTCGGCAAAGTAGTCGTCCAGCTGCAGCCACTGATCTGAATACGGTGTTGTTGGCGTATCGATAATGGGCCTGGGTGTGCAAGAAATAAAAGCCAGACACAGTAGACATCTAAGCATTTCTGTAAGGTGCTTCGGGTAGATTACGCATCACTTAATCATCTTCGATATCTTTTAACAGTTCATCTGCGATCTCGCGCCAGTACCACATCAGTTTCAGAGACTCAGGATATCCAGCATGCTTCTCGATTATACTGTACTGGCCGATTAGGCGTAGTTCGTACTCTATGTCTTCCTTGAACAGATACTTGCTTCGACTAGACAAAAAATCTTCAGCGTCTTTCCTGGAGTTCTCCAGTAACTTCTTCTGCTTTTTATTAAGCTTCATCTTTAGGCTTGGGCTTGTATTCGAATCTAAACAAAGGGTAGTAATCGTCGTTCCATTCCGTGCCGAAGGTGAGCCAAACGTGTCCATCCTCGATATCAACGATCTCGTAGCCGTGCATTTTCTCGATATCATCCTTGTCACGCTTTTCATCTGTCAGCTTTTTCATTTGGACACGGGCTATGGGCTTCTCATATAAGTTGTAGTCACGAGTTGATCTTGCTACTACACCAGCCATGTGAGAACGAAGACCATCATCCGGGTCCATCAGCACTTCGAACACCACACCGTCGACCATGAAAGCGCAGGACTCTGCTCCGTGAAAATCTAGATCGATTCCAACTAGAGTCTCTAGCCACTGTCCCCCAAAGTGAATCTCGTTATCTCGTACGATTCTTGTGGTACCGGGATCAGCACCAATCCACTCATCAAGTTCAGCGTAACGCTCAGGAACATAAGTAAACTTTCCTGACTTCAATACAGGTGACACTATGGTTCCGTTTTAACCGGCACAGTGCAAAGTAAGGCGAGTCCACGGAAATCCACCACATCCGCCCTCCTCAGGATTAGAGCTGTCAAACTCGATCTGGTCAAAATCAATCATTTCAATAGCGTCAAAACCGGTGCCAGCCCAGCACATGTAGAAAGTACCGTCGACAGGCTCAGTCCAAACAATAAGGTTGAACTTCAAGGGATCCCATTCGGCATCTTCCGGGTTTTGTGTGATGGCGTGGTTGTCTTCGTTGGAATATGACATAATCTCATAAGAGGAATCGTATGACTCTCCCACAGATCGCCAACTATCCTCGCTGACAGTTTGCGTGTCACCGAAATTACTGCAATACTCACCTGCGATCTCGATGGTATTGGGAGCGAGAGCTCCTTGATTATCATCTTGTGTATCTTCTTGCGTGCCACAAGCAACAAGCCCTAGAAAACAAACCGCCGTCAAACTATTCTTAATCATTTTTTCTCCTTCTGTGTATTGAAAATGTTAAGATAATCTTAATTTATACTTGTTCTGGGGTTTGTATATGACAAAAGATTATTTCTTTTTTCTTCCAGATTTGATCCACGCCAAGGTGCGTGCCTTACACTTCTTTTCCTCGTAACCTGCCATAATGCAGAAATCCTGCAGTGGCTTGACAACCTGACTGAAGCACATTGCTCGTTGCAAGATCTTGTTGTGCGGCGTAGGAGGAGTGTTAGACTTTCCAAAGAGCGCCTGAGAGCGGGTCATAAACACTGGGCAGTGGATCTGCGTGCTTGGGCTCGCTTGATTGACCACATTGGTGTTGATCGCTGATGCTAAAAGTAGTGCTAACATTCTTCTGCTCCATCCTTCCAGCGATGGTTGCATAACATGCAGTTCCAAGCTGAGCGTGTGTTCTTCTTAGTATCCCAGATCTGCATCACAGAGTAGAGCACAGGATCATCCGGGTCTACGTTAAACTGGCGTAGTTCGTTCTTCTTGAGCTTGACATTCTCGATGCGAAGGCTTTTCTTGCAGCTCGGGCAAGTTTCGGGCCACTTCTCAAAGAGAATGCCAGCGGCGTTGCGGATCATCACTTTCTTACTCATCGAGGATATCATCATTGCCGGGGTGCATCCGCCAGCGGCGGCCTGCGAAGTTCGTCTGCTCAACATCGCTGTTGTACCTTCGGCGAGACACCTCGATCACAGACACCGTGTTTGGATTGCGCCGTGTGACGCGAGCGATGACGTGATCGATACCCCAGGGGTAGTTACCGTCTTCATCGTGGTGAGAAGCATTAGGATGGAACTTGACCAGCTGCCCGATCTCGAAACCCTTGATGCGGTCGACGCGGGCTTTCTCACGAGCGATGCGTTCTTCCCTATAGGCGTTCTGGCGCCAAACAGTGACCTGCTGCTTTTGCTTGCGAGGAAGAGCTTCGAGAGCATCAAAGATCTTATGAAGCGGACCGGTGACCTTCGGGTTGCACATCGACTGCACTTCGTCCAGATGCTGGAGGATCGTGGCAAAAGCGCTGTTCACCTCATCAGGCAAACCCTGAGTAGTATAGTGTAGCGGATGCCACCGATCGTAGTTTTCTTCAGACATCTTTATCTCCTCTTCGCCCTTATTCTATCAGGCCAGCTTTAGAGTTACACACGTTTTCGATGACGCTCCCAGCGCTTCACAATGGAGTTCTGCTGCTTAGTGAGATCGTCGTACTTCCACTTCGGCACGATCAGATATCCATCGATTCCCAGTGCCTCTTTCCGAGCACGGGCAGAGTCGTAGTCGTCGAAGTCGTCGATAACATCCAGCGGACCTGATGGGATAGATACCAGCAGCCACTCGCCTTCAAACGAGGAAGCGTACGTGCTAATGCGATCTTTACAGTGAACGGGATTTAGCTTAGACACCGAACTGGTCCTTCATTAGATCGTCCAGAGTCTTATCTAGGCGCTGTGCTAGACTTCTCATTTCTACTTGTATTACCATTAGTGAAGCTGTTGATGTAGCATCGTCGAGCTCTCTTGAGAGATCTTCGCACTTTTGTGCCCACTTAGAAGAGTCACCTAGTAGACCACTAGCTTCCTGAAAAGCGTGCATGGTCTTGTCCATGAGAGTTGCAAACTTCTTGCCTTTCACGGCACCTCCGCGTGTTATGTGTTATCAGATGTATTATAACTTTTGGTTTTGAGATTTACACAGGATCTAGGCTGTCTAGCTTCTGCAAGATATCCTGAACTCTCTGGATTCCAGCTTGGATCTCAATGATTCGATCTTGCTTGTTTCCTCGAACATATTTCTTATCAGTTCGATTCAGCCTAGTTTTCTCTGAGACAAGTCTTTCGTACTCCTCGTACGCTAAAACAATCAGTAACTTACGTTCGCTCGAATCAAACATCTTTCTACCTCAAAACATAGCACGTGACACCGCCATCGCCGGGATCACCGTCCATCCACGATCGGCTGCCTGGATACGCTTGAATCGCGTTATCAAGCGGCATAACCATGTCGACTTCGGAGTACTCGGTCACCTTGTCTATAACTATGGGAGCATTTGGATTTAGGGTCTCTAGCTGCTTAATCAGTTCACTGACTGTCAATGTCGTCTGCTTTCATTAGTCTGTTTCCGCATAGCGGGCAATGGTAGAGATCTTTCATTTCAGGAAATTCTCGTTTAAAATTACACTTCTGGAGCCTTCCGTTGTTGTGCGGACCATCTGTGGTGCACTTATACATCACTATCTGATTGGCGCTCTTTGTCACGTGCTTTTTCTCTTTCTGGAACTTCTTTTCTTTTGTGTGCTCTGAGGGCTTTTAACAGCCTTACTCTTTGTAATGGCGTCAGCCGCCGCTTCCGCCGCGCTCGACGGTTCTTTTTTCTTCGAGCTTGAAAGTATTTCTTGAGTACGGCGTGAACTACGAGAAGAGGTAGAGGAACCAGAATCAGAATTAAGACCACTCTTTTCGGAGGGAGCGGGAAGGAACGGAGCCACTTCTTCAGGAGAACCCACTGGCTGCTTAAATCTTCCAAGAGCTTCGACTGCTTCTTCATAAGTAGTAACCCCTTCCCGCTCAAAGAATTTTTTAAGCGGCATTCTTAAACGTGACTCAGCAAGAAATTTCCAATGAACCTTCATTGTCTAATTAACACTCCCTCAGAATCAAGATCACTCATCATATCGGCGACGCCTGATTGAAAACTGGGTGAACGTGCAACGCTATCTGCTTTTTCGAGACTTATTTCTTCTCCGGTTGTTTGCAAAACCTCTTGCGCAATAGACCTCATTGCGCTGAGAAGAACGTTTCTTGCAGTAGCATGATTCATCTTGTAACCGTTGCTTGTCATTACGTCAGAAATTGCTCTATAATCCATTCCGTCCTTCACGGTTGCATAACCCTGTGACATCTTGTGACCTTTTGGCATTGACATAGATTTCTCCTATAACTATTTTATTGCTGTATATTTAGATGATTTAGCATATTCAAGACCAATTCAGGGTCTCGGTATCTAGATATCTCAAGTGCCTCAGCGATGCACTCAAGATTTTCCCATCCATAAAAAGACTTTCTTAAAGCTCCGACAACAATCGATGCTTCAAGCATGTCGTGTCCTGAGACAACGTGCAACCTTGACCCTTTATCGATAATCTTGGAGATGAAATCCATTGCGCGATGTATTTGGTCGGGCCCTTCGGGTCCTGCTCCCATCAAGTCTAAAGGAAAATGGGTGCACTCCATGCTTTCTCCCTTAATGGCAGAAACGACTTCAGGTGTAATAAATCCGCCCGATAGAGTCATGACTTTTCGAAAGCCGTGATCTTTTAGGAACTGGATGTTTTCTCGGCGCAGAGGACCGCTAATGGTTAGCTTTGCATCGATATTATCAATGACCCTAAATTTATTAGGAACCCTCATCACTATCTCTCCAAATACGCGTGCTTTTTAGCATCAAGATTGTAGTCTTCAGAATCTGGATCTCCAATACCAAACCTGAGCCTGATGACTGCTTGTTCACGATAAGACAATTTTGTCAAAGCTTTTAGAATGACACTTCGCATTTGATTTTGGCAAATGAGATCTTCTGGACTTGTCGACCATATATCTTCTATTGTACTGCCGAGTGTGCCACCAGCGTCGTTTCGATATCTCGGTTCATCAAGAGACAGCGTGAAAGCGGGCGCATTCGAAGCACTCTCAACAGAGCTCAAAGTAACACCTAAGATCTCTGCTAGTTCGTCATCTGTGGGATTGCAACCAAACTCTTCTTTGTATTCTTGTCGCGCGGCATAAATCTTTGCAGACAGTCCTTGTGCATGTGACGGAATCCGAATACTCCTACTGTGCATCTGGATATGTCGACCAACAGACTGACGGATCCACCAGTGTGCATAAGTTGAGAATCGAAATCCTTTTGTGGGGTCGAACTTCTCAACAGCTTTCATTAATCCGATGTTTGCTTCCTGAATCAGGTCTTCGAGATCTGTCCCTTTGCGATGCATCTTCTTTGCAACTGACACTGCCAATCTCAAGTTTTTCTGGATAAGAGTATCCCGAGCTCGGGCGTCACCCTTTAGAGATCGTGTTGCAAGTTCAACCTCTTGCTCACGGGTTAGTAGTTTGCCCTTGCCAATCTCTTTGAGATATCGACCGAGCCCGGTTTTGCTTTTAGCTTTTGCGTTTGCCACGCTAGCTCCTTACTGAATGTCGATTTTACGACTACGCTGAATGTTCTCAAGATTCACAGCGACTGTGAGAATACCGTTCTCATATCGTGCGGCGATGTTCTCAGTGTCTGCACCTTGAGGCAGCGTAAAACTTCGACTAAACGTAGTAGTAAAGAACTCTTGGCGCGCGAACTCTCGATCTGCGTTGTCATTCTCCCCTGAGATAGTGAGAGTATTGCCTTCAGCAGTGATGCTCAGATCTCCTCGACTAAAACCCGGGACCGACACTTCAAAGATGATATCATTTTCACTTCGAGAAATGTTGGTTGGGGCGGCGAACCTGCGTCGACTCGGTGTGCGGTCGAACAGATTCGTTGCAACCGTGTCATTGAAGAACGGGTCGCTGAAGAACGTCTCGATCAGACTGTTAGGGTTGTATTTTGCGATTGCCATAATATTTCCTCTCTTTTTCTATGGCCGCTCGAACTCGAGCGCATTTTCATTATTTTGAGATTCAACTGACACGCGGGCGTGACCGAAGCGACGACGCAACTCAAGCTCGCGCTGGATGTAGCAAATCTCCTCTTCAAGGGCACGTGTGGCGTCGGTGCCTCGTTTCTGCTTTCCTACCCTGGTTTCCAGGCGGCGCGCTGCTGTACGCAGTTCACCATCAGACATACCCTTTAGGGCTTCTTCACTCAGCTTCTTCATGGAATCTCCCTTCATTTTTCGGATTGACCTCCGAAGTGAGCTTTTAGTGCGTTGATCTTCTCTTCGGCTTCAGCCATTAATGCTGTGTGCTTATCGACTTCTTCAAGCAGATTGCTATGTTCGCCGATGCCGACAGAGTTGTTCAGATAGATTTCAATAGTAGCCTTAGCTTCTTCACGTTGCGCCTCAAAGCGAGCAAGGGCAGCGCGATATAAAAGATTACTACGTCTCGAGCTTAGATTCATTGCGATATCTCCAACTTGTTTATTATAAACAGCTGTGATAAGGTTTACACAAAATCAGTTCTTTTTAGCTTTCTTAGCTTTTTTCTTCGACTTCTTCTCGTCGGGCGTAGTTCGCTGTGCGTCGCGAACTTGGGTCTTCCACTCGTTCTTCGGGCAATACGAGTAACCGTTTCTTAAGTAGTGATTGACCTGCTGCTCTTCAGCACGCACGATCGTGTCACCTTTGCGCATGGTTTTCATACCATCTCCTGTATCTATTTCTATTATAACGAGCTTGGATATCTTTTACACTATTTTTTTGCGTTTTGTGAAATCTCAATGTACTTAAGAGGAACGTAGTGAATTTGGCCCTCTACTAGCATTTTGACCCGGGGTTCTCGACGGTTGGCGACTCTGTACTTTACGTCAACCTCAAGACAAATTCCTGGTATCTTATCTTCAATGTCAGGCAGGTTTAGAGAGATCATGTCACCCTTTTGCGGTACCTGGATAAGTTGTGAATCTACTTCAACAAAAAGTGTTTCGGGCATGTGTTCAGTGCGCTAGAAAATCTTTATCATAGAAACATCTATCCCAAGTCTTCGGGTTGTATCATAAATGTTTCTAAATCTTTCTGAAAAGTCTTTGGGCCAGATTTGAGACTCTGATAAGGCGTCCACATCCCAGCTTAGTTCATCGATGTCTTCCATTAGGTTCTTCACCCTTGGATTCCAAAAGTCTGGGTCTGCTTTATCTTGCTCGCATATCTTATCTCTAAACTTGGCTAATTGTCTCTGCGCTGCTTCCTTTAGCGGCTTCGTCCCTCTAAACCTAATATTTCGCTTGGGTGAGGGCGGAAGCATCAGGCATTCAGCATCTTCTCAATCTTGGCGATGTTCACTGCCAACTCGTTAGCCTTGACTGCATCGCCTCGATTCTCAGCCTGCTGCCTTTCAGAGTTGAGGCCACGGATCTGGGCCTCGAGTGCTTCCTTGTCTTGAGAAGAGAGCTTTCCTGTCTGTGCGGGTGTGCCGATACTCGTACCGCTGACCATTGCGTCGTTGTTATCGATGTGCACATCATGACCTGGGACACTGCCTGCCACTTCCCGGATGATTCTTTTAAGTTCGCCTACTGTAATCTTCATACTAAGCTATGCCTACATAGTCAGCAGACTGAGGTGCAGATCCTACTGTAAAGAAGCTGCGTATGCCCATGTCTCTTTCCTTTTGGACCGCGGTGTCGTACGCATCTTTGTCGTACTTATAGGCGATCGATCTGCGTTTCTGGCTGCTCACAGCATCTTGTTTCTTAAATTCTGCTTCAAGATCGCTGTTTCTTTTATCAGCAGCTTTCTCTGCAGCTTCACTGAATTTCTCAATCATTCTGCCAAAGTCTCCGAGATACATGCCTAGGAGATTTGCATTTAGAGGAAGCACGGTAGGTACCATGAAACTGAAATGTGCTTCTCTCGGGACAGGGTGGCTTTTGTTAATTTTTCTCAAAACTATTGGGCTTACCTGGTTGCGGACAGCAAGTGCAAGCTCCATCCTTTTCTTGATAAGATCTTCATCACTAGTGCCGAAAAGAAATGCAATTCTTTCTTTTTTACTTTTACGCTTAAGAGGGCCGTCGATAAATTTGCCATATCGGTTATAAAAGCCGCGCATAGGTTCAGGTTTTACAGGACCTATGAGGACAGAGAGCTCAACTTTACCCATCTCAGAACCTTCCTCAGGCTTCTCTTCTGCTTCTGGTTCATCAGGTCGTGGGGTTGGGTCTTCTGGGTCTCCCATGCCAGGTTTTGCGTAGCCCGCAGAAGTCATGCGGCCCATAAGAATCTCGTATGCTCGAGTTCCCTTTGCGAACGCCTTGTTGATAGCTTTGTCATAGCGCTTTCGGCGTGCGCCTGTAGTTGCTTTACCCTTCGCGTTCAAGGCCTTGACTGTAAACGTGTCAGTTTCCTCATCGTACTCGTAGTCAAAAGGGTCACCGCCCATGACTTCTTTGTACTTGTTGTCAACATCCATCGAGAGCGTAATCTTCTCTTCTGCTAAGAGAGATTTAGAAACCTCTTCGCGAATAATCTGTCTAAGTTTTTTTGTTGTAATCTTCATGCGCAACACCCACAATCTGTGCAACTGCAGCCTTTGCAGCAGCAGCAACAATATTCGTTAAATAAGTTAGCTAATCTACGTAGTATTTTTCTCATCCGTCCATCTCCGTTTTGACGCGTTGTTGAAGAAGGTACGCGTAACCTTCAAATGTGTTTGCTGATTGTGCGAGGAAATCGTTTAGACCGAGGCTAAGGTCGCCCGCTTCATCAAGCTCCTTGAACATGTGCTCAACGTAAGCTAAATATGATTTGACAAGCGCCAAGGCACCCAGCGCAATCTTTAGTGCGGTCGCATCGGTTGGTGCAGGATAATCCAGAAGAGCTTCTAGAGCCTTGTATGTGATCATCCGTGGGCAACCCATCACTTCGTTACCCGTAATGCCAACAGCTTTCTCAATTGCTGTGTCTATTTCTTCTGTGAGTTCGCTATAGATTCGGCCGTATAGATTGACGTGATCTCCTGCAAATCCTGTACCCTTGGCAAGTATATGTGCAGAATGAAACCACAGCTGGAGTGCACGTAGCGAACCTACGTAGTTAACCAGGTATCCTTCGAGGTACTCTTTATCCATCACAGTCATCCGTCTATAAGTATCACTTATTGCTAGATAAGTTAACTCTTTTCTGGTATCTTCGGTTCGAGCCAGTCAGGGTACACGCCTAGGCGTCTTGAGGTTTGAATCACATCAGTTACGCGCTGCTTAAGATCAGGGGGTAAGATCATGCTTGGCTTGTGGAAAGTATGTATCATCAAATCACAATCCAGGTCTATGATATCATCAAGCAGGTTCTTCATTCTAGGGCACAGTAATGCAGGATCTTTCCTGATCTGTTGGTCAATAGCATCCATCAATCCTGTAAGAAAAAGCAGAGATGGGTGTTCTGGGTAGTCTTTTGAGCTTGTCATCGTGTATAAATATGCTAATCGTCGAGAGAGATACCTAGGCGCTTCGCTGTCTCGTAGATCTGCATATAGTCTTCAAAAATGTTTGGTGGCCACGTGGCATCTCCGTCGCCCTTACTGATGTCGCGGAGATCTCTCTGAAACTTCCGAATGTCCTGCTTGAGATTCTTTACACGCTGATTCTGATAGGCAGGGTCAGACTTCTCAAGATCGCGGACCTTGCGCAATAAACGGTACATCTCGTACCGAGCTGACTTTGCCATCGACATCATAACGAATCTCACTCACAGATGAAAGCACCTTCCACCTGTAAATAACTATTCGGTACAATTTCTGGAAGCCCTAGGCCTGGAACACCAAGAGGCCACTTCTCCCTGACCCCAAGTTCTCGTCGGCACTTAAGTGGTGTCCACGCTTCCAGATACTTGGCCATCTCCTCATTGTGCTCACGCAATGCCTTGACTTCTGCAGCTAAAGAATCCACCCTGTGATTGACGATCTCAGTGGCATCAGTAGCTGAGGTATCTGGGTCGAAGGCACCCGCAAAGTGAAGTGCTCCCATCATCATCGTAGCAAAGAGAGCACAGGTGATGGCTGCCACGAGGGCAGTCCATCCAAAGGCTGACTTCCAGTTTGTGGTCATCTTAGCCATCGCTGTAGCTCCTGGTGGGGACGGAAGGGATCGAACCTACGACATCCTGGGTGTAAACCAGACGCTCTACCACTGAGCTACGTCCCCGATGGTGGAGGATATCGGAGTCGAACCGATCACCTTCTGCGTGCAAAGCAGATGCTCTACCAGATGAGCTAATCCCCCGTAATGTGGAGTACAGGGTAGGATTCGAACCTACGAAAAACGGAGTTGCAGTCCGCTCCGTTAGACCACTCCGGCACCTGTACTTATGGAGGAAGCGGAGGGATTCGAACCCTCGGTGGCTCTCACCACTTTGGTTTTCAAGACCAACGCCTTCGACCGCTCGGCCACGCTTCCCAATCATTTCTTCTCCCTGAACCTGTGATCAATCCACGATTTACTGTAATACATAACGCCGAGCCAGACGGAGAACAAAACCCCGTCCGTCCAGCTCAGCGCATTCCAGATATCTAAAACATCCATCTCATCATCCTTGGAGCGGGCGATGGGCCTCGAACCCACAACATTCAGCTTGGAAGGCTGACACTCTACCAATTGAGTTACACCCGCGTTTCATTCTTTGTTAGCTTCCTGCAAGTAACCGATCTGGCAGAAGCACGCTATGATAAGATTGAAGACTGCCCACCGGAGGTTTCCACCTACTAGATTAATGACAGCGACCCCACAATTGAGAACGACTGCTGTCAACATGACGTGTTTTAGACAAAGCATAACTTCCACCTGAGTAGATTATAACGCGCTTCCGTCAAGTGTTCAAAACACCTTAGACGTGCTCTTGAAGACACTCCCTGAGATCGGCTGCCTTATCAGTTCTTTCCCAAGAAAAGTCAACGTCAGGTCTTCCGAAGTGACCATAAGCTGCCGTCTTCGTGTAGATAGGTTTCTTCAGATCAAGGTGCTCAATGATATCTTTAGGAGTCAAAGAGAAGACTTGGCGGATCGCATCATCAATCAGTGCCTCATCAATAACATTAGTTCCAAAGCAGCTCGTCATCACACTAACTGGTTCGGCGACTCCGATGGCGTAGGCCAGTTGAACTTCGCATTCGCTTGCCAGGCCTGCGGCAACAACATTCTTAGCAACATATCGTGCCATGTACGCTGCAGATCGATCAACCTTACTAGGATCTTTTCCGCTAAAGGCACCTCCGCCGTGGCGTCCTTTTCCTCCGTAGGTATCAACGATGATCTTTCGTCCTGTTACGCCGGCGTCACCCATTGGACCTCCGGTCACGAATCGACCTGTTGGATTAATATGATAAACTGTACGCTCTGACAAAAGCTCTTCAGGAAGAACGGGCTTGATGACGTGGTTAAGAATGTCATCATGAATCTGTTGGTGTTCTGCATCGGGAGCGTGCTGTGTTGAAATGACAACCGCGTCGATGTGAGCAGGCTTTCCGTCGATGTAGCGCACTGACACTTGGCTTTTCCCGTCAGGGCGCAAGTAATCAAGGGTGCCGTTCTTTCTCACTTCGGCAAGCTTGCGTGTTAAATGATGAGAGTAAGCGATAGGTGCGGGCATAAGCTCAGGAGTGTCGTTGCAGGCGTAGCCAAACATAAGCCCTTGATCTCCGGCGCCTTGTTCGTCGTGAAGCCCTTCTCCCTCTGATACACCTTGATCAATATCACCAGACTGGTCTTCTATTGCGACTAGAACCCCGCAGGTCTCTCCATCAAAACCATATTCAGAACTTGTAAACCCAATGTTCTTGATTGTCTGTCTAACAACTTTAGGGATGTCAACATAAGACTTTGTCTTCACTTCTCCCGCAACAATACAGACTCCTGTCTTGAACAGAGTCTCAACTGCTACTCTCGAGTCAGGATCCTGTGCGATCATAGCATCTAAGATCGCGTCTGAGACTTGGTCAGACATCTTATCAGGGTGGCCTTCAGTAACTGACTCTGAAGTGAAAACGTGTTCTTTTTGATTCATGGTATATTGCTCCTTTTTTTGAATCGTTTAATCATCCCAAAGAGGCTTCCACTCTTCAGAGTATTGTGGATCTTCCTCGTCAGACTCATTATCCCACTCGTCGTTCCTAAATCGGCTTGTCTCGCCATTAAGGTCTTCAAGCTTAGGAATCTCTTCCTCTCCGTGGATCTTTACTGCGCGGGCAAGAAGGTCAACCTCTGTTTCTCGAAAACTAGGGTCAGGAATGCAGCACTCAACTGGGCATGCCTCTTGGCATGCCTCAACTCCATGAAACCCTACACACTCGGTGCACAGATTAGGGTTAATTGCAAAGCCGCTATCGCCCTCTCTAATTGCTTGATTAGGACACTCTATTTCACACATTCCACAAAGAATACACTCGTCGGTTATCATTGTTGCCATTTAATTCTCTCTGCATCAAGATGCATCTCAAAGTTAAAGCTAGGCGCATTGCAAAGCTTAATGCTGGAGCCGCTTATCCGACTTGAACGGATGACCCTCGGTTTACAAAACCGATGCTCTACCAACTGAGCTAAAACGGCAAAGTGGCCTCTGACCGCTACCTGTTTTTAAAGCTGGGTAGGTAGCGCACCAGCGATCAGTATATCGTTTCGCCCTCCGCCAAGGGCAGGAAGATGACAAGTTGGCGGTCATGTCAAGAGCTCCCCGGGAACACACATTATTTGTCAGAGGCCATGTATATGTATTCCCCTCGTCGCGTGGCGACCCCGGCAGGATTCGAACCTGCGACCCACGGCTTAGAAGGCCGTTGCTCTATCCTGCTGAGCTACGGAGTCATTGATCTTCGTCTACTTCTCCTGCTGCTAGCTTATCGTATTTCCACTTCCCGGCTTCTTTTCCGTCCGTCGTCCACTGGGGTCGGTCGGTCCGAGAGTAGAGCTCAAGGTAAGGCCCTAGGCTTCTGTCCTCTACAAGCTCAAAGAACTCATCAGGCTTCCGAGAATGCTCGCGGCGAGGTGCAAAAATGTAATCCTTCGAACCACACAGCCCTTTGCCGTTGACCACGTTCTCGGGATCATCAGTACCACTGTATCGAGTGTTCTTGCCCTTCCCTTTGTCGTAACGCACAGCGAAGATGCACATCTCCGTGTAACGCATACCATAGGGAGTTGGACTGCCTACATTGCTCTTCACCCACGGAATGAGTGTGATGGGAGTAAAGCCTAATCGCTCCACGACATCAATGGCAGGAAGGATTCCCTGATCTTTGCCGGCTGTGAAAGAATTGACAGCCCACATGTAGAGGTGTGCCTCAGGGGCAACGCCGTATTCCTCGAACCACCTCGACAAAGTAGCGACGATCTCCTCCTTGGACTGGACATCATAGTGCGTCGAGGGTTGTAGCGATTTGTGCCCAACACCTCCGGTGCTCTTCTTCCAAGGAGGATCGATCATCACTGTCTTATACATGCAAGCTCCAGTTAGCCAATACTAACAAGTTCGATCTCAAAGTTCAAATCTTTTCCAGCCATTGGATGATTGAAGTCGATGGTGACTGCTTCATCCTTGACCTCGTTGATCGTACCAACGAGCGGTTGTCCTTGTTCATTTTGACCCTGCACCATCGAATCAACTTGAAAATTGAAGTCTGGCGGGAAAGACTCCTTTGGAATGTCAGTAATGGCTTCGGGATTAGATTCCCCATAAGCTTGGTCAGGTGTGAGCGTAATATTCTTCGTCTCACCCACTGCCATTCCGGGCAATGCAGCATCAAAGCCACTGATCATTTGTCCTGCACCTACTTGAAAGCTCAGGGGTTCGCCGCGGCTATGAGAGCTATCAAACTCCGTGCCGTCGTTAAGGGTGCCACGATAGTGGACACTGACTGTGTTTCCATTCTCTACTTGCAACATATTCTCCTTTTCTTATGAAATGTTGTCTTCTCTTCTTTTGGTCGGAATGGTAGGATTCGAACCTACGACCCTCTGCTCCCAAAGCAGATGCGCTAACCAGGCTGCGCTACATTCCGCTTGCTTCCTTCTTCTGAGTAAATCCAGTTGCACGCCTTCAAAGCTTCTCGAATATTTCTTTTGACCCTGGGGTTTGTCACAAGGTGTTGTCCGTAGTGAAGTGTGATACAAAGCTTTTGGAACTTTTCAAGGTGATATCTCTTAACTCTCTGCTTAGTAACACACCTCGAACAAACGACTGACTGTGGACACTCCTTTGGTTTTTGCCCGTGACCACAGCCTAACAAGAACAAACCTAAAACCCAGAGGTTTCGCAACCTTTTCCTTTTCTTGCAGGGACTCCCGGGTGACCAACATCCTTGATCATCTGGTAAGTCTCATCAAAGGCGCGTTCAGCAGCAGAAAACTGCTCAATACCTCGCGGTTCATCAGGCTTTCCTGAGTACGTGTAATGTCGACAAATATAAGAGTTGCCTCCGTGGATTGCGTTGCAGTGAAACTCGAACTGGCCCCCAGGTCCGCGAGGATCGCTCTCCTCCCAAGGGACATCTAGTACAGAGAGAACAAACTCTCCCCACAGCTCAAACTTTAACTGGCGCAATGATATCTCCTAGCAGGTACGTTCATCACCGTGAATAACTTTCAAGACTGGAAACCTTAAGCTGTACTCACCGTTTTGATTTTGGCTCTCTTCAAAATACTGCACGGTGACGACTTTGTTCATAATATCTTCTGGATGTTTCATCAGGTGCTGACGTTGCTCGATGGTGAACCCACTACCGACCCGAACATCATTGCCTTTGTGCTCGACCACAATATTGGACAGCATAACTTCTTCCACTTCTCTTCCGTCCATCACGTAGCGAAACGGACCAGCATCATAACCCTTCACCCGATACTCAGCGTCGTGCATCGTCTTAACCTTCAGGATGTCCTTCGACCGCTTACCTTTATATGTGGTATCAAGTCGCAGCATTAAACCTTCCCAGCCAGCATCCTGGGCTTCCTGGCGCCACTTCTGGAAGCCCTCGTGGTCCGTGAGGCGCTGCTGGTGGAGCACTGAAGTGTATTTTGCATCTTGCGGAATGGTGTCGGCTAATCTACTCAATCGCGTGAGGAACCTATCTTCGGATATACCTGACTGGAAGTCGGGCAGATCGATCATGTCGAAGATCTGGAAAAGGCCGTTCTCGACGGTGTGGTCCTTTCGCCTAATCTCCTTCATCATGAGCTGGAAGTCCTCGTTGCCGTCTTCATCGACCAGACACATCTCACCGTCATAGACAACGTTGGTGACACCGAGTGCTTCGATCTCCTCTTCCACCTTCCGCAAAGTCTGGAACTGCTTGCCGGAACGTGCCCATGAAGTGGCGTGACCGTTCTCATCTACCATAACAAGACATCTGACACCGTCAAGTTTTCGGGACACCGACCAGACTTGATTTTCGAAGTCAACTTTCTTGGCAGTCTTCTCATCATACGAGTTTGCCAATGCTACGTCGAACGTGGGAATGAGATTATCACACGCTCTGTTAATAAGTTTCTCAGATGCTCGGATCTTCAGGTTGCGGTCGAAGATGAGATAGACCATCTCCTCGATGGCTGGATTGTCACGGATGAAGGCGTTAGTCTGTGCCAGCGCCTCATGCCCAGTGATTTCCCGAGCGTCCAACGCAGCCAGCAGGTCGAACAGATCCTCGTAGTCGCAGGTGTCTGCAGTCAGATCCTTGCGCTTCTTGAGGTTGTTCACACCGACGTGGAACTGCTTGTAGGGATTGTAGGCCCAGAAGAGGACTTGACGCGTGACGTCATCTGTGGCTTCAAGCAGAGCGACCTTGTCCAAGACTGACGAAGTGTCTTTCATCTGGGACATGAAGTCCAAAGTATTCTGAAACTGCATTGTTCCTCCTCGCGATTATTATATCACAAGGGGAGAGAGATTACACTAGGTGCGCTTAATGAGCTCAATCTCGTCGCGAATGAGCCTTCTTATCTTTCGAACCTTAACGCTTTCATTTGTTTGTTCCTCTTCGCCGGCTGCTGTCTCTTCCTCTTCGGCAGGTGCGTTTGGAGACTTCATGCGTCGAGTAAGCACTTTGTGAAGCTTGCTACCTTCCTTGCCGACTCGGCCGATGGCTTTATCATATCTGGCTCTGCGCTTACCCTTAACTTTCTCACCCTTGGAGCTCAGGCCCGTAACCTTAAACTCTTTGGTAGCTGGAAAGTAAGAGTACGTGAACGGATCGCCTTTCATAATGCCGGTGTAGTCGCCCTCATCCATGCTAAGAATGACGACCTTTGCCTTAATCATTTCGATAAATTCATCAGGCGACATTACGTTTTCAAGATCGCTCTCAAGCTTAAAGCCTTGCTTGGGTTGTCTGCCGCCCAGATCATACACAACGGGCGGGAGGAAGCTTCGGGCGAAGTCACCACCAGGGCCGGACAGGTCCTCACCTTTTCGTTTGAGATCTCTAGCAGCACTAAAAATGTTGCGCCCTTTTGCACGCGGATAAAGGGTCGCGACTCCAAAGAAAGCGTCTTCTTTAACTTCTAGCGAGTCCCTACTCAATCCGCGCGCTCGGAAAACGTAATCATCGTCGGGGGTACTGGACGGGTCTGATCTCAAATCTTCTGCCCTGATGGTTACATCTCCCACGTCAGGCATTGTAACTATCTGCACGGGAGCATAGAGCTTTCCGTTAACCTTTATTCCCTTGGGTGTTACCTGAATACCGTAGCGCTTGCCTTTTACGCCATTGTCATAATAGTGTGCTGAGAGCTCTTTCTTGTTAAGGTCGGGCTTCTTGTCACCCAGCTGCTTCTTTATAAGCTCGAAATCAAAGCCGGTAAGTTTTTCCTCGGATTCTTCGGGTTCCTCGGG
>WLWE01000902.1_pt1 | contig 24046 bp, 41 predicted proteins | sample 6718301 | NCBI WGS metagenome assembly WLWE01 (sample SAMN12718691, study PRJNA515312) | sponge metagenome | isolation source: marine sponge | host: Mycale hentscheli | place: New Zealand: South Island, Marlborough, Capsize Point | collected 2003-05-01 | reverse complement strand
GCAAACATCATAGACAACTCTGGATCATCTCCATAGTTCAAAGTATATATAGCTGAAGCTATGTTACCATCATGTGTGGCTCTATAGTTTTCAGCTGTTACACTAAATCCAGCATCTTCCAATGCTTTAGTTGATAAGTCCATTACGGACTCATGACTTATTACAGTATACGAATCAGCATGATTAGGCAAGGCAACATCTATCAGATCTTGCCTACCATAGCTTTTTATTTTTCTTGGCATATTAAAATAATTGTAATTGATTTGTGTTTGGCTCAAGTAATTCTATTTCTTTCTTGGCCTTCTTGATATAGTAATCATAATTAATATTATATTCTTCAAATGGTTTTTCTATATGATCAATAAATATAGTCTGTAACCATTTACCTGCTTCAACTTGTGAAACTCTTTCATCAAGATAATTAATCTTCATAAGTTTAGAGCCACTGTTACTAATGTAATATCTAACAGTTTTTTGCAGTTTATTCTTTTTATGCTGTCCTTGGTTTATAGATTCTGTCCAATATTCCCAACCTCCATTAGCTTTTTTACCACCACAGAAATCAAAAATATTTTTATTTTCTTTAATAGAAACTTCAGGTTCTATACCTTTAATAAAGTAATCATATATAGCTTTACGGATGCATAAAAAGCTTTTATTCTTATGCAGCGGTAGATCTTTAAATACAAATCTACCTTTACATTTAATTTTAAAATCAGTTCCTTCTGTTTGTGCAATATAATTATTACAATCAGCTAGTATAACCTTTTGATAGGTATCATGTTCTAGCTGAAGGTTAGTTATATCCTCCCATTGCTTACATATTTCCATATACTTATCTACATACTTTCTTGGAATTCTAGTTTCAAGACCATCTGTATTATGCATTAGAGGTATAGCATTCGGGATACCTTCACATATCATCTCATATAACATCATTAGACTTAATTGCCCATTAAGAGTTATACGCATAGTAAGCTCAGGATCATATAGGAAACTGTTCTCATCATTACTAAGACCATAGGTACTATTTAGTACAATCTTATAAACATAGTTTCTAGGGTCAGACTTTGGTATCTTTTTTCTTTCATCAAAGAACCACTCATACTGATCACAAAACTCTTCTTTAGGAAGATGTTTTGGAGCCCATTTATTTCTAATAGCTAGATTAGGATAGAAACTTGTAACATCACTTGACATTATGACAAACTCATCATTAGATGTGTATATGTCTTTACGTGCACCATGCACACCACCAAGGCCAAAATGTGTAGTTATCTTTTTATATCTAACTGTATATTTAAAACTACCTTTTAAATCATACGGATTTAGTTCCAGGCCCTTAAACTTATTTACAAGTCTCTGAAATGTTGCTGTCTCAAATTTAATATAAGGCAACAAAAGATCATTAACTATAAGCTTAGACCTATGGGTCCTCATCTTTTTCAAATCATATTTTTTTATTCCTGTTTTTTCACACAGGAACATTGCAAATAATTCTTTTGCAATTCTTGGTTCAGATGCACTAAATAAATCTATATTGTATTCTTTAGTAAGCTGTTGTCTCAAAGCAATTTCTTTCTTGCTGCGATACATAATTGCTTTAGTAGAAGCTACATCATTTATACAATAACCTATTATGCTATCTATTTGCTTTAGTGTTTTAATTTCAGTACTATGATGGATAGGCATATCTTGTATATTTAACCAATCCATACTATACTGGGCCCACTTCAGACTTGTTCTTTTTGCAGCATTATCCCAGTGATTTAATTTAAATACATCAACCTGTTTAATTTGCAAAGTCCATGGGGCAAACACAGCCCACTCACCTTCATTCTGTCTTTGAATAGTATCTTGGGCTTTTCCATATATAAACAAAGCAACTTCTTCTCCTGTCATTTCAAGGAGCTGATCTTTGTTAGCCAATATGTGTTCTGTAACTTGAGCATCAAATCCTATACCGTTAAAAGACACATGCCATTCTTCAAGCAAGATGTTCCTCTCTAGAAATGTAATAAATTCTAGACAATCATTTCTTTCTTTATGAATAACAAATATCTCACGGTCTTCAGATTTAATGTCCTCAAAAACAGCTATGAAACAATTTAATAAAGTTTCATAGTCCATTACCCAGTGAGTCCTAGTCATTATTCTGCTACTGCAGCTACTGAAGGTTTACTAGATACTTTATCTGTGAATTTAGTAATGTCAAACTTCTTTGCATTTACCGCAAAAAGATTTACAACATCTACAATAGAGTCCATTTCTTCAATATAGTACTCTTGAAATGTATCAATTGATCTTCTTTCTTGCTTTGCTCCACGGTTACCACTTACGGCTTTACCATATTCATCTAGCTTAGGAAGCATGTGTAAAGATGTTTTAGTCACTTTACTAATAATTACAAAAACCTTTGATGTAGGGTCAAAAATACACTCTACATATGGGCAGTCACTGCTCACAGGAATCATCTTAAAAGTTTTTGCGTCTTGCCAGGTTGATTCAACCAGCATCATTGTTTTTTCACTCATGTTAGTTTTTATTACAAATTAATTAATTATTTCTGCATTTTGCAAACTTTCTTTTACAATCAAAGTTTCTTTCTTAACATCAGGAACATTACATAGCTCACCAATACCTGATAAAAAGGTTTCATCTACGTCTAAAATTTCAGCATAGTCTTTAAAGAACGCTTTTGGATATAGATAACTTCTCATATACACATAATTTGCAGATGTTTCAGGAAAGAAAAATAAAATTTTCTCTTTTGTTCTAGAGTGTATTTTACTGTACTTACCTTCCAAAAACATTGTCCAATCATCTTTTAAATCAGCAAAATCAAAGATAAATAATTTATTATTATCATCAATTGTTTTTATATCTACTAATCTGTTGTTTTTTAATAAAACTTCTTTTTCAAACTTTTCATACTCTTTTCTATTTTGAGGATGATATAAACAAATTAGTTTCATATCCACAGGTATATAGTAAGGATCCCAAGCAAGATAAGTCTCACTTGGAACCACTTTAACACCTTTTTTAATTCCAAGAAGCGGATATAAAAACATCTTGGATTTTTGAAAATACTTAGTATAAATTGATTTTATAGGCATACACTTTAAAGTTTGAGGTTTTCTACTGCTAATTCATATGGTAATGTATAATCTTTCTTTTCATAATGATAAACTACTTGTAAGAGAACTTTATTTAGTCTCTCCATCCATTCTTTCATTGTCTTAGGAGTAACCTGAAATGGATACACTTGATTATATTTATCTACTACGACAAATGTAAATTGTATATTCCACTCTTGATGATCATCTTTATCAGCAATATATCTGTAATACGCAAGACTATAGTAAATAGCTGCCTGCAACCAATATCTATAGTACTCTACAGATTCAGGAAAGTCAATTAGTGGCTTACCTGTAGTTTTTAAATCATTAATAAATAAGATTTTCTTTTCTTTATCAATCACTACATTGTCAAGTATACCTTTAAATCCAAATTGAAACTTACCATTTATAAGTTGATCAGTCTGTACTGGGACTTCATTATATACTTCTAAATCAGATTCATCAAGTTGCAGTAGCGCAGTTATAGACTCATTCTCTTTTATAGAATCAACACACTCTTTACAATATCTAAGTGTGTCTGTATCTACTAAGGTTTTGCCTTGACTTGATTTCAGAAATTCAAAATAGCTAATGTTATCAGCTATTAATATTTTCTTAACTCTTGCCTCATCCGTCTTAAGCTTTTGATGCAAGTTTATTTTCTCTAAGAGATCTACTATTGCAGCCTCATATTTGTCCAAAGTTAATGAATTATCGGAACCTTCCAAATATAATTTGAAAATTTCATCAACTATCAACCTGTTATTACCGCTTGGAAGCTTACCTGGTACAGTTATAAACTCACTATCAAAGTCTTCAGGATTTAAAAGAAGGCAGTGTATGACCTTCCCCTTTACAAGGTGAGGGTCAACACTTTCTTCCTTTTGTTTAAGCACGTAATCTTTAAAAAACATGCTTGGTGAAAACAATAGTTTGTTTATGCTACTATAACTAAAGTAAAACTTCTTATTATAAAACGCATTTAGTTCATTAGAACCAATCAAACTCTTCTTCATTCTTTACTTCTTTTTTTTCTGCTATTAATACTTCTTCTGTAACTTCTTCTTCTGTTTCTACTTCTGCTTCTTCAATTTCAGGATCCGCCAGGGTCCCTGTTTTTGCCGTGTCAGGTTCAGAAACTGTAACTTCTTCTACAGTATCTTCAACAACCTCTTCTTCTTCAACTGCAACTACTGTAGTTTTATCTACAAAAGCTTCTGTTTTATGGACCCACTGATAATTTAACTGTGGTTGATATTCTGGATTAATACCATATGCACTAGGTTTTACATAGTTAGAATAGCCATTATTAGAAAAGTAAGCTTTCTGATCTTCCATAATAAATTCTAGCGCAGCTTGATCTAGTTTACCAAAAGATAACAGAGTTTCAAAAACACCATCAATATGACTATTACTATAAGAACCTCTACCAAGATAGTTTTTCAATGACTTAAAGTTAACATGGTTTTTAGTTCTAGAGTAATCTATCTGGCCACCATGGTGAAAGAATAACATTTCAAGATATAGAAGACTTTCTAGATAATTAGAATTAGCCATAATCTCCATAGCCATTACATGATTATCACTGTCAGAACTCTTAAACATGTTTCTTAAGTTTTGATATGTATCTAAATCAATTAAGACAGCATCATCACCATTAACAACTTCAAGCAATGCATTTTGCTCAATGATGTTTTTAGTTTTAACTTCTTCATAAAGTTCTAGATTATCATCACTAATAGTCCATATATTATCATTAGTATTATTTCTATAGCCAGCTTCTTTAAATTGATCTTTAGTAAGACCTAACTTATTGAGAATGGCTTGTCCTAATGGTCCATTGTTAGCATTATTAGGTTGGCAAAGTCTAGCTGTATGCCAGTCAACTGCAATCATTTCCAGTTCATCTTTATCAAATCCTTCTAATATATCATCTATTTGATTTAAATAATAGCTATCAAAATCATCACTTAACTCTTTAAGTGCTTCTACAGTAGCAAAGAACACCTTCGCGGGAATATTGTGCATCCATGTAGATTTAAATAGCTTTTCTCCAGCTCTATCACTGCCAACAACAACTGTTGCATTACTGATGTCAGTTGTAGTTCTAATTTTATATTTTACAGATAAGTCTTTAAGCTTTATTCTTGGGACAGTACACCCTTTCATAAAGTAAATCTTATCTTTCATTTGTGGTTTCCATTTAGCTGTACTAAAGTTTAGACCATGTATTTTTTCATTATAGCTTTTTCTTGAAACTACATTTAATATAGCAGTATCTTGTGTTTGAACATCTCCTATATTTATTTTATTATACTCATCTCTTTCTATATCTGCTTCTAAAGCAATATAAGGTATTTTAGTTATACTCATTTTTTTTAGTTTAAAAAGAGGGACTTTTACATCCCTCCATTTGCGATAAACAAATTTTATTTTACAGTCATTTTGACCACCTTTTGATTCAACATCAGTTTTGAGAATTTGGCTTTGTGACCATTAAGGATCTCTTTAACCATATAATATCTCAAGTCATCAGTAAATGAATCACAGTCAGTTACCAATGAGATAATTCTATCAATCATCTTTTGAGGTACTGAACCTTTGTCAGCTGTTATTAATGCAAAGTTGATAATTCTAGTACTAATAATACTAGAGATATCTGCTCTGAAATCATCATCTTTACCAATACAACCAGTTAAAGAACCTTTAACATAGTTCCAATCATCATTAGTAAGAATCTGTTCAGGACTGATAATCTTATCTAACTTGTTATTGATAAACATAGCAAACAATGCAGATGGTTCTTCTCCAATTGACCCATCACCAATCATATTGATCAGCGGCAACTCATCTTCAAACTTTTGAATAGAGCTAATAGAGTTAAAGAAAGTAGTAATACTTCTAGGATTAACCTTCTGTGTTACAATCTCAGGATTCATCAACAAAAAGTTAATACATCTACCATCAATATTAACCTTCTCTGCCCAACGAGCCCATACATTAGCATCAAACTTTACCTCTGTAGAGATAAATCTAGTCTTCTGAGCATCATCAAGAGAAGTTACCTGATACTCACCATTGTCTGGATTAGTAGTCAGGATAACATGCCAGTTCTTTGGAAGAGACCAAGAAATATATTCTTGTCTGTCCAAGATCTCCATAGTTGCTTGCATAAATCTGTGATCAGCACGAGTGTAATCATCAAGAACCAAGAAACCACCTTCAGTTCTACCTTGAATCCATTCAGGTGCAGCATGAGCCATACGCTTTTCTACAACCTTGTAACCTTTTTTCATAGCAGCATCAATCTGAGTCTCCATGATCCAAGTACTCTTACCTTCTTTATTTTGAATTTTAAATTCTTTAACAGGAAAACCAACAAGGTCACCTAATTCTTCTATCTGAGATAGATTAATCTTTACAACGTCCATATCCATCTCTTTACCAAGCTGGACAATAGCGGAAGTTTTACCAAGGCCCGCATCACCTTCAATATTTATTGCAACAGGTACTTTACCTTCATTTTGAATATACTGGTTATTTGTAACCATGTGCTTTAAAAAGCCTTTTAACTCATCAACGTTTAATTGTGTGATTTTACTCATTTTTGTTTTAATTTAAAGTTCTAATTTAATTTGTCTTCCTGGTAATTCATCATTATAACTGGATCTCTCCGATAGTACCCATAGGACTGGCTTCCTGGGTTTTATACTTGTCCAAGCTTCTCCATCTGTAAAATAGATCAAGCTTGTAAACTCTTTTTTCTCATTAAATAATTCTAGAACAGGTTCAAATCTTGTACCTCCTCTACCTGCAACTTCTAACTCAAACTTTCCATCATATTTCTTGATAGATTGCATCCTAGAATCACACTGTGCAATTGTGATATCAACACCTGCTTTATACAAGTGATGTATCTCATTAATAAATTCTTTCAATTCATCATCACAAACAGAACCTGAAGTATCAATACCTACAAGCATGTTTTGTCTCATCTTTATCTTAAGGCCAGGATTATCAGAGTACCTTTTGTTCTCTTTTCTCCTAACTTTTCTAGTAAAGATCTTAGTAGATATACCAGTAAATCTTCTGATATATGCTTTCCAATTAAATTTAGGTGGTATAACTTCATCAAGTTTAATAAGACCTGATATCTCACCTGGAACAAAACCTCTCTTCTTAAGAGTCTGCTCTTTAGCTTCAGACATAACCCTTTGAACTTGCTTTTCAATAAGCTTTTTCTCTGCATCAGGCATATTTTCAAAGTCTTCCCACTTATGATCAGGAATATCAACTTCCTTATCTCCACCTCCACCACTACCTGGTCCAATCATAACTTTATCTTGACTTTGCTCCATACCATCAAGAAGCCTGTCCATATTATTATCTCCAGAGGTTCCTTTATTTTTCTTATCTTGTTGAGCTTGCTTAAGCTTATCATAATAATATCTAGAACCAGCTTTCTTATCTAGATTAAGATCATCATAGTCATTTATATCTATACCATTTTCAGGTAACCAGTGTCCGTCTATATACTGATTGATCTCCATGTCCATTGCAATATTGGCCATCTGCTTATCACTAAACATAGTGAAAGTTGTAAGATGCTGAAAAGCTATGTGCAATAACTCATGCTTCAGTAGTCCTAGTTTGTGATCTTCTGACAAATCTGTCCAGAACTTCTCATTGATCATCAATTGAAAGTTGATGCCATTTTTACATACACCTGCAGTTGGAAGTTGATCACTCCAACTCTTGTGTAACATTAATAAAAAGAAACCATAATAGGGTTCCTTTAACATCAAGTCTTTTGATGTTTTACTTAGTGAATCTTGTCTATTCATTGTATTATATTTACTTGGATTTCTTTGTATTTAAAATCAAGAGCATTAAATATTCTCTTTTTTTCATTGATAATTTCTTCAATCATCAGCTCTGCTACCCACGGTTTTTTAATGCGAGCATTTGGTCCTATCATATGACCTAACCATCTTTCTTTAAACTTTAAATCTTGCTTATATACAGTAGCTACTCCCTTGGGTCTATGCTTGTTTACTAAATCACGAAATAATCTTGTAACTCTTACATCTACAAGGGCCCAATCTTCAAGATGAGGATTGCCATATAACCATAAGAATAATAACTCTTCTTTGTAATCTTCTATTACAGTACTAGGGTCACCCAGATTTACAATTGCTTGCATTGCCATATAGTGATTATCTTTATCACTTGACCGCATCATAGTTAGTAAGTTCTTTAAAACTTCTTTATTCATATTTTTCCTTTATAAAATCTTCCTAATATATTTCCATTCAGATAATAATCTCTTTCTAAAACCTCATGCTTAAACTGAGCTTTGGTTTCTTCATAGGTAAGAGACGCTTTACTTAAACAAATCTTAAGTATGGTTCTATATATCATTTTACCATCTTTATATGCTTGCTTTAGTTCTTTGTTGCTACTGAAATAGTTTTCATAGTCTAATTTAACAACTGTCTCATATTTCTTAGCTCTTTTGTCTGTCATAGCAGCTAGCGCTTTCTTGCCAAACTTTTTCTTTCTTTTACTGTAAAAGTTTTTCTTACCAATATAAGAATACATTATTCCACTTTTACTATCTAAGTAGTTCATCATGTAAACAAATCCTACAGCACCTTCTGGAATCATGTCAGCATTAAAGTCTATAACTCTTGTTCCTGACTTAGCTAATGGAGCATCTATTTGTATTTTCCAAGGATAGAAGTTTTCTTTTATCCGACTTTTTAAACTTTTCATATTAGCTTTTTTAATAGAGGTAATAAAACCTCTCTGGTTTTAGTAAGACCGTGTACCTTAATGGAGTCAGATAAATCTTTCTCCATATCTAGAACTACATAATCAAAATTATACTTCTCTTTATATCTCTTCATAGATCTGATACCTGCTTCATCATTATCAAACAAAACAAATATCTTCTCATACTTTGGTATTATACTTTTAAGCATGCTCTCTGGTATCAAAGTATTCTCACTGTCAGGTGCAATTGACTCTGCATCATCTAACTTAAGTCTCTCAAAGGTCATTAAGTCTTTTAGTGAAGATGTAATCACAAGATACTTTTTATCATATTTTAGTTGATCGGATCCTTGGATGTAATTCTTAACCTTAATAAATTTCTTATCAGAAACTTTAGGTTGGTAAACTTTATACAGTGTACCATCATCTTTAAAGTAACCATATAGACTAAGACCTTTAATAGTAATAGAACTTTCCTTACCATCATTATCTTCTTTAGTCATCACATAGTACTTTAGCGGGGCCACATTATACTTCTCAAGCAGCCTAGAGCCAATATTAAACTTCGTCCAATACTTTTGATCAACTGTTGTCCAATGTCTCATTTCATAATCAGTCACTTTATATCTACTATAAGTCTTATATTCTTGAATAGGATTATGATTGTTATTCAAAACATATTCATTAAAGTCTTCTATAATTTTCATAGCAGCTTCACCACGAGTTCTTATATTAAAATAAACTTTTACTAGCTCAACAGAACAACCTCCAATACCTGATGAAAAATCTTTAAAATTATATCTCTTTGCTACAGGATCAAAAAATATACACATAGATGGTGTTCTTTCTTTTGTATTAAAGACTGATCTAATTTTTATATCTTGACCGTCTAGTTTTTCAGAAAGACCTAAATAATACTCAAAAGGCCAACCTGCAGGTACATCTTTTAACTCTGAAATTAAATTTTTTGTTGAAATCATAAAATATTTTTTAAACAATAAAGGGGAAAACAGTACATGCCTCCCCCTTTAACTTATAATAAAATGAAAATTAGTCTAGATTAAAATCTGCGCTGGTTTTCATTGGAATTGACAAATCATCATCATTACCAAAAGATTCAACAGGCTTGTTCTCTATCTTTTTTAAATGTTTAGATTCATCATAAGTTTGTACAGTCTGAGCATTTGGTGCATAACCATACTTTTTGTTCTGTGCTTTTGCAAACCAACAGTCATATGCGATATAACCTGATTTGTTTTCATACTCTTTACCTGCAAGACAAGTATGTAAATATTTATCTTGGTATGGTGCAGTATTATTAAAAGCTTTTACAAAATCTTCAATTGTTTCATGTTGATTATCTTGTTCAGCAAACCAATCAGTAATCCCAAGAGCATTAGATAAGTTTTTCAAAAACATTAATACGGATCTATCTCTTTGTATTTTAATACCTGATTTAGTTTCACCATTAGCAAATGCATACTGACTAGCTTTTACTCTACCAATTTGGCCTTCATATCTGCCCTTACTTTCATCATCTCTATCTCGTAGAAATCCTTCAAATCCATCAATAGGTTTAGTTTCCATTTCTAATAAGAGATGATAAGCACCTTCTATGAATCTGAATTCTTCTAATCTTACACTATTAATTTTTAATTCATGATTACCTGGAGCAATTGTTTTAGGCATTCCGCTGCCTCCTCCACCTTCTGTGGTTAAATCTGTTGTACTTAAAGCCATTTGATTTTTCTTTTTTTAGTTGTTAATAATTACGATTTGTATATTTTATTCCAGTGAGTTTTTATCTCACCTTTTTCATTCATTTCAGAAACTACTATTTCTTCATTTCTTAAGTGGTCTGGTCTTGCACCACACGTTACACCATCATCATTTTTAAAGTTGAGAATAGTTTTATTACCTTTTCTGTACATATAACCTATAGCATCTGCATTAGCGCAGATTAAAGATTTTATTTTACCTGTTAGGTCAATATTAGCAGCCATAACCATTTCACCTTTATCATCTACAACCTTGTCTTTGATATGTCCAGATAAAATAATATGAGGTGCTAATGTGTCAATAAAATCTAAAACTTGAAAAAATGCCTGACGAATATATAAATATCCAGCACCATTTGCAAGAGTTGTTACATTATTACCATCATAATTTTTACCCATTGGTGTCTTTTTGTACAATTTTATAGCTAGCGGCATTACCATTTCTTCTAATGCAGTTACTGTATCTATTGTAACATAATCATAAGGTTTATCTGCATCTTTTATGGCCTTGCCTGTATCTAAAAGCTCTTGTAAGTTTTCAATTTTAACTTTCAATGCTTCAACATACTCGCTACCATTCTCTAGATCCAATATTAAATTGTTCTCTAAGCCTGCAAATGCAGTTGTTTTACCTGTTTTTGGTTTACTATAGATTATTAATCTTTTAGGATTAACTCTCTCTTTCTTTACCTTTTTTGTTGGAAGTACTATACTCATTTTATTTTCTTTTCTATTTTTTCTAATGCACTTGCTATTCTATCTAAAGTATTTAACCAATCTGGAAAGTTTTTTATTAGTTTCTCAGATTTCTTTAATCCTACATCAAGATACTCTTCAGCAAAGTTTGGAAAATCTGCTTCTTGAGTTTCTACTTGTGGATTTTTTAGCTGCTCTTGATGTTTATTGTAAGGTACTTCCTTACCATTTTTTGTAATAGCTACTAATTCTTCAATAGGAATAACATATACTTCATAATCATTACCAGACTTACTAGTCTTTTGTTCTAGAGGATATTCCTCTGCGTAAAAAGGATTATACTTTAGTTTATACAATGTGTGTGTTGGATCTTCTGATATACCTTGAAAGTCACTAAGTTCTGTATAAATATCTTTTCCTACTTTTAATTCATTAGGAAAGAATTGCATTTTCAAAGTTTCGCCTGGAGGAGCCCAAGCAGACTTAGCTATAAAGTAAGGATCAGTAATCTTTAACTTTTTAAATGTAGGCAAATGTGTTGCCATGAGAATTTTAGTATTCTCTTGTCTTGTACTCATATTTGAATTTTTGTATTTGATTGTGTATTACTAGGTGTATTCATCTCTACTATTCTTATAGTATCTCTATCTAACTTAAAGAAACTCATTCTTGTATCACCATTTCTACATTTTAAGAAATGAAACACAAGAGTTTCAGGATCAGTAATTTGAAATCTTTCTGGGCCATAATATCTAATCTTTCTAGCAGCTGGCTTATTAATACCAAGTACTATATCAGCATGTTGCAATAATGCATCAGCACCAAATAAATCAGAATCTAGAACATAATTACCATATGTACCTTCCATGGCACGCTTAGGGTCATCTATGTTTCTATTAAGTTGACTTAAAATAACAAATGATAGTGGATAACTTCTTTTCATAAAAGTTAGCGCCTCACCTAGATTATATAACATTTCAAACCTATCTTTCTCATGCTTATCTCTTTTAAATAAAGCTGAGTGATCTACAGTAACTAAAAGTTTAGGATATATTTTATTTCCATTAACCTCTTTTACATTTTGTTTAAAATGATAATCTATGCTAGCACAAAATTCATTAACAGTACACGGTCTATAAATAGAAAAAACTCTATTATTTTTATTTAGTGTACTAGTGTATTGTTTACATTTATTGTAAATCTCTTCTTGCAAAGGTTCATACTTACTATGCAGAATACCATAATCTTTTTGAGTTATAGCAGAAAATGCTCTCATACCAAGAGTTTTCTCAGGCATCTCAAATTGAAATTGTAAAACTTGAAAGTCTTGATCTTGATTAAGAGCAATTACTTCTGTAACTAACTGCTCCATAAATAAAGTTTTACCAACACCAGGTCTAGCGCCAACTACAGTAAGAGTATTCCACTCTAAACCATTCAGTGTAGCATCATTAAACTTTGGCCAAGCAGTTTTAAGACTTTTAATTCTACCATCCATTCTCCCTCTCATTTCTAAAAGGGCTTTTTCATAAGCACGCACTTTGCTAATAGCCTTTAAGGGCTTTGCACCATTGAAATGTTCCAAATTATACTATTTTTTCTTTGAATATATCTTCTTCATTAAAACTACCTTCATTTAACATGTCGCAGTAGGTAGCTAAATCAGACTCAAATGATTTGTCTGTATTTTGTTTTCTAATGAAGTATTGGGATGTTCTCATGTATTCATAATTTTTAAGTTCATATTCTTTAATATACTTATCTGTTGCTTGTAATATTGTTTTCCAATCATAAGTATAAGTATCAAAGAACCATCTAAAACCTGCTTCTAGATTTTTAACATTAGTTCTTGCATACTTACCGCTCCCAAGTTTTTTAGAGGGAAATAATTCATTATACTTTTTAATATAAGTATCAAAACTATCTCCCATTAAATCACTTGAAGTTTTCTTCTTACTCTTTCTAAAATAAGAATTAATTTCTTCCATAAAGATAATACTTTTTCTTGTAAGAGACAAGTCTTCACTTAACCATTCAGTAGCTTTTAATCTATTGATTTCTAGAGAATCAGATACTATACTGCTTACAGATATCTTTTCTTTTATACAATGTAAAACATACAAAGAGTTAGGTGTTAGCTTTTCTTTTATAAGCTTATTAAATATTTCATTCATGCTACCAAGTTACTGAAAAATTATAATTTTCTTTTAGTATTTTACTAATTTCATTGAATACATTTTTACAATCCCAAGCCTGTCCTTTATTATATACAGCGCTTGCTGGATGACTTATGAAAAATTTATAATTCATATCATTTACAGTGTCACTCCACTCATGAGCTTGTTTACCCATGTACACAAAGATCATCCCTGTATGTGCAAATGTTAAATGATCAAATAAGTAAGCTAGAAAAGGCTTCCATATTGTATAGTGTTGTCCTACTTTACCTACAGTAGTTGTAAGTGCAGTATTTAACATTAGCATACCTTGGTTAGCCCATCTTGTAAGATCTGGATCATGTGATTGACCCACACCATCATATACAGTTCTGTTAACTTCATTTAAGATAAACCTCAAACTTGGTTGTTGCTCCATTGTGTTACTACAACTAAATGCAATACCATCTGCAACTCCTAATTTTGGATAAGGATCTTGTCCTACCATAATTACTTTAAGTTCATTGTAAGGGCATTCTTCAAATGCTCTAAATAACTGACTAAGTTTAGGGGTAAATCTTTTACCATCTTTTGATAATCTTATTAATTGCATAATGATTTTATCAAAATCACTACTAAATATAAAAGATTTAAGTGGTTTAGCCCAACCTGATGGTTTAAGCTTTTTAAATATTTTTTGTTTAATTTCTTCTATGTCTATAGTTTTTGTCATATTTTTATTATATTTATAAAAATTTTAATAATGGAAAATAAAAAAGTTAAAGAGTTAAAAGATGATGCGATGCTTGATGTAAAAGTAAATAAAACTTATTACATGATGACCAAAGCAGCTCTTTTTACATTATTAAATGATGTCTATACAAAAGAGGACGGTAATCCTGATGAATTTGTACAAGGAATGCTTAAGAAAAAATACGAAGAGCTTAATGATAAGCAAAGAGCATTTTATACTTTAACTTTATTAGTAGGTGAAATTGAAAAGCAAGCTTTAGAACATAATGCTTTTATTGAAAAAGAAATTGATGTTGAAAAACTTAAAGCTGATCTTAAGAAAGCTGAAGAGTCTAATGAAGATTAACATTATAGAACTCACCTATCTCTATACAGGCTTGAATAGCTAAACTTAATTCACTTTTATCACAATCAGCAAAAGACTTATATTTACCATCTATAAATAGTCCTGCTTTATCTTTTACTAGCTTTTTCATATCATCAAAGCTATAGCCACTTTCCTTGGCTAATTCTCGTATACATTTATGCACTTTTGATATCTGTGCACCACTTCCTTCAGCATCAGAGATAGACATAAATATATCTACCTCTTGTCCTTCAGAAAGTTTTTCAGTAAATAACTTGAAGGCTACTTTATCCATTTTCTTTGGATACACTAGCTTCCCGTTCTGCATTTTTAATTTTGCTGAAAACATCTATTAGTTCTTTTACAAGATTTATATCTTTTATTATTAACCTAGGTTCTTCTACATAAACACTAAGCTCCTGGGTTTCATTAAAATCATCAGCAGCAAAAAACATACTACCTCCAATTTGTTTACGAAAGTAATAATAATCATAACCATTATCACTTTCTTCATCATATACCATAACTTTTTCAAAGTCTAGGTCCATTAGTTCTTGTTCAGTCATTCTTTTCTAGTTTTTTCTTATTACTCCAAACTTCATTATTTAGAATTTTAGATTCATATTCTTTTCTTACCATCATATACTTACCGTGGGTAGGATCAAATTCACCAAGATCCTTAATTCTTTCTTTTCTAAAGAATTTAATCACTTGAGAAGCTACAAACCAGTTCTCTTTATCGGGAGATTCTAGTAATCTAACCGCATTTTCAACACTACTTGGATCCATATAGCCAAGATATTCTAGTAATCTCAACTCAGCAAGAAACACAAAAGGTTTATAAGTACCTGCTTTTGTTCCTTTAACATACATATACCAAAGCATATGTAAGTTATTACATTCTGGAGCATCTGTTATTTTAAAATGCTCCAAGCATATTTTCTTACTTAAGTTTCTTATTCTTCTTTCCATGATAATATTTCTTGTCTAACATACTTACCTAAGTCAGCATCATTTGGATACTTCTTTTCCATATCTATTATCTTAAATATCACATCAGCTCTTGATCTTAACTTTACAGGTAAAACCATGCTGGTCATAGGACCAATGCTATTACTATCTACACTTTTTACTTGTCTATGTTTATTTAAGTCTTTACTCATAACTTGCGTCTATTTTTTCTTGTTCTTTAAGTCCTTCAATAAGGTCTGATAGTCTACTCCATACCATAAATCTATCAGGGCCATAATCAAATATATCCCATTCATATGTACCGTTTTCAAACTCTTCTACATATTCTTCATACTGTTTTTGAGCAGCTGACATCAAATAGTTCCAATTTGGAATATCTTCCATGTCATCCAATTCTTCTCCAGTGTACTCAACTAAAGTTTTATTTCTACTAACTATATCATCTAGTGATTTCTCATCTCTACATGCTTTTAACAACTCTTTTATTTGTTCATCTGATCTACTCATAACTTACTTTTTTTCTTTTTACTTTTACTTTCAGATTCCCCTAGGCAATCTTTACATATCCACACTCCAATCTCTTCCATCTCAGAGGTGTCCTTTACTACATGGCATCTATAACAAGGCTTATTCATAATTTAGAGAGTATTCTGCTAATGTTTCTCCTAGCAATTGATTCTCTTCTTCTAACATACGGATATACTCTGCATTATTATTTAAAGGTACTGCTACCATAGCACTACCATATCCATTATTAAATACTACAAACTTATATCCATCCATCTCAAAGCTTTGCAAAAACCTGCTACTAGTTTTACACTTATAGTATGTAACATCAATCATTTCTGCTTTATCCCATGCAACACCAATGAGTCTGTTTCTCTCCTGATTTCTTTCTATGTCGTTACACCCTACTAATAAGAGTGCTATTAATAATATTCTAATCATCTTTTTCTCCGTTTATATATTCTTCTACAAATTCTGTAAATGCTCCTTCTCCAAGATCATCATCCTCCATATGTTTATAAAACATATCTGGATACTGTTCTGCAAAATACACTAGCATTTCTATTACTTCTTCTTTAGTCATTAGGTAAATGTTTAGGTGCTTCATAATAATGCATAAGCCAGTCAACAAATAGTGCGCTTTCTAGGCCAGACTTATTATTTTCACTCTTATACTCATTATATACTGATATTAGGTTTTCCCAGCCTTTTGTGGCTTCTTCTTTTTTTCTTTTTATTTCTCTAAAATGTTCAAACGTTTCATTATCTATTGCCATCTTTTTTGGTTTTTAGTTTATTATAAATTGATTTTTCTGATATACTTAAGCCTTCATAAGTATACTCCTTATCAGATAACATTTCTTCTTCAGTCTTGATATATGCTTCTTTTTTACTACCTAATCTAGATCTTATAGGAGACATTCTATCTGTCCAGGTTCTTCCCTTTTCCTTCTTGACTTTCATTATTTTGTTTTACTATGAGATATCTGATATACAAATCTTTATCAAAGTTATCCCAATGTGCTATCCAATCTGCTATATTACCTGCCATTTTTTTCAGCTTCTTTAATTAATATTCTAATACTTGCAATAAGTATTAACTGCTTCTTGATGTCTTCACCATCGCGAATTGCTATCTCCAACTTTTTCAATAAATCATATGCTTCATTCATAGTACACCCATTAGGAGTCGAACCTAAGACCTACTGCTTAGAAGGCAGTTGCTCTATCCATCTGAGCTATGGGTGCTGGTGTTTAAATTAAACACTACTGGTGTACTGGGAGTACACTAACTTAAAATTAACATTTTAGAAGATATACCTTATTGTATCTAAATCAAAGTACTGTGAGTATAGTTCTTTAAACTCCTCAAGTAACCTTGTTTTATGTTTCAAAGGATATCTCATAACACCTGAACTATTTTTTACTTCATAGCTAAGGCTCATTAATTCCTTGGCCTGGTCAGAGGACCTTGCCATTTGATTAGCATGATTAGTTAATGCAATTACCTCACATTTATTTACTCCTGCTACATCCTTTACCATCTTAAACAACTCACTGTAGTCTTCTTTCCATTTCTTGTAGAAAACAAGAGGACTATAGTTAACGTGTACTTCCCAACCAAGATCCTTAAGTCTATTTATCTCAGGGATCCTTCTTGCAACCTTCTGCATCTTAGGCTCCAACACGTCTGCAAACCTTTGCGGCATAAGGCTAACTCTTACCCTTGGTTTTTTGTTGAACTTTTTAACGTCAAGTTTCAACAAACTAGGATACTTAGTTGCCATAGTTGAATTCAAGGTAGGGTGATTATCATATCTCTTGAGATAATCTATTAATGGTTCAGGTAAAAACTTCTGCATTAACACTAAATCAGTGTTACATGCAACATCTACCATGGTATATATTGGATCCTGTTGATCAGGGACCTTGGTAAAACCTTTCTCCCATTCTACAACAGAATTAAATATATCATCTACATTTTCATTTACAAATACTCTATGACCATTATACCTAGACATATAACAATAGGTATCTACACAACCACCAAAACAACCATATACTAGGTTTGGAGCTATGCAGTTAGCACTATTGTTATTATCTTTTGTAGCTAAAGTCTTTGTAATTTGATGCTTAATTGCCCCACTCATTGTTTATATAAACTTTATTAGAATGGTTCTTTTTCTTTTTGTTCCTGAGCTTCTTTCGCATCTGCAATGAGTTTAAGTTCTGCTTCTGTATAAGTACTTTTCTCCTTTTTGAGATAATTTTCATATTCTTCCCAATTATAAATTTCTATTTCTTTCATTCTTGTAACATCACCTGAAGTTATATTTTCAGGTAGTTGGCCATTATTGGCGTTACATATTTCTATAAATAACTCTTTCATTCTTCCCATAACATCTCAGTTAAGTTAGTATCAATTGTATTTAACGCTATTCCTATTAACTTTCTTACAGCTTGACCTTTTCTAAGACCTTGATCATTTGCAAAATCCTTAATTTTACATAGTTCTTCATTGGTTAGCGTAACTGTTACATCTTTGTTAAAAAATTTAACACTATTAGTTTCTGGAATTTTAAAAGGAAACTTTTTATATAGTATTGAAATATTTTCTAAAAATTCAGTATCTCCTACATTAGCCATACGGGTAGGTTGTCTCTTGGCATGGCTAACTGTAGATCTATCAATACTATGTTTACTAAGTCTAAATATATTAGAAATCATTTCTTCCGTATAATTAAACTTATAGTATAAAACACATATTAAGTAATTTCTTTTGTCTATAAAAGGTCTTTTACGTGTTTTACGTTTAGGAAGAATAGCTTTAAGAGCTTTTATAACATCTCTTGGTGTATAATCTTCCATATTTTAAATAAAAAATGGCCATAGCAAACCTTTATACTCTGCTATAACTGGCCCAATAAATAATGTATATAAGAAATCGTGATTCTGTGCAAGTAAATACCAAAAATATAACATCATACATTGTGACACTATAAAGTATATTACCAACAGAATCATTAATCCCTCAAAGATTCTTTCTCCCATAAATTGTTTGTTAATTAAGCTAAAGAAGATAAGTCTGCATCATTTGCATCTACGTCTACATCTCTTTCTTCAATGTTGCGTAAAACTTCTTCTCTAAGAGCTGCTTCTGTTTTTTTCAAAGTAATTAAAGAGTCTTCAGGCACAAGCAAAAATCTTTCAATTGCATAGTACTTATAAGGTGCTGACGCTTTAGTCAATTTAACTTCTTCAAGTCCTATACCTAAATTACCATTTTGCAATGCCATTTCTACAACTTCTGTGATAGTATAAACTATACCCTCTTCAATCCATTCTTCTTCTAGGATGCCATCTGGTTTATTACTGCTATCAATACAAATTGCTTTCATATGCTTCTATATCTACTTTAACACTTACCATGGTCAGTGTTTCTAATACTTTGTACATTTCATCAAAATCTCCAGAAGTAATAGTTACTTTACCATTATTATGTGCTATAAGAGCACATTGTTCTGCTTGAATAGGTGTATGACCACATATTTCAATCAAGCATGCTGTGATATACTCAAAACTGAGCACATCATCATTATACAAAGTTATCTTATGTGTTTTAGATTCACTCATACAATAATATACTAATTTTTAACGACAATTTGGCTTCTAACCTAGGTTAACCTGGTAGTTTGCCCATTTAATTTTACTCTGATCTAGAGTTTCTAATGCTGATTTTACCCACTTTTCATCTACAGTATGTTTGTAACATAATACATGTACTATAGCTTTTTCATCTGGATTAAGCCTCAGTAACCTTCCTATCCTCTGTTGTGCTTTTCTTTCATTACCATATGCATGCATAATAATTCCTTGTCGTAACTCTGGAATATTTACACCTTCATTTAATTGCATTACAGAAGATAGTTTATTAATTAAACCTTCTTTAAACATTTCAAGATTTGCTTCTGAGTCAATATTATTACTATGATAACTATGCTCACATAATCTATCCGCTTGATCTTGTGTATTAGCAAATAAAATACATTTTTCTTTTATACTAGCAAGTAGTAATTTAGCATATAATTCTTTACTTGGATACTCCATCATAGCTTTCATCCGCATAACTCTAACAATATGCATGTTACCTGTTGTAGAATCAATCCTATTACACCAGTATGCATAATTCTTTTGCTCTGAGGTTCTAAAACTTTTATTTTTCATTTCTACTAGATAATTATTTTTTGTGCTTAACTCAAGCTCATGTACAATTATCTGATAATCATTTAGAATATTATTATCTACAGCACTATCAGTAACAAATTCATATATAATCGGGCAAAATTCATTTACTAACTTGCCTTTTTCAGAATTAGCATACTTAGGTGGTGTACCTGTAAGACCCAGAATCTTACCTTTATACTCATTTAAGAATGTTCTATGAGAATCTAATAAACTATGACATTCATCTAGATATACTATATCAAAATCTTTTGGATTTTGCTTATTTAAGCTTAAGTAAGTTGTAAACGTAGCTCTTACTAAAAGCTTTTCTTTATCAAATTTTTGCGCTTCTGTTCTCCAACTATCAAAAATTGATAGTTTTGGTGCAACTACAAGTATTTCTAACATAGGAGAATAATGACTCTCTAAATGATTTAGTGCTACAAGTGTCTTACCGACACCTGTAGCTAGTCCTAAACCACATCTATTAACACCTATAGTTTTTTTGAGAGCTTCAGCTTGTACTTTATCTCTATCTACCATATCTTATTTTTTGGTTGTCTTCTAAATATGTAATCACCTTATACCAATGAGAAGCTCCAGTCTCTCTTGCTAATTCTTTAGCTGTTACAACTGCTGCTTGTAAAGCTTCTCTATGTTGCAACCTTTTTCCTAATATACCTTTAGAAGGTGAATCAAACATTAAATGTTTTTCAATTAAGTTTTTAGCTGCATCTCTTGCTTTAGGGTAATCTTCATTAGATTCTTGTTTTTGATGTATCATTTTAGCTTTTAATATTAAATACTCTTGATCTTATAAACTTCTTTGCTTCATCAAGATCTGCAATAAGTTTAATTCTCTTTAAATTTTTTAATAAGTTATCAATTACTTTTTCTTGATCTAGCTTATCATATGTTTGAATAAAAGCATTTAAAAATGAAAACTTAATTGATCTATCAACATTTGCTAATAAAAGAAATATATCACTAAAATCTTTACACATTTGTTCTGCATTAGGATTAGAAATTGTAAAATTCCCCGATCTTAATGATTTACTACTAGTACAAATAGAGTAACGATTCATGCATATTGAGGAAACCATTATTATTTCCAAGTTATATAAATTTTTATACTTTAAAAGTGTTCTGTAATTGTTATTACAAAATTTATATGCATTAACATAATCTATTAACGTCCAAGATTTAGATGAATTATTTAACTTACCCATTTTATGGATTAGTTCTTTTTCATCTTCTACTTCAATAGTAGTATACGGTATTGGCATACCTTCTCTTTCTAATGCTGTAGCTAAATGCTGACCATCAACTATATATAATTTGTCTTCACCTTCTATAACATTAGTTTGACATGCAACTACGGGTCTTATTATGCCCATATTTCTTACACTTTCTACTAATTCTTCTACATGCTTAGATCTAATTTCTCTATTCATTGGTAATATTGAAAACTTCTTGTAACTCTCTGTGTGTTTTATTGATAACTTCATAACTTTTAATTCATTTTAAATAATTCATAACTCTTGCTTCTTTTGGATTACCGTGAATCCAATTGTGACAATTCCTACATACAGGAATCCATGTGCTTTGTACTAAATAAAAAGCATCACGGTTACTACCTGCATAGGTATGGTGAATATCAGTAGCATTATGGCTACATCCATCAACCTTAACCTTACATAGGGGATTATCAGTAAGATATCTTTCTCTTAATTTAAGATACTCAGCATCTTTCTTCTTTCTTTTAGCAGAAACACGAGGGATAATAGACTTGTTTGGTTTCTTTGGCTTGTTAGTACTGCTTTTGTGGCAACTCCAGCAATATTTACAGTATCTATTACCCTCATGATTCTTCCATATAACGGTCATCTTTTGACAACCATCACATTCTTTTAATTTAGGTTTCATTTTGGAACACCTTTATTTACATAATATTGAAGAAGGTCTAATTTTTCATATTTAGTCCTAGGTCTTATAATACCTAAAGGATTTTTGACCCACCAGTAACTTTCTGTTCTAACTGTTTTCCAGTCTTCTAAATCAAAATGTTTAGTTAAATCTAAAAATTCTTGATCTAATTGTGAAAGTTCTTTATTATGCATTTTTTAGTCTTGGTAACTGATTAGGATCTCTTGCTAAACTTAAAAAGTTTGAACTTAAAATTCCTTCTTCTATAAATATACCAATTATTTCATCTTTATTAATATTTAAATCTTTAAAATTTAAAGTATTCTTGAATTTATAATCAGTATCTGTGTTACTTAACATAAAATTAGTAAAGGTTGTATCAGGAAACCATTTGCTGAACATTTTATTAGTAATTCTTATTACTTTTCTTTGTTTAGCTTCATTTATAACACGTTGTGCTCTTCTGTGCACTCTGTTAATCCTGATTTTCTTCTGTTTACTCATCTTTTCTACTTCTTCAGTAGGTAAAGACCTGAGACCATACAAAGCTCTCTTATATAGAAAGTTTTGATATTGAGAATATTTATCTGTCTCATACTTTGTATAAGTATTTTTCTTATACAACTGATACTCTTCTAATTTACCAGAGTACTCAAATTTGTGTTTTTTAGTCGAACTCATATACAACTTGTTTTTATTAAATTCATAAATAGAAAAAGGGCCATTGCTGACCCTTTTCCTTAACCTTTAAAATTTACTATCCTCCGATAGAAAAATCTTCATTAGACTGCTCTACAGCACTTGTCTTATTTGCATTATATGCACGGATTTCATCCTTATTATCATGCGCAATTAACTCATCTTCTAGACTTGCATCTACAGTCCAAGTTCTTTGCTGATAAATTGGCTTACCCATAAGAGTACATACTGGTGCATTTTCACCACCTGCTCTCTTCATTTGTTTTTCAATATTTACATCTGAAAATGGCTCTAAAGATTCTTGTGTACGAATCTTACCAGGAAGCTCTTGTCCCTCATAGAAACCTGCTTCTGTTAATTTAACCATTTCACCTGGTACTAATGCAGTGATTCTTTTAACATCAAGCCAACCATTTGCTCCTGTTACAACTTTTGATTGTGCAACTCTAAGGTAACCATACTCTGGCTTATTCTCATTAACATTGATTACTGCTTTTGTTTTTTCATCTGCTAATACTACTACTTTTGAATTCATAATTAAATTTTTAAAAATTAAATAATTGATTTTGTGAGCACGATACTATACCTGTACTTGCTCAAATACAGGTAAGTGGACTTTATTAAGTCTATTTACATTAAGATAAATCTGATATATCTATATCTGGAAATTCTTCACCATCTTCTCCCAAATCTAAAAATTCTCTGGGCTTTTCTGGTTTCTTTTTAGTGTCTACTGCTGATCCACTAAAGGGATTAGTGATTACATCACCATAATCTAGTGCTATAAGATGCTGGATATCTTCATCAGTCAAGGATAAGTACTCTTCTATAGAGATATAGATAACTTTTCCATTAGGTAACTGATAATTCATATACTAATTACGCAATAAATTTTGAAATGTTGGCAATGCAACAATAAATTTATTGACATTATATAGCTAACAAGGGAAAAATATTTTAAGATTCCTCCCTTGTCATCTGCTACAAGCATATATTCGACTAAAATATAATAAGATGCAAGCAGTGTCAAAGGTTACGGTACTGAGCTTTCCATAAGTACTAACGTTCTTGTAACCTGTGTGCTAAGGAAGGACT
>WLWE01000901.1_pt1 | contig 24059 bp, 50 predicted proteins | sample 6718301 | NCBI WGS metagenome assembly WLWE01 (sample SAMN12718691, study PRJNA515312) | sponge metagenome | isolation source: marine sponge | host: Mycale hentscheli | place: New Zealand: South Island, Marlborough, Capsize Point | collected 2003-05-01 | reverse complement strand
ATACATCAATAGAAGTAACTAATCTTCTGTCTTCAGCTTGATCAAATCTAGTTGATCCACCTGTGAAGCCAGATAGTTTTTGTTTATTGAAAGCACCAACCATAATCATGTTTGGATTTCCGCCTTCATTAAAACAGCTTCTTAGAACACCTTTTAATTGGTCTTCTGTGAAAGCTCTTTGCGTACCATCAGTTCTGATAGCTCCGCCACCAGCACCTGATCCACCAGCACCTGCATCTACATTAGATGAAATCCATGTTTGAACTCCTCCTAATTTTCTTGCAGTTGATGCATCTCCAGCAGCAGTTGCTACATTAGATAAAAGAGCTGTTTCCATATCTCTTTTTAATTCTTTTGCAGATTTTGCTACTTGGTAAGCTAACTCATTTGCTCTACCAGCAGAAGTTACAGCTTCGTTTGTTCCTGAAATCTGTAATGCTTTTGTAGATATTTGAGTGTTGTTTGTTAGTTTAGTAGTTGCTGACAAAGTTGGGTAAGTTATTGTCGCACCTTCTACTGCAGCATTTGCTGCTACATCAGCCAAAGCATCTGTTTGCCATTGGTGAGATGTATTTGTAGCTTTTGTTTTAGCTACGCCAGACATAAAAGGAGTTTCTGTTGGACTTATTGAATAAATAATGTCCGCTAGGTCTTCTCTTATTCCGACTGTTTGGTATGTTTGATATACAGCCATTGTATTTCTCCGTTAGGTTATTGTTTATAAATAACGCTTCAGTAAATCAGCAGCAACTTTTGGATCGCCTTTAGACTTCTTAAGCGTTTTAATTTGATCCAACCTTGATTGTGAAATCTTATCCTCTTTTGTAACCTTAACGCCTGATTTAACAACTTTTGATGGTTTAACAATTTTTTTAGCAATATTAGGTCTTGGTCTATTTGCTGAATTTAAATGTTTCATTCCATCCATAACCACATCAAACATTCTGCTATCATAAATACTAGAAACTTCTTTATCGTTGAAACCTCTTTGTACTAAATAATTTCTCATGTTTGTTTTTAGCGTAGCTCCTTTTATAGGATCAACAAAGTCAGGATGTTTTAAAGCAACCTTATTTTGTTCTTCGGCTAAAATTTTCTGAAACTGTTGCTCTTGATGTTGTCTAAGTTTTGCTTGACTTTGAGAAATTGTTTCTTTTCGTCTTCTCAATTTTCTTTCAATCTTAGCAGCTTCAGTTGGGTCTTCTTCAAAAAGTTTATCTAACTCTTTTGAATTTAACTCATTGTTTACTTCTGCGTTAAGAGTAGCATTAAGATTATTTAATTCTTCAATCTTAGTTGAATACTCTTGCGTTAGACGATCTTGCTCAGAACGAACTTGTCTTTTTTCTATAGCTAGTTCTTCGGTCTTTCGTCTGTAGTCTGCATCTTTCTGATAACCTGCTTTTAATTCCTCAAGGTCAACTTCTATTACTTCACCATTTACTTTTATTTGGTGGTAATCAGTTTCTTGTTCTTCAATTGCATTTTCTTCAAGTGCTTCTTCTTCAGCTAAAGATTCTTGAATTTTATTTTCAAGTTGTTCTTCAGGTTTTTGTTTTACCTCTTGAGTATCTTCAGTAGCTTGTGCTTCTGTAGGTTCTTTTGGTTCAACTGGTGCTGCTTCTTCTTGAGGTTTTTTGATAACTCCTTGTTTAGAGTCCAACAAACCTTCAATAGATTTTGCTGCACCTATTACTGACTCAGGTTTGTTCAGTAAAGGGTTTTCATTTGACATAGTGTCTCCTGTTTGTGTTTAAGCTCCTAAATTTTAGGTTAGCTTATTCTAACTTATGTTAGAATTTTTTTCCTTGCTTATGAAAATCAGATAATTGTTTTTGTGCTAATTTTCCTGTCTCAAGAATTTCTTTAAAATGATTCTCTACTTTTCCTAGAACTTGATATGCTAACCATAATTTTTCTCTTGCATGGCTATCATTCACTCCAGTTTGTTCAAATAGAGCATCAGAATAATTTTTTTTAAGAGTTGTTATGCACTCTTTAAAAAGATCATTCTCTAATATTAGTTTCGCCTGAGATGATCTGCTCAACTCCAGCGTTCTTTTCGTTTGATCTTGGTTGTCCATTTATTCCTTGTAACTGATCTGTAAACATATTAGCAGAATTTTGTGCTTCTTCAAGTATTTTGCTGTTTTCAGATATAATCATTTTATCTAAATCAGCTTCTGCTTTTAATTTAGCTGTATCAAGTTGTGTTCCGTATTTTAAACCCATTTCTTTAATCTTAGCTTCAAAGTCTAATAACATTTCTTGTTGTTTTTGTTGTAATTGTTTGTAATCCAACTCAAGATCAGCAATCTTCCTCTTGTTCTCAGCATCAATTCTAGTCATTTCTATTTTTTCAATAGGTGGAACTGGTGGAGGTGGAGGAGGAGTTACATATTGTTTTCCTATATCAGGATTAATAAAATAGCTATCTACTGTTTTTAATCCAGCATTTTCAATTATCTTAGCAAGAGTATTATAAATATTTTTTAATCCTACCATAGGAAACTCTCTTTGACCTTGTAATTGAAATGCTTGTAACTGTTTATCTAAAATATTATTTAACATTACAATTTGTTGTTCTTTAGATCCTGTGCCAAGACCCACACTAATTGAAATATTAAATCTATCTTTCCATTCTGTAGGAAGAACAGGAATGTATTGTCCATTAATTGCAATAATTTTTTCTTTGTCTTGATACTTAACTGAAAGTTCAAACATCTTTCTAAATAAATCTTTAACACCTGTCTCAGCAAATATTCTAGCAATTAATTCAGAACGCATTTGCGTTTGATTCATAATTGTATTTATTCCTGTAGCAGTTTTATTTAATGAATTAGAATCTAAACCTTGATTATATTTTGTAACACCAGTTCTTACTTCTCTAACTGTGTCTAAGTATTCAAGTAATGGAAAGGCTTGTTGTGAAATAGGTTGATTAACAATCGGTTGCATAACTTGATTAGGAGGTTGTTTAGTTCTTACAACACCTCCAGGTCTAGTTGTTAAAAGATCATCCATGTTTACCATGCCATCCATAATCGCAACTCTATTATTATTTGTTAGATACATATTATCTAAAAGTTGTCTCATTACAGTAGATTTCATTAACTGCACATCCTCAACTAATTCTGAAACTGATCTTCCATAAAATCTATGTGGCATTGGAACAGGTGTAACTGAAACAAATGGAATACTATCACAAGCTACATTTTCTAAAACTTGTTCTGAATTTTCTCCAACTGTAGTTATCTTTCTAAGTTCTGCAATACCATCTCCATCATAATCGTAACGAACATAATTTTCATATATAGTTATTCTTTGAGTTGATGGATCTTGAGATGTATCTAAAGGATAGTCGTCTATATTTTGAAATCTTGCTAATCGTTCTGTATTTAAAATACTTGAATCACTTGATGCCAAACCAGCAACATCATCTTTATCGTAACCCATGCTTACTAATTCTGATCTTGTCATGTAAACTCTATGAGCTACAAAATTTGCATCATCAAGTTTAACAGCTTCTTTATCAATTAAAAATTCTTCAGGTGGAATAGATTCAACTTTAATTTTTCCTTTTTTTGTAATTCTTTTTAATTTACAATTATGAAGCATAGGCAGAGGAAGGTCTAAGTCTATACCTTGTTGCATAGCCATTTGATCTTCAAACTGTTCTAAACTTTCGGCAGCAGCTTCATCTTCTCTCTCAGTATGCTCTATTGTTTCTATAGAGGGATCGTTTTTAAGAATAGAATATTCTTCATCTGTTAAATTTTCATAAGTTTCATATTCAACATTTTCAGTTTTATCATAATAAACTTTTAGTATTCCATTCTTTTCTAATAATGCATCTTTAAAAAAATTATATAATAATTGAAAGCCATCATTTTCTTTATAAAAAATATGATTTAAGTATGCTGTTGCTTGTTCTGCTATAGCAGTATCATCTGATCTTACAGGCTCACATACAACAACTTTTTCTGAAGAAGTAAAAACTCTCAATAGATTGGGTAATAAACTTTCTATAGTATCGGCTACATCTGTGCTTACGACTTGTGAGCGACCTTCTATTTCATTACCAAGACTTTCACCTTGATAGTATTCTAAAGATTTTTCTCTTTGAGTTGAAAGTGTACCCCCTAAAAAACCAAGAGAGTTTGTAATGTGTGATTGTAATATCCCTCTAAGTTTAGGATCTTCTATTCTAGTAATTTTTTTTGCCATAACTAAACTATATAACTTGTATCAATAGGAATTGTTTTTTTCCAATCTGATGTTTTTCCTCCAACAAATGTACATCCATATCTAAATGCGTCTGCAGGATGTGAAGCAAAATTGTGAGTGGGTCTGTTTTTAAAACATTGATTCTTTTCATCCCACTTTTTTTGATACGCTTTTAATGCTTCCAATCCTTTTGAAGTTTTGTTTTTGTCAAAATAACATTTAGGTAATTCTTTTCTAACAGCTTCAATTCCATCTTCAATAGAAAGTTTTGGAGCTATATCAAATGATATACCTAATTCTAATGCACTTTCAAGTCTTGATTTACCAAAAGCACCTAATTCTCTAACTTTTATATCATGTGGAGCTATATGTCTATCATATTTGTAAGGTTTGCTTTCTATAAGGTCTGCATAAAAATCTAATCCTTCACCTGAATTTTCTTCATAATCAATGATTCTAATTTCTTCATTATGCCTTTGAACAAACCAAATAGCTGTTGAATCTTTAAGACCAAGATCCCACCATGTTTCTACATCTAAATTAGGATCATAACTTACTTCCTTGACTCTATCGGTTTTTTCTAAATTTTCTATAATAGCTCCATAGTAGCTACCAGTAATAGCAGCCTGAAATGAGCATTCAAATTCTTGCTCATATAAATCAGCAGACATAACATTTTGCGCTGCATCTAATTCTTCCTTATCTAATATTTTAGTTTCACTTGCTTTATAAACTCCTGTCCACCATCCATTTTTATCTAAGGCTTCTTTGTGTAATTTATAGAAATAGTTCTGACCTTTTGGTGTACCTATAAATATACACCATCCTTTTCTATCAGCTAAAGCAGGTCTAATAATTTCAGGAAATAATGTTGGACTAATATTTTGAGTCTCATCCATAACACACCCATCTAAAAAGATACCCCTAAGTGCTTGATCATTCTCAGCACCTAAGATTGTTATTCTTGATCCATTAGGAAAATCACATCTAAGTTCTGACTCATTGAATTTTACATAAGGAATATTTTTGGCGAAATTTTTTATATAATCCCATGCTGTACTTTTACCCTGTTTGAATGTTGGCGAAATAAAGGCGTATCTTGGGTTTGGCAAAGGATTTGTAAGTGCTTCTCTAATCATGTGATTAATAGTACATACAGTTTTGCCTGACCTCCTATGTGCTACAACTACATTAAATCGGCTCTTAGGCATTTGTTTGTGCAAAATTTTTTGCAACTTTCTAGGTGTATAAGGAATAACAATTTCAGACATTTAAAAACAAAACCCCCATACCTTAGTGAATAGTATGATTTTTAGGATTATTCAAGTCTTCTATATTTAGTTCTTCCATAAGATAATTGCTAAAGTCTTTAGCATCATAAGCATCTTCAAATCCGTCAAAGTGAACTGAGACAGTATTAGTCTTTTCTGAGATAAGAACTATTGCATAAATCTTTGATTTGTAATCTTCCATAAAAAAGCCTTCTTGTTTAACTGTATATACCTCCTAATATAATAATAAAAGCACCTAGATTTTTTTTGATGGTGTACCAACAAATAAAACCCCCCTAAAAATAACGCAACTTCTAATTAGTAGTCATAATCATAAATTATAAGAACCAACCATTACTAGATTTATACAATTTATATTATTATTGTTTCAATCTGCATTAGATTTAGTTTCTATATGAATGAAGGACAACTATATGTGCGAAGAATAGAACAATCTCACACAATATATTGATTTACTTAGCTTATTTAATGATTGAGTTTATTTCTGCCACTTAACAACTAAAGGTTTATCGTTGTGATTTGACAAAGAAACATTAGTTTTATTAGAATATTTAGTGATTAAATGGCTTGCTTTCCATTTAGTTAAGCCCACAATTTCCTTAATTAAGTGAGAAATTGCTAGATCGCCTTTACCATTTATTTTAAATTCATTAATAGTTGATTGAAGCTGATCAGTACAAGAAGACAATAAGTAATCAATTCCGTCTTGTTGTGCTAATTCATATTCTTTTTTAACAGCTGGTTTTTTATGTAATAACTTTCTCCAGCCTTCCCAACTAGCATTAACTTCTTCATCTTCAAGGATCTTCTTTATACTTCTACCGATTGCAACCTGAGATATAACATAATCTATTGTTGATTGTGTGAATTTTATTTTATTAGCCATGATATTTATTTAATATTATCTATTGACAAGCCATTGACATTATAGTAATAATAGCTTGTATGTCTAATATATACAAAAAAACAACAAATGAAAGGGTAAATATATGAACAAAGAACAAAAAGAAATAGTTAAAAGAATAAATCAAGCTTATTCTAAACTATATATTTTAAGCAATATAACATGGACACCACATAGAGATGAATTGTTCAAAATGAATAGACAAGATGAAAAAAGGCATAGATTTGGCGACTGGTCAGAACATCATCAAGGGTCAGCTTCAATTAATGACTGTGCAAGAATGTTCACAGTTAAACATATAGCTGAAAGTTTAATAAATCCTAATAAATGGCAAGTAAAAGATTTATTAAATATTAAAAAATCTTGTATTTATTCTCAGTCATTAGTCAATAATTATGGCGATAGAATTAAAAAAGCTTGGATTGATGAAAATATTAAATATTTAGCTGATTTAGATTATATCGCTTTAGTTGATTGGGACTTATATCAAGAACAACAACAAAGAAAGGTTGCTTAATGATTAAATCATTTATATTTGCACTTAATTTTGCTATGGCTTTTTTAGGCTTAGTCATAGCAATACACATAAATATGGCTTTAGGTTTAACAATGTTTATTTTTTTTATTGTTAAATTCTGGCTACAATTACCAACTTATGAGGGGGACAATGTTTAATAGACAATTTAATATTCAAAAAGACTTTCAAGACTTAAATTATCTTGAAAATGAAATATATCCAAAAATAAGGAATGCTAAGTTTGAAACTGTTGAAGATAAAAAACAAGTCATGGACTATCTTTGGAATATATTTAACAATCAATGGTTAAAATCTAAAAAGGGGGAAAGATGAAAACAATAATTGAAGGAATAATATTTTTTGCGTTCATGTACTTCTTGCTGTTCTATGGTTTAGAATTTGCAATAATGTATGAGCAATCAATCTTAAATGAAAGGAACGCAATATGATGAAAGAAGTCTTTTTAAATATGATAGCTGACAAAGGTTTTCAATTATTGCTATTGACAATTATTGTCTTTGCTATAGGTTTAAAAGTAAGTGAGAAAAAAAGAAGGGATAATGAAAGAAGAAAAAAATACAGAGAAGCACAAGGGTTCTTTGATTAAGAATTTAAATGAAGCAATAGAACCTGATGAGGTCTTATCAGGGTCTATAGTTAAGAACATAGAAGAAACTCATTTAAATAGAAGAATAGGAAAAGCAATAATGCAACAACAACTATGGAAGGGAAAAATATGAATATAGGAACAATGATAAAAGCAAGTGAAGACCTAAAGAAAATAAAAAAAGATGATCTAGCTAAGAAAAAATACTTTTATACTTATGATGAGTATTCACAAGACACTAGAAGCTATGAGATTGAAAGTGATGTAGAGCTAAAAAAAGAACAAGTTCAAGAAATAGCTTTAGGTTGTAATCTTACAGATGGATATACTTATGTAGGTGGTGAGAAAGATAAAAGGTTTAAAGCTACCTTTACTGGAACAGAAATAGGAGATGATGTTCAAACAGAATATGGTGGTGATTGGAATAAGGATGATGAATAAAAATACATTTTTTATATTTAAACTATTGAGCTTAATTAAGAAATGCAGGGAAAAGGGGAAGCATAGTTTATATAATAAATTAATTAAGAAATATAATATTGATCCTAGAAAACTAGAAGAAGATTACTATGATTAAAAAAGGGGATATTGTTTATCATACTGTAAAAGGTATTCATGGTTATGTATTACAAGCACCTTCTAATGGAAGGTCGCATTGTGTTATTTCTGATTTAGATAAAGAAATGATTGGTGTTCATTCAAGAACTGATTGTTCGCTACATGACCTTGAATTAGTATTAGAAAAAGAAGAAAACATAAAGGAGGGGTAAATGAGAAAGAAGAAAATAAAAAAAGAAGTTAAGCCTAATGTATTAAGAGCTTTAGGCATAGAAGTATTGGTAGATGAAAAGTATAAGAAAAAAGTTGAAGAAAGACTTAATCAACATTTAATTAAAAAAAATAGAGAAGCCTATTTTGATTAGTTGAGGAGGATTAGCCAGCCTTTGAAAGGGTAAGAAAGAGCTGGCTATATCCGAACAGTATTGAGATACTGTTTATAATACCTAGATATTGCGTTTAAACTTTACCATTATACTTGATCTTGATTTTATCTGCAATCTCTTTCTCAAACTTTGGGTTTCTTTCAACAGCTTCCCAATATTCCATGACAATACGATCTATTACTTTCTCAGGTGTATTCTGATTATCTAAATGCCTTAATAGGTTAGTCAGGGGGGGGAGTTTAGGTCTATTAGCTTTATTCCTTCTAATAGCCTGATTATAGCCAACATTGGAAGACTTTCTAACTTTATCTAAAAGATACTTTATCTGCTTATTTTCCATAACTGCTAACTAGTATATCTTAATATTATATCTTTATTCAGGTACATATTTTGTACCTACTGAGGGTACATTTTTTGTACCTCCCCTTCCTATACCTTCTTACTGTTAATAAGAACAACTTTGTTAGTATCTATTCCTTTTCTCAATCTTCTTTCTTCATACAAATCTTTTTGCTGTAATGACATCTTCTTTCTTAAATTAAGGTTTCTTGTAATAATAGATTGAAAACCTTCTTCATCTCTAAAATAATATCTATTAGTATTATTCTTCCCCCTATTTAACCATGTAATATAGCCAAATAGTTGTAGTCTGTCCAAATGCCTAATTAATGTTCTCTTGTCTTTTAAAGCTAGTCTTCTCTTTAAGTAGGTATGACTAGGACAACAACCATTAGGAGCAGTTCTGAGCCTTGTGAGGAGCATTAAAAGGCACTTCTCAACTGGTTTAAGAACTGTGTTGTCCAGTAATTCATGCTCTACTTTTAGGAAGGCTTTATTTATAGGTGTGCTTTTCATATTTAAATTGCTTTAATGGTTTAAGTTTATCAATAGGAACTGACCAAACATAAGGTCTATCAGTTTTTGAAAAGTTAGTCCAATTACCATGTTTTACTATATCTAGTGGTGCAATGTAGCCGAAAAATCTATATGTAGGGGTATCATCTCCAACAAGAAAGTAATAATCAGTTTTCTTGTAGCCTTGTCTTATGATAAGATTATTGGTTTTTTTAGTCATAAGCTGAGACCTAACTTGGACACATTTATTATCTATGATTAAATCTGAGCCATGAAAATTATTTACAGTATGTCCAAAATATGACGACATCTTTTTAGCTAAAGCCATCTCACATAAAGAACCTGAAATGGTCATACCCCACTTATCGTAAAGGTTGAAGTTAGCATTATGACCCCAACTTATATTCTGTCTCATGCTCTCTGTCTGCCTTAACATTCCAGTTAAACCACCTGATAATATTTCTTCCCAATTTAACTGTATTTTTTCAAGCTCCATACTTATCCTAAAGCAGTATAATATAAATTAAATTTAATCAATTCTTATATTGACTTATTTATAAACAAAATGTAAATAGATTGTAAATGAAGGGTATTCAAAAAGAAAGATTTACAGACTTAGCTTGGACTAAAGGAGATTTTAATAAATCAACAATCTCATGTAGCCAAACAACATTAAGTAATTGGATGTACTGTTTGAAGTATCATCTAGCTCCTTATTTAGGTTTTGAAAAAGAAGGCGATAGTATTAGTTTTAATGCAGGTACTTTTGTCCATGATTACTTTCAAGCTATATTGATTGGCATATATAAAATAGAAGATGTTGAAGCTAAGTTTAGAAACTTTATTAAAGGTAAAAACTATTCAGAAAGTGATCAAGCAAAAGCAGAATTTTTAGCAGATAGAATAGTAGGGTATGTTCAAAATCATTTAGACGCAGTAAAGGAAATATCAGGTAAATCTTTTCCTAAAGGTTGGGATAAAGAAAAGCCTTTTTCTGATTGGTATGATGAGCAATATATGAAGAAGACTTTAGGTGTAGCTTGTGAAGGTTATATTGATTGTTTTAATGATGAATTTAAAATGTATTCAGAACATAAGAATAGATTTGGTTCAGTTAAAAAAAACCCAAACCCACTAACACAAAAGAAAAAACCATATACCTATGTAAGACCACAAAAAATTAATTCTCCACAATTTACGCATTGTATTCAAACTGCCGTTTATTCAAAACACTTTAACCATGAATATAAACCATATTTAATTTATGGTTATGATGATCATTATAAAATATTTGACGCAAAAAATTGTTGGGAACTATCCCCTGAAGGTATTAACTATTTCTTTAATAAGTTTATTCAAATTAATATTCAAAGACAAGAAATGCTTAGAATAGCTGACGGAAGTATTAAGAAGTTAGCCATGATGATTGGGATAGATTGGTCTGACATCAGACATTATAAAAGAAACTTTATGCTTAAAAACATAGATGAAAAGGATATAAAAAAACTGGAGAACTTTTATGAAAACTTATGATGGTTTATCGCCTGAAGATATAAAAAGAATTATAAACAGCAAAGTCTTAGATAAGATGATCAAAGATAAAGCTAAAGAAGTTTATGATGAGGAAAAAGAAAAGGAACAAGAAGAAATAATAAACAACGCAAAAGGAAAGGAAGGAACAATTTGACAAAGAACATATATCAAAAACTAAAGACAGCTTCAGAGGAAGCAAGAATGGTTAAAAAAACTGAGAAAAAAGGTGGTATGAATTTTAACCCACTTGAACATGATGCAGTACAATCAGTAGCTATAGAGGTCTTAAATAAAAATGGTCTCTATGCTTATTGTACTTACAAAGATTTTTTAATTAAAGAAATGTTTGTGCAAACTACTTGTAAAATGACAATCATAGATATTGATAAGCCTACTTCTTTTATAGAAATAGAAACTCATGCTATCGCAAAAACAGATAAGTATGGATCAGGTAATTGTATGTCATACGCAAGAAAATATGCTTTCTTAAATGCTTTAAATCTAAGAACAGGAATGAAAGATGATGAGGAAGAAGCAAAAGATATGGAAGATGGACACAATGCAAAGCCACTTTATAATAATTCTAAAGTAGAAAAACCTATAAAAGAAATTAAAGTAGCTGATGAACTACAAGTAATACAATTAGCTTTTGAACAAAAAGCAAAACCTAATTCTGTTTTAAGAAGTGATATAGCAAATCTTAAAACAAGAATAAATCAGAATGGCGTTTGGGATTCTTTCACTAAAACTGGTTTATATAAAAATATGAAAGACCTTGAACTAAGTATTAACAAAGCAAACAAAAGGAGCTAACAAATGGCAACATTTGAATTAAAAGAAGGTGAAGGTTATCTAAATAGAGATAATGAGAACCCTGAAAAATTTTGGGGATCTTTTAAATTACCTAAAGACATGAAGAAAGGTGAAACAATTAATCTTACTGAATGGATTAACACCAAAGATGACGGAAAGGTAGTTCACAAATTGGTAGAGAGAAAGCCTAAACAACAGGCATAACTCTATTAATAATGGGGGTAGTGGTTTTTCTTTTTTTCCCTTAATTTAAGTTGTTTACCACTACTCCTGTTTTTTATTATGAAAATATTTTTTTTATTTCTTTATATGACTACAGGTGGCACAGCTTATACTGTTAAGAAAATTCCTATTATGAGTGCAACATCTTTAACTTGTAAAGAAGCATTAAAAAAAAACGCAACCATTCAGCATGAACCAAAAGGGGTCAGGCATAAAGGTGAAAAGGTATTTAAATATTATTGCAAAACTTCATCAGGGGATTTTGTTAGATGAATGACAGAGGATATAACGATTTGGAAGAAACAATAGAAAGATTAAAAAATAAAATTTATGAGTTAGAAAAGAAATTAGATTTTGCAAATGATGAAATACAAATATTAAACTTACAATTAACCAAAAAGGAGATAGATGAGCAAAGACGATAACATACAATGGATAGACATAGGCGAAAAAATGACAAAGAATATGCTTAAAAATAAACAAAAAGCATACGGAAATTTTAGTAATAATTCTTATGTGATAGCTAATTTCATACAAAGCGTATTAGAAGTTATTAATAAGAAAGCTATTAAAGTTCCTATAACTATTGTTCCCCAACTTATGATTGTTCTTAAACTCACAAGAACCATAGATGATGGAACTAAACAGGATGTTTATAAAGAAGACACACATTCAGATATAAATGGCTACAATCATTTACTTAAAATAATGATGAAGGAGCTGAAAGAAGATGAAAATGGAAAATAAAAGCAAAATATATTATAGTCCTCAGATCAAAAAAATAATTGATTTTATGAAGGAATATCACAAAACTAACGAAGCCTACCCTAAATTAAATGAGATAGGTGAAGCGTTAAATGTTACTAAACAAAGAATAGGTATCTTAATGAAAGACGCATTGAGATTGGGATTGGTAAAATCAAATAATGTATTTATGAGAAAATATAGCTTGATTAAATTATCAAAAAACAGTAAATTGAAAGTCAATAATTATTATGAGTTGTAAAAAAACATACAATATGGAAATGATAGTAATTATGGAAGAAGAATTTGCAACTGTTGAGGAAGCTGCAAATCAAAAAATGCCTTCACCGAAGGCTATTGCTAGTAAAGTTACCGACATGAAGTTGATTAACTCTACTATAAAACAAAAGGAGGATGCTGATGGAAGACATCAGAAATCGTCTGCAGAAGTTGATGGACAAACAGAGGGAAAAAAGTGAGAAGTATGTCCAAGCAATACAAGAAGCTAATAAATTAAAAGCTGAAAGTTATAGCTTATATTTAAAAGTTTCTGAATGCAGAGAGCAGTTAATAGACAACAGATAGTTTATTAGCTAACATTAGTAAAACAACATAAAGTTGTACAACAACTAGAAAGGTAAGCTGTCGTTATGGGTAAGATACAAAAAGAAAGTGATACATTATTTAACATTCATGCTGGTAAAAGATTAAGAAAAGCTAGAATAGAACTTGGAAAAACTCAATCTTGGGTGGGTGAAAAAATAAAAGTTTCCTTTCAACAAATACAAAAATATGAAAAAGGAACAAATGGTATGAGTGGTGCTACATTAGGTAGATTGGCAAATATCTTAAATGTAAAGGTTACTTATTTTTATGAAGGTTATGACATTGTAAAAAATGTAAGTAGCTTTACATACAAAGATAATCCACCTGAATTACATAGGGGTAATCAAATTAAGAATGAAGCTATGTACCCTGACCCTCAACAAACACCATTGTTAAATGGTACTAATATTAAAATAGGATATTAAATTAATAAGGCGATCTGAAATAAGGTCGCCTTTTTATCTTTTAAAAGTTTCTTGCTCTAGTCTTTTATCTTCTTCATCTTTCTTCATACAAGAATAATGAGCAGCTTCTTTAGTTGCAAAAATAACAAAGGCTTCATCAGATACAATCATCTTGTCGCAATATTTACATAGACCAACATCTTTAATAATACCTCTAGTATTTTTTTTCCAAGTTTTTTTATGTCTTAGCATAGTTTGGTTTCTTTCCTTTTCTAGTTTTTCTTTCTGCTGTTTTTTTTCTTGATACAGCAGCTCTCCTTTGACTTGCACTCATAGATCTAGCTTTAGATGATTTAACACATTTAGGATAGTTCTTTCTTTTCTCACCCTTTGATCTTCCACATGGAGGAAAACCACCACCTTTTTTAGGATTAGCAATATCAACCCATTTTTCTGAAGTCCATTTTCTTAATGACATTATCTTCTTTTTTTCTTCTTAGGTTTTATTCTACCACTACATACACCTGAAGCATACATATTAGCATAAGCTGAAGGATAAACCTTAAACTTACGCTTCGCCGCTGCTTTACCTTTTGCACATAATTTAGCCATAATATTCTTCCCTCCAACAACCCAGCTTAATCAAGTCAGCTACACCTTATATTTGTTTTTACTTTTTTTATTTTTAAGTTTTTTAAAATCAGCACCAGTTATTTTATTTCTAGGTGCTGCTACTCTTGCAAGTTTCTTTTGTTTCTTTGAGTATTTACTAAAAGGCATTATTTTTTACCTTTTTTGTTTTTTTTCTTAGCATATTTTTTAGCAGCTTTTTTACCTGCTTTAGTATATGCAAACTTTTTCTTTCCTACCATTGGCATAGTTTTCTCCTATTGTTACCAGTTTTTGCAAGACCAAAATCTTGCACTAAATTTATCATTAGCAGTATCACATCTGTGTCTTGATCTGAATGATTTTCTTGCTTTGGGATTTGATTTTCTAATCTTCATATTCGCATCGCCAAATCTAATAATCTTTTCTTTACCACCTTTACAAGCCTTAACAACAAACTTCTTACCACCTGATATTTGTCTTTTAGGTGAATTGCATTTCATTTTAGCTTTGTTTATTGCCATACCTTATAACCCTCACCTTTATTTTTAGTTAGAGATTGTTTTCTGTTAGTGCCATCTCTTTTAAAACTAACATGAATCCAACCACTATCAAGAATACCATCTTCATAGTATTCGCTAATGAGCTGGTCAAAGTCAAAGTTGTTTTTAATATGTGCAGCAACTTGTCTATTATCAAAACCTGGTATTTCAAAATCAACAGCAGCAGAACCATCTTTTGCACAATGTTGAGATTTACCTGATGAACCAATAGCTTCTGATAATTTTTCTGATCTAAAACCTGAAGTAATCATTATGGGTCTTGACTCATAATACTCTCTTAAAGGTTCTAATATGTTTTCACATAGAGCTTTTAAATTTTCTATTTGTTCTTCATTAGGTGTGTTATCCAAGCCAAGTCTTGAAGCTGTGCCTGAGTTAATCATCTCTTGTAGTGAGAAGTGTTTAGATAGTTGTGTCATACATGATACTTTCTGTCATATTCAAGGACTTTCCATTGAAAAGACTTTTTAAATTTATTTCGTTTACCATAATCTTCAGCTTCCTTTTTACTACCCCAAACTTCATTTGTAAAGATTTTCCATTGGTCATCTTTTAGATAAACAATACAAAACATTATGCCATTTTTTTCTCAGGTTCATTACTATCATAATAACATTTAAATTTTACTACAATTTCATTCTTTGAAACTTCTGATCTACCTAGTTCTTCTGTTTTGTTTTTAGCTTCTTCATAACCAGCTATCAGACAATCATAAAAAGTATCATGATGACTAAGTAAATGTGGTTTCATACATTCACCAGCGACTTGACTACACATAATCATTATCAATGCTACTTTCATGGGTGTTCCAATAGTTGTTTATTTGTATCTTTTATATCTTTTAATTTTTCTTCTAATTCTTTTACTTTTTTAGTAGCTCTTTCTAAATCTTCATTAGTGTTCTCAAGTTTTTGTAAACACCTTTTGTTGGCAGCATCTTTAGTTTTTCCTGCGTCTTGAAGTTCAGCTACTTCTTCTCTGAGTAATCTAACTTGATCCTTATACTCTACGATAATTTCCTTAGATGTGTCGGACATTACTTTCGTTTAATAATATCTGCACCCTTTAATCCATAGATGGCAGATACTACACCAATGAATAATGCTTGATACCAAAAAGGCATATTATTAAATTTATCAAAGAATAAATCTACCTTAATCATAATCTCAGGATCTTCACTAAAGATAGACCATATTAATAACATCACAGGTGCAGAAACTAAAAGCAAAACAAATTCATCTTTCCACCCTTGCTGATTATTTTGCATGACAGCTTGTTTATATTCAAGCTCACCTCTAGCCATTTTTTCAGCATGAACTTTTTCTGCATCAGACATAAGCATTTTAGTCTGTTGTCTGTTTTTATATATATGAGTACCAGCTTTGACACCCATTGATATTAAATTCATCCACATAGTCTATTTATAAAAGTCTTTGAATAACCATTCAAGATATTTCTTCCACATTTTTCTAATAAAACCCATAGTGTTTTACTCCTTTTTTTAAGGTTTATATAATACATAAGTTAATGTTAGTTCTTGATTTGGCATAATATCTTCAGTTGTTTTTAAGAACCATTTATTGCCATCTTTTATTCTTACACAATTAGGTTTTTCAGAATGATTTAAAAAACCTCCTAATGGTGTTCTGTGTAATTCTTCTTCAAACTCAATATGAGATATACCTAAGTTTGTGTCTTTTCTAATTTCTTTTGTAGCAAATACACCAAGTCCTTCAATCCAACTTGGTCTTACAGTACATTGAATAGGTAATGGATTATAGTTCATTTTATTTATCAGTAATAATCTTTTTAATAGATTTACTGCCATCTATATTAGTTTCTAATTCGGCTTGAACTTTGCCACATTTATATTCCATGTTGGATTTTAAATCTCTACTAGCTTCTCTTTTACCTTTTAAACAATCAGACATAGCTGGTTGTATTCTATGTTCTTTTAACTCACCATTAATAAACATACATAAAGCTACAACACCTTGAACAATCATAATACTTTACCTTTATTTTTTCCCTCTTTAATTACATATTTTTGTGTGCCATTAGCACCTATCTCAACTTCTTCTTTTAATACTTTATTAAGATATATTTCATTCCAACCATTTTTATAGGCTTCATTAGATGGTCTTGATTTACCATCATGTTTAATACCTTTTTTAATGTCCGTTACCATTAGCAAACTCTCTTTGTTTGTCTTTTAATTTTTCAATATCTTTTAATGCTTTCTCTACTTGGTCTTTTAAAAATTGTATATTAACTTTATTAGTCATATTTTGTTCTTGATTCTTTTCTAACTTTTCTACAGTTTTATATAGGTCTTCCAAAAGCATTAGCTGTTCTTGATCTACTGGTAATTGCTCTGACTTTTTAAGTAAATCAGCAGAAAATAATTCTCTTGATGTTTCTAAAGATGTAAGTCTGGCTGTAACTTCTGTGTATGCAACCACACCCATTACAACGCCAACAATTATCATACCCATATTTTTTAAAGGCATACTTACATTTGTGTTTTCATTAATCTTCATAATCAACCATCAATAATTTTATATTTAATTTTTTTTGTTCTTTAGTTGGACTTCTAAAAATCTTTCGTTTATTCTTTAATGTTTTACCTTTGAATTTATATCTATAGGTATTTGTTTTTATGTCTAGCAGTTGTATTTTACCATTTTTATCTACAATAACAATATCAAACGGACAATGAGGATCGCATGATTTTGCTACATAATAACCAGCTTTTGTTAGTTCTGATATAGCATGATACTCTCCTGCTGTTCCTTTGATGTGAGTTTTTTTTTGTCTTTCTGAAATTAAGCTAGAAGATTTATTATTAGATTTACTAAGCCTGACAGACTTATTGTTAGAATCACCCATATCATTTTATATATATTGTTTACCTTAACATCAAGGTGTGCCAAGTGATTATCTTTGATGGTGTTAATCTTTTCATGCACAAGTTTCATTTCGCCTTGAAGTTTAATTATCTCTTGAGAATTTTTTTGCGATTGAGTAGTCATAAATTTAATCTCTTAAAAGAGCTTCAGGAACTTCTGAGCTTTTTGCGTATTCTTGAATTTGTTTTAATCTTTCTTGTATCATTTTATTATATTTTTTATTATGTTTAGCTCTGTTTTCTTCAGTTAAATTTGGATCTTTTAAAACAGATGTTCTTCTTGCTTTTAAACCACTTAATTCATTTTTCATTTTTTTTAAATTATCTGCTCTGCTTTGCAGGGGATCAATAGGATAAACATTCGCACCAAATAACCTTCCTATAGCTTGTGTTGTAGTAATTTTTGGATCATTATATTTATTTACATCCTGATCTAATGCTTCTTTTAATTTACCTGCAAAACCTATATCTGTTAGCCAAGTTGGCATAGTCATTCTATATAAATATAACATACTATCTGCAACTTTTTTTTCAGGTGGATCAAATTTATTTACAATTTCTCTTTTAGTAAAAGGATCTATACCAGTTACTACAGCAGCAGCTAGTTGAACAGCAGGTGAACCAAACATTCCTGTAGTTCTTACAACATCTTGAAAATTTCCATCTCCTAATTGATCAGGCAAACCTGTGAAAGAAGCCCAAGGCATAAAATAACTAAAATCTAAAAATTGCCATCTACCTTGATTATCTTTTACTGGCATAGCAAGAGCATTACCTCTATTTCTTAAATATTCAGGAAGTGTTTGTGTTAATTTTTTAAAATCTTCATCTGTTACACCTTTGTAATTTGCTAATATATTATGATAAGCATAAGGTAAAGCAACATAAGGAGCATATCTTTCAGGATAACGAATTGCTGTCTCTAATAAATTGGGTAATACTTTATAATAAAAAGTAACAAAAGGCATTCCAAGAGGAGCTTTTCTTAAGTATCTTACAGAAGAAGGAACTAAAGAATAATCAAATAAAGTTTTTTGCGATCTTAAAGCAGCAGTAGCTTCATCAGCTCCTTTTGCCATTTCATCAATTATCTTTGCTGTCTTACCCCAAATTTCCATAGCTTGATAAGACCTTGTTCCAAGATCAGCAATAGATCCTGACATATATTTTATTTTATCCATGTAATTTCCTTTAGCAGCTTTCATTTTTAAATAAAGTTTATCAATTTCAATAAGTTCTTGTTTGCTAAAAGTTGAATTTATTATTCCATATTTTTTTGCTATTTGATAATAACCATCTTGTTTTCTAATTGAATCTACAGATTGAATTAATCTTTTTGGCAAGTCCTGCCATTTTATTCCTGACAAATTAAGTAAAACTATATTAGAAATAGCATTTCTCATTTGAGTTGGTGGATTTAAAGCTACTTTACTTAACTTCCATAACTGAGTTCCTTTTGTTAAAAGACCTTCATCTCCTAATATTTTTTTTGCTATTCCTGAGTCAGGATCTGCAAACTGTTTTGCTGTAGTAAGATCATTAAAAATTTCTTTTCTAACATAAGTTCCTCTTAATGTTCCGTAACCTTTTGTGTCAGGTAGTTTTTCATACATTTTTAAATCAGCTTTACTAATATTCATCTCAGCATCATCAATTAATTTATTCATTGATTTAACCATTGATCTATCTTTTTTAGGTCTTAAACCATCATCTATTTCTCTAGCAATTCTATCTGCTTCTTCTTTTAACCAAACAGGACTAACATCTTGTTTTCCAAATTTTATTAAACCACCTTTAAAAGTCCATGTTGGATCTTTTGCTACTTGTTCAAAAAAAGCATATCTTGCTAAGTCTGTCATAGGATCTCCAATAGCTTTTGATCCTAAAACAGAAACCTCATCTATTTCTCCTAAAAATTTTCTAGTAGCTTCATCAAGTTCTTTTCTAGTTTTTGTATAACCCATTTTTGTATTTTGATTAAAATACTTTGTATATAATTTTGGAAGATACTTGCCACTATTTTTATCAATTACTTTTTTAGAAAGAATACCAGCTTCTTCTAGTTTTTTTCCTATATTATCAATACCTTCTCTTAATTGTTTTGCTTGAGTTTGAATATTAGGATCTTTAATAAATGATAATTTTCCTTCTCCTAGTAAATATTTTTTAACTTTTAAATTTTCTACTTTGTCTAATTTAGAAAATGTTTCAAAATTTTTTCTTGATAAATCTACTATCTCTCCTATTTTACCTGTTGCTAAACCTCTAAGAGTTAAAAACTTTCCTTTTCTAGGTAAAGATTTTAATGGGTCATAACCTGTAAATAAATTTCTTGTATAGTCTATGGCTTGAGTTGCTACTTTTTGATATGTTCCACCAAGCATTCCTGGTCTTACTTGATCTGTTGAAACAGAAACATCTTCTATAGGTTTTGCAATCTCATCTATTCTTTGAGAAAGGCTTAAATCTTTATTTGCAGATGGTTGTTTTTTAGGTATTACAGGTTCACCTTGTTTAAATTCTTCTGCTTTTAAAGAAGGAAATTTTTTATTAATATAATTAGAAGTTGTCTTAGCAGTAAATTTTGTTAATCCTATAATTGTTTCTGCTAAAGCTCCTAAACCTATGTCTTCTATAGCCATTTTAAATCTAGCTTCACCTTCTGAATCATCAATATCAGCTTTTAAATAATTAGTTATTGGATTTTGTAGTTTAGGATATTGTTCTACTAAATTAGAAAGTCTTTGTTCATAAGGAGAAAAAGCCAACTGTCCAGCACCAACACCTCTTGTAGCAATATCTGCTGCTTGACCTAATTTACTTGTGTAGTTTCCTACTTTTAAAATTGAAAAAGGTATTAAAAATCCAGTAGCGTCTCTAACAAATCCACCACCAGTATAGGTAGGTTCAGGTATTTTAGGTAATTCTATAGGTTCTATATTTAGTGAGTTTTTTAATTCTGATACTTTATCAGCATATTCTTTTCCAGTTAAAAATTTATAACCATCAACTTCTGTTTTAACTATACCAGCAACAATAGGAGAAATCATACCTCCACTTGTTAGTCCTATGCCTGGTATATTTAAAGACTCAACGAATTCAGTAAGATTAATAGCTCCTTGTGCAGTATCTCTTAATGCACCTATAGCTGTACGATAAATGTTTTGACCTATGCCAACATTTTCTTTAAATGGATCTGTAAATTTTTTTTCTTTAACTGGTGTGGATTGTAATAGCTCATCATCAGGAGAAACAATTTCTTCTTCTTGTTTAAATGGATCTACAAATTGTTTTTCCTTTTCTTCAAATGGATTTACAAATTGTTTTTCTGCCATTTTTTAATCTTTATTTTTGAAAATTTTTAGGAATATTTTTTTTTAATTTTTCATCTGTAAAAGATGGATTTGCTTGTCTAAAAACTTCCCAATTTTCAGAAGTACCTGAGAACCATTTTGGAGGATTAGCACTTGAAGCAAATGTATTTTGTTTATTACTTTCCTCAGAATCAACAAGTCCATTAATCCTATCCCAATTAGCTTCTGATTCTTGCATTATTTTTAATCTTTGATCTTCAGGCATATATGTATTTTTTGCTATTGATGCTTGTATTTTTCCTAAATATTCTGCTTTAGTTTCTTTTCCTAAAACTGAATTCATAATCATTAAATTTTCTTTTGTTTTAGGTAAATTTTTAAAAAAATTATAATTTTTCATATTTGCAGTAGCTTGAGAATTTGGAAGTTTCATTCCTGCATCAATCATTAGCTTTTCTTTTTCTGTAAATAATTTGCTTTCTTTAATTGCTTTTTTAGCTTTCTTTTTACTCATCAAGTCTTTATATTTTTCAGCTAAAGAAACATCTTGTAATGCACCTATTGCAGCTCCAGGTAAAGCAGTAGAAGCACTTTGACCCATACCACCTGCTTGTATTGCTCTTAGTCCACCCATAATAAAAGGATTAGAATAAAATTGTCCTATATTAGATTCAGAAGGATCAGTAACTGCTGTAAGTAATCCTTGATCATTTGCTTGACCACCTTGTCCAAATAAACCTCTTGTTCCTTCAGTTGTCATAACATCTGTTGTTCCTGCTGGAGATTGTCCATACATATATCTTTTATATAAATCTAAAAGTGCCATTAAATTAATCCTCTGTTTCTTGCATCTTGAAATATCCCATAAGAAGCAAAACTTGTTTGGGGTGATGCGATTGTTGTTGTTACATTTTGTTTTGCCATATCGTATTTACTCATTATATCTGCTCCTACAGTACCGATAGTCTGACCAAAGAAAGTATCAAATACTGAAGTTGGTGTAGATTCTCCACTTATTAATCCAGGTGCTTGAGATATATATTGATTAATATTTTGTCTTGTATCTCCACCTAAAGTTTGTCCTCTTAAATAATCTTCAGTTGTTAATATTCCACCTGAGTCAGCATAAGTTGGACTTAATCTTGTACCATCATATCCTAATGCTTTCAATGCTTGATCATTCTTATAAGCATCTAATCCTGATTTTACCACAAGACTTGTTAAAGACAAACCTGATTTTGCAAATGTTTTAATAGGATCGTCTGCCAATGTATCAAGATAAGTAGATGATTCAGGATCTATTTGACTTGTATAATCTTGTAATAAAGGATCATTTTTTAAGTTTTCTAATGAACCTGAAAGATTAGTTTCTAAATATGTTTTAGCTTCCTGATCTATATTAGGTATGCCAATCCCTCTTTCTGAATTTGATATACCTTGAAGTTGGTTAAGCATATCTACTTTAGCTTTATCAGATACAGTAGAGTCTAATAAGTAACCTTTAATGTTAGCTGTGTTATATTCTAAACCACTAACTGTTCCTGCTCCTTGAGTTTCAACTCCAGTAAATTTTCCTGTGCCTTGTTCAAATGTTGGAACAGCTCTTGTTTCAATTCCTTGATAGGCTTGTGTTTCGTAATCTTGTAAATTAATTTGTTCCTGTGTTAATGCTGCTGCGTCTGCTGCTCTTTCAGCTCCAGCAGTATTCATTATCTCATTATAAGTTTCTTGATCTCCACCTGAACCACCTTCAGCTACAGAAAAATCACTAATAGATTGTGTAGCTAAACCTGCTTCAACATCTGCTGTTGATCTGTCGTTACTTGAACTACCTGAGTCTGAACCTGAACCTGAACTCATTAATACTCCTTATAAGATTATTGAAATACAGAAAAGAATAAATAAACCTATTAAAAATTTTGATGGATTTTTTTGAACATAAATATCAAAGTTGTAATATAATTTTTTTAATTTATTCATTATAACAATCCTCCTAAGTAACCAAGTCCTGCTCCGTATAAACCACCCAAACCTGTTCCTGTAATTCCATAACCTAAAGCTGCTCCACCTAAAGCAGTTGTCATAGGATTAGCTTGCGTTTGTGTTTGTTGGCTTTGTATTGGAAAACCTGAAGCTATAGGTGAAACGATACCAGCGTATTGTTGTAAATTTTGAAAAGGAGATAACTGAGCTTGACTTTGTAGTTGTTCTAATTGTTGTCCTGTTTGAACTAAACTTGGCGCTGATCTTGCCACACCTAGTTGTCTTGCTCTTTCTGCTTCTGCAGCATTAAAAGCGTAAGGTAATGCAGCTTGCGCAACTTGTGCTGCTACTTGATTTTGCATTACTGGTGAACCTGGTGTTCTTCCTGCACCTGAAAATTGTTGTGCAACATTCGTATAAACATCTCCTGCTGCTTTTTGAATTAAAGGATTTAAATATGGATTAGCATAATTACCAGCTAAAGTATCTTGTAGTTGTTGTTGTGCTGCTGTTCCTAATGCTTCTTGCTGTGCTAGTCCTGTTAAAGTTTGTTGTGTTGGAGCTACATAAGCACCTACACCACTTCCATAAATATTACCTGCTTCAGATATAATCTGATTTAATGCTGGTTGTGCTGCTGCGTAAGGCTGAACATTTGTTTGTACTGTTCCTGAACCTGCTGTTGTTCCACCTGATCCTCCAAAACTCATTTTTTCTCCTTATTTAATTTTTTTTCTAATACTACATGGGTCATTTTATAATCAAAGTTGTTTAATATTCTTTTCCAACCTGGTCTTGCAATTAACTCCATCATTAAACAATCTTCATCTTTAGCAAATTGTTCAATGTCTTTAACTAGGAATTGCCATTTGTGTCTTTGTCTACCTGTCATAATATATATGTGGCAAACTTTTCCTAATTCTCTTTTGATAAGTTCTGTAACAACTACACCAAAATATTTTTCTCTTGTCGTCTTCTTATCTTTATCCCAAAGAACCCAAATTTGAAACTTAT
>WLWE01000896.1_pt1 | contig 24191 bp, 39 predicted proteins | sample 6718301 | NCBI WGS metagenome assembly WLWE01 (sample SAMN12718691, study PRJNA515312) | sponge metagenome | isolation source: marine sponge | host: Mycale hentscheli | place: New Zealand: South Island, Marlborough, Capsize Point | collected 2003-05-01 | reverse complement strand
GCTAGGATGGCGAATCAGGGGCCAGTTCAGGCTCCGACTGTGCCGCAACAAAATTTCGATATTTCAGGTTCTACTGGCAGTATATTTGAAAATGCAGTTCAGCCCATGCCTGGGTTTAATGAGGGTGTCGCGGATGGTTTTGAAGGGTACTCTAAGGCTCCGACTGTTAATCAGGCTGTTTCCAACCTTGCGTCAAACATGCAAAGTGAAATGTCTTCAAGCTCTCCGTATTTTAATGTTCCAGATACAAGTCAGATGCAGCGCCTTCCGGGCATCCAGCCTTCTGCTGAAGTGCAGGCTCGTCTTGACGCTTTGGGTGTTCAAAGAGGTTTAGGCCAGCGTGGAGATGGTGTAGCGCAAAGGCCTGCTGGTATTGGCGGCATTGGTCGCATGGGTGGTTTGCTCATGAGGAATGAGGGCGGCGCTGTTCCGCCTCGTGAGACTGATATTCGTGGCATGCACCATGAGCTTTCATATATTACGCCGGACGAGGCCGACATTCTCATGGCTTTAGGCGGTTCAGGTGAGCCAGGTCCTATGGGTATTCCTTCTTACAGGCCTGGCGGAGACGATGTGGGTTCAGAAAACGCCGGTTCTGGCGACCACAGTGGTGGTGAAGGCAGTGCAAGTGGCGCTAATAGCGGCGGCAATGACAGCGGCAATGACAACGGCGGTGGAGAAGAACCCGGCGACTTTAGCGTCAATACCAACACCCCGCAGGGTTCAGCGCCTGACGATCCTTTTGCTGGTGAACTGGGTGATGACTTCAGCGTTGGCAACTATGGCAATGATGATGGTTCATTTAACGCTTCTGATTTTGTAGATTTTGGTGTTGATGCGGCACAAGAACGAGCCATAAAAGATGCTTTTGTTACCGATACAAGTGGTAATCCTATTGGGACTAGATCAGGCTATGTCACGCAGGGCAGAGCAACCGATGCTGAACTAGCGGCTGGTTACAAAGCGCTTGGTCTTGCTGATCCTAATTCAGACTTAGCTTCAGCAGACGTTGAGGCATCTTATGGCGTTCCAGCAAACGCTATTGAATCTGTCTCCACGGGCGTTCCTAGCACTGCCAATAAATCTGGTATTTTAGATTTTGACTATGATCTTCTTAACGCTAATTTAGAAAAAGCCGCTGAGTTGGCAAAGGGAGTGCCTACCAAAGCCTCGCCATTAGCCACTTCGCCTTTTAATGCGCGAAATCAAGCGGCGGCTGCGGCTTCTGCTCCCATTGGCTTGCAGGATATTCAAGCGATAGATGAGCTTTCTTTTGGTCCTCCGGCTCAATCTGTGTCTTTCAATGATCCGCAATTCGGAAACATTTCACAAACCACAGATTTTGATTTGATGGGATCACCCATAAGTACAACCACGACCTCTAACTTGGCTGATTTTAGTAAAACAGAAACTTTTTCATCTCCCATGAGTAATGTCTCGGCTCCTTCATCAAATGTCGTGGATAATTTTTCTCCGACACCTGCGGATCAATTAGCGGACGTATATGGCATTGATCTTGACGCATTGAATGCGGCTGTAGACGATGATTTTTCTGCTATAGGCAATCGTCCAGGCCCTGGAGTCGAGGGTCCTGGCACAGGATACACGGATCAGGGTTATCCGGTAGGTTTAGAGTTTGCGACCAACCCGCAGACTGGCGCTCAGATTACAACGAACCTAGCTGGTTTGACGGAGCAACAAAAAGCAGATCAACCGTTTTCGATGGATATTGCTCAGTTTATAGGATCTAATCCTTACGGGTATGAGATTGATCCAGTTACAGGTCAGGTTATTGGTCAAGTCGGCACTGCACCTTATGGTATATTGGGCAGCCTAACTACGGGTCTTCAAAACTTTTTCATGGGTCCACCGCAGACCACACAAGATCTTATTGAGCGCGGCGCATATACCGGAATGACTGGTCAAGATGGAGTTGATGGCATTGGCGGCGACGGAGACGATAACGTGTTTCTTCCCCTTCCGCCGGAAGAGGTTGTCCCTGAGTCTACCGATCCTAATCAGATAGGTAGCACTGTCGCACCGACAGCACCGACAGCCCCAGGCTCTGTCTTGGTTCCGTCTACCCGTACATCTACGCCATTTTCAGGCCAGATGCCTGTGGGTTACGGCACACCGCAAACTGGTCAGATTAATCCATATGCTTTGGCTGAGATGCAGCGTTATCAGCAGATGCTGGCGCGTCTTAATCGGCCAAGATCTCCTATCGGTTTAGCTGACGGTGGTTCTGTTTTGGATGCAGCAGCAGGGAAGTTTTTGGAGTCGTTAACAGCGGCATAGGGCAATGGATTCTACATTTGATATACCGACAGAGTATCTGACTGACGCAGAGTTAGAGGCTCTGGCAAAGCACTTGGATAAATTCAAGGAGCTTCATGAGCGTGACGAGTATCAGGGAAACTTTTTAAAGTTTGTCAAGCATGTCTGGCCTTCTTTTATTGCTGGAAACCATCACAAGATATTTGCAGAGAAGCTTGAAAAGGTTGCTCGTGGCGAGTTAAAGCGTCTGATTGTTAACATGCCGCCTCGACATACGAAGTCAGAGTTTGCGAGTTATTTGTTTCCTGCGTGGGTTATGGGGCAGAAGCCTGAGACTAAGATCATTCAGGCAACTCACACGGCTGAATTGGCTGTTGGCTTTGGTCGCAAGGTTAAAAACCTGATCGACAGTGAAATATATCGTGATGTGTTTCCAAGTTTGGCACTAGCAAAAGATGCGAAGGCGTCTGGCCGCTGGTCAACGGAAAAAGGTGGTGAGTATTACGCTGTTGGTGTGGGCGGTGCGCTTGCTGGTCGCGGTGCGAATTTATGTATTATTGATGATCCTGTATCTGAGCAGGATGCCTTGTCTCCAACTGCATTGGATAACATATACGAATGGTACACATCAGGCCCAAGACAGCGACTGCAACCGGGCGGCGCGATTATAATTGTGATGACGCGGTGGTCGATCAGGGATCTGACGGCGAAGGTGTTGCAGAAACAGGCGGAGGGCGGAGCCGACAAGTGGGAGGTCGTGGAGTTCCCAGCGATATTTCCCGACACCGACAAGGTGTTGTGGCCAGAATTCTGGAGCAGGGACGAGCTAGAAGGCGTTAGAGCGTCTATTCCTGTTGCTAAGTGGAACGCGCAGTATTTACAGAATCCAACAGCCGAAGAAGGCGCTATTGTAAAAAGGGAGTGGTGGAATGTTTGGGATCATGATGACCCACCTGCCTGCTCGTACATCATCCAGTCCTATGATACGGCCTTCACGAAAAGCGAAAGGTCAGACTTTAGCGCGATTACAACATGGGGTGTGTTTCATCCTGACGATGGTGATGAGGCAGCGATCATATTGTTGGACGCTGAAAAGGGTCGATGGGAGTTTCCAGAGCTTAAAGACGCGGCATTGCGCCTGTACGAAGAGTACGAGCCGGATCTAGTTCTTATCGAGCAAAAGGCGTCTGGTACGCCGCTCACGCAAGATTTACGGAAAATGGGTATACCTGTTAGCGGATTCACGCCTGGTCGTGGTGCGGATAAATTTTCTCGCATGAACGCCTGTGCGCCAGTCTTTGAATCTGGTATGGTATATGCTCCTGAAACGCGCTGGGCAGAAGAAGTCATAGAGGAATGTGCGGCATTTCCGAATGGCGAACATGATGACTTGGCGGATAGCATGAGTCAGGCTATACTACGTTTTAGGCAAGGAAGTTTCATTCGCACTCGTTCAGACGAGGAAGATGAGGATTTTTTAAACTATAGACGCAAAAGAGAGTATTACTAATGGCTAATTTATCCACAGCCACAAAGGCTAAAAACAAGAAATTAAGCGCACTCCGTCAAAAGGCAAAAATGAAAGCTGGCGCTGCCGACTTGCAAAAGAAAGTCAAGGCCGCTGTTGCTGCGTCAACATCCAAACAAAATTTTAAAGATTACAATCCTGGAACTCCGATGCAATTTCTGGATTACAATCCCAAGCCTATGCCCTTGCCAAAGTCAAAACCAAAGAATCCAAATAAAAAAGAATCCTCTGGCGTTATTTTTGATACGACTGGCACACAGCCGGGCAAAACCATAAAGAGAAACAAAGGCGGCCCAATTTTAATGTCCCCACGCAAGCTTATGGCTTGTGGTGGCAAGGTTCATAAATAGGAGATATTAATGTCAGGTAAAAAATACACAGGGCCACTGCCGAAGTCTAAGCCGACAGCATTTGAAAGATGGAAGGGTGAGCGTAGCGTAAACAAACCCACGACCACAGAAGATCAGGATAGGATTAGCAAGAGAATGGCTGAAAAATTTAAAAAGTCCCCAAAGGCTCAACGCTATGAAGGCGGCGGAAATGTTATTTCAGACGCTGATGCAGGGCGGCTAAGAAAGACTCTTCCGTCTGTGCCAGGGAAAACAATTTCAGACGCCGATGCAAAGCGGCTGAAAAAGATCCTTCCATCTGAGTCAGGAAAATCTATGTCTAATGCCGATTTAGAAAAACTAAAAAAGCTTATGAAGCCAGCAAATTTTGAGGGCGGCGGCGAGGTTCGTGGCATGGGTCGCGCATATCAAGGCAAGAAAAGAGGTTGCAAGATCCGGTAATGAAAACCATCAAGATTGAAATCAACGTAGATGACATAATTCCAGAAGAGGGCTTTGAGCCTGAAGATATGGAATTTGTCTGCCCTGTGTCCACTGAAGACTCAAAGGTGAACGATGAAAACCGTCAGTCGGCTATGGAAAACTACGCTTACGGCCCGGCCACGGGAACGTGGGAAAACAAAAATTCTCGTTGCGGTACTTGTGAGTATTTTGATATTCGATCGAAAATGATTGCCTGCATGGATGAAGGTATTGGGTACAAAGACGGAATGGGATATTGTTCCGAGCTTAACTTCTCTTGCGACAAGATGAACGTCTGTAACCTGTGGGAATTGGGTGTTCCTGTAAGTGATAGCTCTGATTCAGAAATGAATCCTGATGATGACGGTAATCAAAGGGACATTATGTAATGAAAGAGAAGCTGGGCGCTGGTTACGGTCTGCCCTTCTACCGTTTCGCAACGTGCATGCTTCCCACACTGGCATTGTTGCGCCGCGCCCAGCTTCACCCAGTAACACAGTAAAGGATTACAGATGGCTATTGAAAGAGGATTAGGGGCAGGGGGCGATCTCCCAATTCCTGAAGGTTTAGATTCCGCAGTTGACGTTATTGAATTTCCAGCCCTTCCCGGGATTATGGAAATGGAAGACGGTTCCGCTATAGTTGGTGAGTTGATGGATGACGAGCCGATGGCGGCTGAAGACATTCCGTTTGACGCTAACCTTGCTGAATTCGTAGATGATTCAGATCTAATGTCTATATCTTCTGATCTCGTGGGAGATGTTGAAGAGGATATGTCATCACGCCAAGATTGGGAAGATACTTACAAGCGTGGCATTGAATTGCTTGGCATGAACTACGAAGAGCGCACTCAGCCATTTGAGGGTGCTTCTGGTGTTGTACATCCGCTTCTTGCTGAGTCTGTTACGCAGTTCCAAGCACAGGCTTATCGTGAGATGCTTCCTGCCGGTGGCCCTGTCCGTACACAGGTTATTGGTATGGATACCCCTGAGATGTCGCAGCAGGCGCAGCGCATTAAAGATTACATGAACTACATGATTACTTACGAGATGGAGGAGTATGATCCCGAAACAGATCAGATGCTTTTCTATTTACCGATCATTGGTTCGACTTTTCGCAAGGTTTACTTTGATCCACTTCTGCAACGCGCAGTCAGCAAGTTTGTCCATGCTGAAGATCTAGTTGTTCCTTACGGCGCAACAGACCTAATTACATCACCGCGCATTGCTCATGTCATTCGCATGGATAAGAACGAAGTTCTGAAGCTTCAGCTTTCTGGTTTTTATCGTGATACTGATCTTGAAGGTAATATGGACTCAGAGGACTATAGTGAGGTTCAGGAATCCATCGACAAGGCGCAAGGCGTACAACTGACTGGTTCTGGGTCAGAAGAGGTAACGCTTTACGAAGTTCATACATCTCTTGATCTTCCCGGCTTTGAAGATATGCGCGAAGACGGTGAGCCTAGTGGTTTGAAGCTTCCATATATCGTCACCATTGTTGAGTCGAGTGGTGAGGTTTTGTCCGTGCGGCGCAACTATGACGCCCAAGACCCTCTGATGCGTCAGAAGCAGCATTTTGTGCATTACAAGTTTCTTCCTGGCTTGGGTTTCTACGGCTTTGGCCTTACCCACATGATTGGGGGGCTATCACAGGCCTCTACAAGCATCCTACGGCAGCTTATTGACGCTGGAACGCTATCTAACCTACCAGCAGGCTTTAAAGCCCGTGGTGCGCGTATTAGAGACGAAGACGAGCCTCTTCAGCCAGGCGAGTTCCGTGATATTGACGCCGCTGGCATGGATATCCGTCAGTCAGTTATGACATTGCCATTTAAAGAGCCTTCACAGACGCTCTACAGCCTTCTGGGATCATTGATTGAGTCTGGTCGCCGTTTTGCCTCTATGGCAGATGCGAAGGTTGGCGAGATGAGTGGCGAAGCCCCTGTTGGCACGACTATGGCTATCATGGAGCGCGGCACAAAAGTGATGAGCGCCATTCATAAGCGTCTTCATTACTCGCAGAAGGTGGAGTTTAAGCTTTTAGCAAATGTGTTTGCGCGTTATATGGCTACTGCGTATCCATATGCAGTTCCCGGCGCTCCTCCAGAAGTAAAGCAGGCTGATTTTGATGATCGTATTGACGTATTGCCTGTCTCTGATCCGAACATCTTTTCTATGTCTCAGCGCATTGCGCTGGCACAGACACAGTTACAGCTTGTACAGTCAAATCCAGAAATTCATGGTGGCCCACAAGGCTTGTATCAGGCTTATCGTAAGATGTATGAGGCTCTTGGTGTCACAAACATTGACACGATCTTGCCAGTGCCACCACAGCCACAGCCAATGAACCCTGCAAAGGAAAATCAAGAGGCTTTGCGTAATCAGCGTTTGCAAGCTTTCCCTGATCAGAACCATGCGGCTCACATTGAGGCTCATTTAGCTATGTTATCTACTCCTGTAGCGCAAGCTAATGCCAATATCATCATGACCATCCAAGGTCACATTTCAGAGCATATCGCAATGATGTCAGAGATGCAGGCGCAACAAGAAATTATGTCTGAGCTAAATCCTGAAGCGCAGATGATGATGCAACAAAATCCACAGATGATGCAACAGATTCAGAACGAGATTCAAAACAGAGCGGCAGAGATTGCCGGTGAACTCACTGAACAGTATGCACAAGCAGTTGCTCCTGCTGACCAATCTGATCCGTTGGTAGCAATCAGACAGCAGGAGCTATCCCTTCGCGGCGCAGAGATACAGGAAAAAGCGCGGCAGTTTGAAGAAAAACAAGTCCTTGAGCGCGAGAAAGAGCGTAATGACATTTTGCTCAACCAGCAAAGAATTGATCTTCAGGACGAGGCAAATTCAGAAAAAGTTCGTGTTGCCGAAGAACGTATTCAGACCCAGCGTGAGATCGCTGCGGCAAACCTACGGAGTAAAATGCAATGAGCGCCAGTTCAATCAATCGAAAAGTAGCCGAAGTAGAAAAGGCTAAAAAAGTGGAGCGTAGAAATGCCCGTAACAAGCAAGAAGCCCCAGTTGTCCAAGCGCCAAAGCCAGTCGAGGTCGAAGTTGTTGAGCAGCCCGTCATCATTGACAGCGGCCCAGTCAAGGCAAAGCCCAAAGGCAGCTTCTTCAAAAAGAAAGCCAAAAAAAGTAGCTAAAGTAGCTACTTTGGCTACTAACGGATCTGTTAGCAGATTTTCTAGTATTGCTAGGCCACAGCGGTTCCAAGGAGTTTTTTAATGTCAGATAAAAAAGGCACACCTCCTTTAAAAGACATTATGGCTGGACTAACTGATGAGCAATTGGCAGCTATGAAAGAGGCTGTGAAAGCAGGAAAGAAAGGATACACCTATGATCACAAAACTGGTCAATATGGTTTTAAAATGCGTAAAGGCGGTGTTGTCCCTCGTGGAATGGGTGCTGTCATGCGCAACAGACGCTGTAAAGTACGCTAAAGAGAAGATTGATGACGCCATCGAAAAAGACTTTAGAGGCTGGTAGTAGATACGAGCGACATGACCTAGACGGTGATGGCATTGTATCTGACGAAGAAATAACCAGAGAAAAAGAAATGATGGAGATGGAGCTTCGTGAAGAAAAGAGCGAAGCCCAAAAGCGCATGGCGTGGATTGCTATGGTTAGCATGATTGCGTTTAGCATATTTCTCTTTTTGCCTATTGTCTCTGATAGCAGAGTTACGGCGTTAGCAGATTTATTAGGATTGTTTTACATAGCACAAGCTGGCGTTGTTGGGGCTTACATGGGCGCTACCGCCTGGATGAGTAAGAAATGATTATGTGGGATATGCACAACAGAACCACTGAGGCGCAAGCCGAAAAGAACAGGAGAAAGTAATATGGAAAATTTCCGTGTTCCCGTAGCTCTTGTTGTGGCTATGGTCTTGCAGATTTCTGGTGGCGTCTGGTGGGTTGGGCAACAAGCGCAGACAATTTCTCAGCTAGAAGAGACTGTGAAGCAAATGTCCAGTCGTATGGCTATTGAAGAGAACGTAAACATGAAGCGTGACATTATGCGTAATAATGAGGCCATCGAGGGCTTGTTTGAGGCAGCAAATAGCAACAGTATGCACATGGATAAGATTGTTGATTTACTTCGGCGCGTATCAATTATTGAAACAGAGATACGTTTTTTAATGAACCCGACCAAACACCCGATGGAATGACATGTTTCAAGCTCTTGTCCTTGCATGTATGATTTTTCAACCGACAAAATGTTGGCAGCTAGAGGATCAACTCGGCCCGTATAGTTCTTACGAGAAATGCGAAGCTAGGGCTATGGAAATGTCTAGAAGCGTTCACCGTCATATGAGAGGGTATCGGCCTGTATCCTGGAAGTGTCAGGCTCTTCCAAAGGGAAGGTTAAGTACATGACAGGTGAGGCAAAAAAACCTGTTGAGGTTAATGTAGGTCAAAACAGCTTTGAACTTGTGCTACGCATATTGGGCAATGAGTTTGTGGCTATTAAGATTGGCTCGACCAACTTTAGCGGCAAGCTAATAGCTGGTTCAATCTTACTGCTTTTCTTTACGTTCATAATGCTTGAAGTGTTTGGGTTGTCAAAAGTTCTGGGAGTTGAGTAATGATACAAGCGCTAATAGGGCCTATTGCCAATCTTGCTGGAACCTGGTTAGAAGGCAAGGTAGAGACAAAGAAAGCAGAGACTGGTGCTAAAGTAGCTAAAGCAAAAGCTGAAGCTGTAATCATGGAGAAAAAAGCCACTGGAGAGATTGACTGGGATCTCAAAATGGCCGATGCTTCTGCATCCTCGTGGAAAGACGAGTGGCTTACAATTTTGTTTTCAGTGCCACTTATTTTAGCCTTCTGTGGAGAGTGGGGAAGACAAATTGTTACAGATGGGTTTACCGCATTAAATGAAATGCCGGAATACTATCGTTACACTTTAGGAATAATCGTTAGTGCCAGCTTTGGCACAAGGGCAGCAAGTAAGTTTTTTGGGAAGAAGTAAATGGACGCTATACAATTAGCGGAGTATATGTTGAAGGACATACGTCAGCGTAAGAGTGACCTAACTCAGCGTTTGGCGGATGGTTCGGTAGGCGATTGGAACGACTACCGGTTCATAGTGGGGCAAATACGCGGAATGACCTACTCTGAAGATTTGATAAAATCCGCGATGAAAGGCATAGAGCTAGAAGATGGCTAAAAAACTATTCGTCCCTGAGAGGATGGCAGCAACGAGCGGTGCATCGAGTCCTGTACCGGCAGCAATATCAAAGGGGTTTGAAAAAACTGAAGACCCCAATCAAAAGAACACAGAAGACCCATCACAGATGGATCTTTCCGCCATTGAGCGCCTGCCACAGCCTGTTGGCTACCGTTTGTTGGTAATTCCTTACTACATGAAGCAGAAGTCTGCTGGAGGGATTATTATCCCTGATTCAGTTCGTGAGCGCGAAAGCTTTGCGACTGTTGCAGCTTATGTGATTAAAGTTGGACCAGACGCATATAGGGACGCTGATAAGTTTCCTTCTGGGCCTTGGTGTGGTGAGAAGTCATGGGTATTAATGGGAAGATATGCTGGTAATCGTTTCAAAGTTGATAATTTGGAAGTAAGACTTATCAATGATGACAACATTATCGCAACAATACTTGACCCAGCCGACATTTCTTATGTATAGTGGGAGCTATGAACATGAATGAAATTCAAGAAAATATTCCTGAAGATCAGGAAACTGTATCTTTTGATTTTGACGATGACGCTAACGCCGTTGTTGTTGATGACGTTTCTGCGTCTTCTGAAAAAGAAGAAACCCGAACAATTGTACGGGAAAGTGATGAAGGAGCAGATTCTGACGATTTAGAGAGCTACAGCGATAATGTTAAAAAGCGCATTAATCAGCTAACAGCAAAGCGTAAACAGGCTATTGAAGAAGCGGAAGCGGCCTATACTTACGCCCAGCAAGTCCAGCAACAGAACGAAGAGATGAAAAGGCGTCTTTCCGATCTGGATAAGGGCTACATTAACGAGTACGGATCGCGCATTGAAAGCCAGTCTGCCGCTGCCAAAAGAATGCTTCAAGAAGCATATGACAATGGCGACATGGAAAAAATGGCTCAAGCACAGGAAATCATTTCTGGTTTGACTATTGAAAAAGAGCGTCTGCGAATTCAAAAGTCTCGTTCAGAGCGCCAGATTGACGTAGAAGCTCAACAAGCAGCGCAGCCTCGTCAACAAGAGGTGCAACGGCCTCGCCAGCTTGACAGAAAGCTTACAAGCTGGATGGGAAAAAACCCCTGGTTTGGTGATGACGGTGACCGCATCATGACTGCCAGTGCAAAAGTTATACATGAAGAGATCGTTGTTAACGAAGGCTTTGACCCAAATAGTGATGAATATTATCAGGAAATTGACCGGCGCATGCGCAGGGAGTTTCCGCACAAGTTTCAGGGTAACCGGCAAAACGCCCAAGCCGTTACTCCTGCGTCCAGTGGACGGTCAGCTACCAAAAGTGGGCGGAAAAAGACGGTGGAATTGACGCCGGGACAAGTGGCTTTTGCCAACAAAATGAACATCCCTCTAGAACGGTATGCTCAAGAGGTCGCTAAACTTGAAAGGAAGAAAGCGTAATGTCTGATCGCACAAACCGGGATTCGCAGACCCGTGAAAAACAAGCGAGAGTTGCAGATTGGCGTCCGCCTTCAGCCCTTGAAGCACCAGAAGCACCTGTTGGTTACAAGCATCGTTGGATCCGTGAATCAGTCATGGAGTACGATGATCGCAATAACGTACATAAGCGCCGCCGTGAAGGTTGGGAGCTTGTTAGGGCAGAAGACTACCCTGACTTCGATGCCCCTGTCGTTGATGAGGGCAAAAATGCTGGCGTGATTGGCGTTGGGGGTCTGGTTCTTGCTAGAATCCCTGAAGAAATCGCGGATCAGCGTAATGCTCATTACCAGAACACTACGCAAAATCAAATGGAAGCTGTGGATCGTGATTGGATGAGAGAGTCCAATGCCGCGATGCCAAAGCTTAAACCTCAACGTAGCTCCTCGGTGTCCTTTGGTGGGCCGAAGGGAGTAGCTGACAACTAGGAGAAAGAAAGATGGCGAATAAAGACGCTTCTTTTGGCCTGCGGCTTTCACGCTCAGGCAACGGCTCCGATCTGCAAAACATGCAGAATAAGTACCGGATTGCATCTGGCTACAACACTACCATCTACCAAGGCGACCTCGTAGCGGTTGTTACTGGTGGTGGCATTGAACGTGTTGCTGCTGGCGGCTCTGGCACTATTCTTGGTGTTTTCAACGGAGTTAATTACACCGACTCAGACGGTAAACCGCGCTGGGCAAACAAGTGGACAGCAGGAATTGTTGCATCAGATGCTGAAGCATCAGTAATTGACGCGCCTCACGCTGTTTACGAAATTCAGGCTGATGCTGCAATGCCAGTAGCAGACCTGTTCGGTAACTTTGACATTGTAGATCAGTCACCTGTTGGTGATGATGCTTCTGGCATCTCACGGATGGAAATGGCTGTTACAACTGGTGCAACCACCGCAACTCTTCCTCTGAAGGCGATTGACATCTCCACAGATCCAGAGAACAGCGATGTAGCTTCAGCTAACACAAATGTCATCGTCATGATCAACAATCACCTGTTTAGTGCAGGTACTGACGGCTTGGCATAAGGAGGCTGAATAATGGCTATTTCTCGCGCACAACTAGCGAAAGAGCTAGAACCCGGCCTTAACGCTCTATTCGGAATCGAATATGATCGTTACGAAGCCGAGCATGCTGAAATCTACGACACCGAATCTTCAGATCGTGCATTTGAAGAAGAGGTGATGCTCGTTGGTTTTGGAAATGCACAAACCAAAGCTGAAGGCGCTGGCGTCAATTTTGACAACGCCTCAGAGGCTTACACAGCACGTTACTCGCATGAGACAATCGCTCTTGCGTTTGCGTTGACTGAAGAAGCAATGGAAGACAACCTGTATGATCGTCTGGGCGCACGTTACACACGCGCACTCGCACGTTCAATGGCTCACACAAAGCAAGTTAAAGCTGCTTCAACACTGAACAACGCATTTAATGCCACCTTCACTGGTGGTGACGGCGTTGAGCTTTGTTCTACTGCTCACCCACTTGCTGGCGGCGGTACATTCCGCAACGAGCCATCAACTGCTGCTGACCTCAACGAAACTTCACTTGAGAATGCCTTGATTGACATCTCAACATTCGTTGATGAGCGGAACATGATCATTGCTCTTCGTGGCATGAAACTGATCGTTCCACCACAGCTTCAGTTTGTTGCTGATCGTCTTCTTGAGTCTACACTCCGCGTTGGCACATCCGACAACGATGTAAACGCAATCCGCAACATGGGTATGCTGCCAGAGGGTTACACAATTAACCACTTCCTGACAGACCCTGATGCGTTCTTCATCAAGACAGACGCTCCAAACGGCTTTAAGCACTTTGAGCGTACTCCGCTTTCAACCAACATGGAGGCTGATTTCGATTCAGGCAACATGCGGTTTAAGGCTCGTGAGCGTTACAGCTTCGGCTACAGCGACCCACGCGCTGTGTTCGGTTCACCGGGCGCATAAGCGAACAATTATACGGAAAGGGGCGGCTATTCAGCCGCCCTTTTTTGTTGTACAATAAGTTATCCCTGACAGTCGCATGGTGCGGCTGACACTAGCCACGACAGGAGATAATCATGGCTCTATCTACTTTTTCAGGACCGGTTCGTTCAAATGCCGGTTTTCAAATCCCCGTTGTAGTCACCGCAGATTTGCCAGCTTTTGGTGATGTTGCTGTTGGAACCGCTTACATTGTTAGCGACAATGGCGCGGGTGATGACGAGTATTGCATCGTAATCAACACAGGCGCTGCTTGGGTTACTGCTGTAGGCGCGGCACTTAGCTAAACAGGAGGCTTAAATGGCTGGACCAGTCAAAGCCTACAATTGGGCGCAAGGCACATCTGCTGCCGTAGTCGGCCCCGCTCGTTCTCGCATACGTCAGATTGTGATTTATGCGGCAGCGGCAGGTGCTTTTACATTTAAAAACGGTAGTGCGTCTGGCGAAACATTGATTACGCAAACATTTCCTACAGGAATTCATCATCTAAACATTCCAGATGATGGAATTCTTGCCACGGAAGGCGCGTATGTCTCTGATTTTACAGGCGCAAGCAACGAACTAACAATCTTTTTGTCCTGATATGGCTGGCAACGAGGTAAAAACTAAACACACTACTATCTCCGCTTCTCTTTTAACGGGGCGGGGGAGGTTGATGGGTTTGGTTGTGACTCACAAAACAGGCTCTTCAGGGCATATAGTCATTTATGATAACAGTTCCGCCAGCGGTTCTGTTCTCATAGAAATTGACGAAAATGTGGCTGGCACTTTTGACGTTGTGTTTCCTGGAGACGGAATTCTTTATGAAACAGGTGTTTACGCAAATTTGCCAGCCAATACTTCTGTAACCATTTTTTACCAACAGGGGTAAATTTATGGCTCGTAAAAAAGAAAATCCTATTCGTAAAACCACAGGTAAGGGCGGCAATTATCGCAAAACCAAGTCTGGCGCGGGTATGACGGAAAAGGGCGTCAAAGCATATAGGAAGAAAAATCCTGGAAGCAAGCTAAAGACAGCAGTGACTGGGAAAGTAAAGAAGGGGAGCAAAGATGCCAAGCGCCGTAAATCATTTTGCGCTCGCTCCGCTGGTCAGATGAAAAAGTTTCCAAAGGCAGCGAAGGATCCAAATAGCCGTTTGCGTCAAGCTAGACGGAGGTGGAAGTGCTAACAATGGAGCAAAAGATCATTTTAGCAATCGCTGGTGTACTTAGCACAGCTATAATTGGCGTATTGGTCACTTTCTTGTACTGGGTGGGTAACAATGTTGTTGACCTAAAGACAGACACGGCTGTGATTACTATAAAGGTGGAAGAAAACCACAAGATGTTAAGCGTCCTGTGGGATGATTTTTTGGAGAAAAAAAATGGCAATCTCGCGCAGTTCAATGTCCAAACAAACAAGTAAGGGCGGCTCTAAAAAAGACGCTTGCTACAGCAAGGTAAAGGCTAGATATAAAGTCTGGCCGTCCGCGTATGCGTCTGGCGCATTAGCAAAATGCCGTAAGGTTGGCGCTAAAAACTGGGGAACAAAATCAAAGAAAGGAGGCAGCAAGGGCAGGGCTACCAAAAAGCGGTAAATGATAGCTGAGGTTTTAACCGGTATTGCGCTTGTTCAAAAATCTGTTGAATTTATAAAAAGCAACATTAACACTGTACAAGATATAGGTCAGATAGCCGGTCAAATTGACGATCTTTTTCGTGGAGAAAAAGAGGCGCAAAAAGCTAGAAACCGTAAGGCTGGAGGTGGTTTAGGCGATCAGTTTGGCGTAGACACTGTTGCAAAAGAGATTATAGACGCCAAGATTGCGGCGGAAAAGCTGCAAGAAGTAGCTACTTTGGTTGATATGAGATTTGGCCACGGAACATGGAAGGGCATTGTCGCTGAAAGAGCCAAGCGAATGCAGGAGGCAAAAGAGGCAGCGGCAGCAGAGCGTAGAAAAAAGATACAAGAGGCAAGAGAATTTGAAGAGATGATGAAGCAGATAGTTCTTGTCGCTGGCGTTGCGCTTATGTCTATTGGCTTGTTTGTTTATTTTTTTATAGCTGTGTTGTAGGTATGGATGAGATATGGCAGTACGAAAGACTAAAAAGGGAGCGGCCCTCAAGAGATGGTTCAAAGAGGACTGGAAGGATGTTCGCACGGGGAAAGCGTGTGGGCGTAGCAAAGGTGAAAAACGGGGTACTCCATATTGTCGCCCCTCCAAGCGTGTGTCTTCTAAGACCCCGAAAACAAGCGGAGAGATGACAGCAGCCGAAAAGCGTAGTAGAATAGCGCAGAAAAAGCGTTTAGGACAGCCAGCGGGAAAGCCGAGGCGTGTTAAGTCTTTAAAGAGGAAAAAGTAAATGGCCGTATCTGGTTCTACTAACTTTGAGCTTGATGTAAGCGATTACATCGAAGAAGCCTTTGAGCGCTGCGGTCTTGAAGTTCGCACTGGATATGACCTAAAAACAGCTCGCAGGTCTTTAAACCTAATGCTTGCTGACTGGGCAAACCGTGGCCTAAACCAATGGACAATTGAACAGCGCACTTTGGCTCTTGTTCAGGGGACTGGAAACTACACTCTTGGCGCAGATGTAATTGATGTTCTGTCAGCCTCATTGCGCAGGAGTGGAACAGATTACTCAATGGACAGGGTTAGCCGAGATGAGTATTTGTCTATTCCGTCCAAAACAACAGAAGCCAGACCAACTCAGTTTTTTGTAGACCGTCAAGTAACGCCAGCAATAAAGCTGTGGCCTGTGCCTGAAAATAGCACTGATATTATCGTATATGACTGCCTGACAAGAATGGATGATGCTGACGATTATAACAATACACTGCAAATGCCATTTAGGTTTTATCCATGTCTAGCGGCTGGACTAGCTTACTATCTTGCAATCAAAAAGGCTCCTGACCGCATTCAAGTGCTAAAGGCTATTTATGATGAAGAATTCGACAGAGCGCAGTCAGAGGACAGGGACAGAGCTTCGTTTAACGTAACTCCTAACCTTCAGTATTACAGGATTTAATTATGGCGAGGTTCGCTTCCGGCAAAGACGCTTACGGAATATCAGATAGGTCTGGTTTTCGTTACCGTTTGCGTGATATGCGAAAAGAGTGGAATGGCCTTCTGGTTGGCAAAGATGAGTGGGAGCAAAAGCATCCGCAGCTAGAAGTCACAAGACACCCGCCAGACGCAGAGGCGTTGAGAGATCCAAGGCCAGACAGTAGGGTGGCTCCAGAAGTTGAGCATATTTTAGGGCTGAACGCATTTTTGACAGGCGCATCAGGATCTACGATTATTACTGTATTTGAGCCTTCACATGGACGTTCCACAAGTGATGTAGTAAGATTCAGGAATGTAATGCCTTTTGACGGCTTTACTTCTTCTGTAATTGAGTCTGCTTCTGGCTATTCAATCACGGTTATTGATAATAACAGATATACGTTTGTGGCGAGTTCTGGCACGGCCACTGAAGGCAACAAAAAAGGTGGCGGCGGAATAGCGAGTTCTGGCCCTGTTACATTGGTGAACTAAATGAGTTTTACATACGATCAATTAAAGCAAGCAATTCAGGATTTTACTGACAACACGGAAACGTCTTTTGTTACCAATCTTCCTGTTTTTATACGGGGAGCAGAAGATCGTATTTTTACGGTGGTAGATTTAGAGTTGTTTCGGAAGAACGCTACTTCTTCACTAAGCACTGGAGACCCCTATCTTACTGTTCCCTCAGACTATCTGGCTCCATTTTCTTTGCAAATAACAAGCGCTGGCAGTGAAGATTTTCTTCTTATAAAAGATGTTAATTTTGTTCAAACATACACTGATTCAGTAGGGGCAAATGGTGCGCCTAAGTATTATAGCATATTTGACATAAACAACTTCATTGTAGGGCCTACACCAGATAGTAATTATGATGTTGAACTGCATTATTATTATCGCCCTGCCAGCATTACCGCCGGAGCCGGAGCCGGAACCACTTGGCTCAGTACAGATGCCCCTAACGCTCTTCTTTACGGTTCACTTGTAGAAGCGTATACTTACATGAAGGGTGAAGCGGATATGATGCAGTTGTATGAACAAAGATTTATACAAGAAATACAGAGATTAAAAGATTTGGCTGAAGCTAGAGAAAACAGCGATGCCTACAGGAGAGGTCTACCTGATAGGCCACGCAATTAAACAGGAGTAAAAGACGATGCCAACGTCAAATGCAGCAACCACCTACCTTGAGCATAAGTTATTAAACTTTTTGTTCAAAAATAATTCGGAATCTTTTGCGACTCTGGGTGACAGTATTTACATCGGTCTAGCGACAGCCGTAGTTGACCCTGAAGCGGGTACGGTAACAGAAATTAATACAGGCACTGAAGACGCTAACTATGTTCGCCAGCAAGTAACTGCGGCCAACTGGAATGAGACCGCAATAGGAACAGACGGACAGTCTGTGTCTAATGCCGCAAATATAGAATTTCCGTCCTCAAGCGGAATTTCTGAGTACACGGTAACTCATGTCTTTATTGTTGATGCAGCATCGAGCGGCAACATTATTTTCATTGGTGCGTTAGACGCAAATAAAACAATCGCATCTGGAGATGTTTTTCGTATCAACACTGGTAATTTGACAATTGAGTTGAAGTAATGACCTTGGTGCTTAAAGACCGTGTAAAAGAAACCACTGCTACCACTGGCACAGGCACTTACACGCTTGACGGTGCAGTAACTGGTTTTGAATCTTTTGGTGAGGTGGGTGATGCAAACACCACCTACTATGCCTGCTCTAATGGGGCGGACTTTGAGATTGGTATTGGTACATACACCGCCTCTGGTACTACGTTAGCTCGTACAACTATTTTGCAGTCTAGCAATGCCGATTCTGCGGTTAACTGGGCAGCGGGTACAAGAACTATCTTCTGCACGTTGCCAGCGGAGAAGATGATTTTTAATGACGCCAATGGATCGCCAGTTAACTTTACTGACAACAGCTTGGCTTTTGCGATAGCGCTAGGATAAAAAAATGGCAAACGCTTTTAAATCAGAGACGGATACTGGAGTAGGAACATCCCCTGCTACCATTTACACATGCCCAGCCTCAACGGAAACAACCATAATTGGCTTAACTATAGCAAATATACACACAAGCCAAATTGAAATTGATGTTCAGTTAGATGCAAGCACCCGCACCAGTGGCGCAGAAGACAGTGTTTATATCATAAAGGACGCCCCTGTTCCTGTGGGGTCATCATTGGTTGCGGTTGGTGGTGATCAAAAAATAGTTTTAGAACCCGGTGATACTATAAAAGTTACATCAGATACCGCCGCTTCGGCGGATGTGGCTCTGTCGTGTCTTGAGATTTCGTAGGGGGGTAATATGAGTTACTTAGGACCAAAAGCTATTGGAGACTTTGCCGACAGTAGCCTTGTCACTCTTACAGGCACACAGACACTAACCAATAAAACAGTAAGTAGTCTCGGTGTTACTGGTAACGCTACGTTTGATGATAACAGTAAGGCCATCTTTGGTGCAGGGTCTGACTTGCAGATTTATCACGATGGGTTGAATAGTTACATTGATGATCAAGGCACTGGTCGAATTTACATTAGAGCGTCAGACCAACTTAGGCTTCAAGCTTCTGATGGTGGAAATTATGCGTTGTTTGCCGCCAATGGTGCCGCACAATTTTATTACGCTAATTCTGAAAAACTCGCCACCACCTCCACAGGCGTTGACGTAACTGGCACTGTCACGGCACAGGCATTGGATTTAGCAACAAACAACCCACGCATCCGTTTTGATGATAGCGACACAAGTAATAATGGTGAGATTACATTAGACAACACCGCGTTTCGTATCGAAGCAGATGAGGACAATGCAGTTGCCAGCAGTACAATTCAACTACGAGTTGATGGTGATACTAAGGTGACTGTAGATGCCTCTGGTAATCTTGACGCAACTGGCAACATTACGCTTGATTCTACAGACGCTAAAATCGACTTAAAGTCCGGCGCGACGGGAACAACTGGCGCACTTCGTTGGATGTTTAATTCTACTAGCGTTCCGTATGCTGATCTTTCTCTGCCCTACGACACAAGAGCAACTGTAGGGTTATTGCTTCGTTCTAACAACGGTTATCCAATTACGATTGATGGTGGCAACGGTGTTATTTTTAAAGAAGATAGCACAACAGAAACGATGCGTATCACAACCAGCGGGTTGGAAGTAACTGGTCATGTGGAGGCTAAAGGTGTTGAAGAAACTGTATACAGCCTTGGAACTACCAGCGGCACGATTACGCCGAACTTTACTAACGGCGCAATCCAAAAAATTACATTAAATGGCAACTTAACATTTAGTGCGTTTACCTCCCCTGTTGCGGGTCAATCAATCACTTTGATCATTGATACAAACGGAACTGGTAGAACTCTTACTTCGACCATGAAGTTTGCGGGTGGTACTAAAACAATGTCTACGACAGATACAATAGATGTAATGACGGTGTTGTATGACGGCACAAATTATTTGGCTAATTACGTTACGGACTTCAGTTAGGGTACGTCTATGCCGTTTGGATTTACAAGATCTATGATAGGAGCATCTCCTTCAGCAGCACCCATTCCCCCCCTCATTGGGGAATTAAGCGGAGTTCTTGACACTCGCAGTGGTCAATATTCTACTACTGCATATGAGCTAGTAAATTTAAGTACAGCCTTTGCGCCTTATGTTGGTGAACAAGGACGATTAGTTTTTCAATACACATCTGGTACAAGTTTCCGCGGTGATATACAAATAGATGATGTCAATATAGGATCTTCTAGCAACTACTCTTTTGAGGCAGACGGCCAAGATTGGGAAACCACCAATGACAACACCACTACGTCTACATATACTGATGCGTATTATCAAGGCTTAACATGGCTTCCGGTGATTACGGGAACAACTGCCAATAAGTGGAATAGAGATAGTGGTGGTACTAGCTCCAGTGGCACTGGGTTACCTTTTGCTTATGACGGAAGTTTCTATCTTTATGTCGAAACAAGCACCCCCGGGTACTCGAACAAAGTAACATGGCTTCGCAGCCCGCCTGTAACACTAGATACAGCGACACTAAACTATGCTCTAGGCAGGTATGGTGCAAATATTGGTACAATTAGAGTATTTTGGGAATCACTCCCACTGTATGCATTTACCTCACATATATTTACTACTGCTGGCGTAACCGGTAGGGATGGGCCAACATTAGCCCAATGTACATCGGCATATTCAGCGGCATCATGGACTTCCAATACTGCATATTTCAATGTATCAACACAAGGCGTACAAGAATGGACTGTTCCAGAAGATGGCACTTATCAAATTAAGGCTGAAGGTGCGTCAGGTTGGGGAAGTTTTGGAACAAAACCAACCGGAGCGCTGATTCAAGGTGATTTTACTTTAACAGAAGGTGAAATAATAAAGATTGTAGTAGGCCAGAGAGGTGTTGATGATTCCGTATACGATGCCTCTGGAGGAGGTGGCACTTACGTTATAAAGACTCCATACAACACCGCAGCAAGTATATTAGTTATTGCAGGCGGCGGAGGAGGAAGAAACATTTCCAGTACTTCGTACCCCTACAGCTTGTCACAAGCACAGGGGCAATCAGGGACGGCTGGGGGAACTGCTAATAAAGGCGCTCCGGGTAGTTTGGGTTATGGTGGAACAAATGACAACCAAACAACAATGGGCGGTGCTGGCTTTTTTGGGGATGCTGTAGACGGTGCTAGCGGATCAAATAAAATTATGGCGAAATCATTTATTAATGGTAGTGTTGGTGGTCAAGCAAACTTTACCTCAGCAATTGGTCGCGGTGGTTTTGGTGGAGGCGGTGCTTCTGGTCGTGGTGCAAACTTTGGTCCTGCTGGTGGTGGAGGTGGATACACTGGTGGAGCGGCAGGATACAACTCAAGGAATGGTGGTGGAGGCGGTTCTTACAACAGTGGCACTAACCAAACAAATACTCAGGGTGGCTCTAGTGGAAACAGTTACACCCCAATGGGATCAGGTCGAGTCACTATAACAAAACTGTAGTTGGATGATGTATAATGTCATATTTAGGTAAAACCCCCTCTCAGGGGACACGAAACAGGTTCTACTTTACAGCATCTGGTGGAGAAACATCTCTGAGTGGTGCTGATGACAACGGCAAGACTTTGACCTTTGCTGACGGGGCATTTGTGGATGTTAGCAAAAATGGAATTTCACTTGTGGCGGGTACTGACTACAACACCTCTACTGACAATACGATTGCTGGTCTGGCTGCGCTTACTGCAAGTGATGTAGTTGAGATTGTCGCTTACGATGTGTTTAATATATTTAGCGGAAGTGTAAATGGCCCTTTAAACGTCAGCGAGACTGTTACTGCTGCTGCGATGACAATTGACAGCAGCGGCAGCGTTGAGATACTTGGCGGCACTATTGAGTTGGACGGCAATACAATTAATGGCCTCAATGTTACTATTGCTGACGATGCTTTTGCTACAATCACCCCGACAGACCGTAATGGCGGTTATCTTTCTATCGTGGCATCCGGTGAAGGAGTTTTCCCACAGGTGCAGTTTAGTTGTTTTGTCTTCGCAGACTTTGGCAACAGTGCTGCTCATACTGCCGTGCATCAAGGGTCAAATTTTAATATTAGCAACGCTGGACCACCAACAGGCACGACAGGGACGGATGGATTTGTGACTTTGTTTACAGGTGGAACATCTGGAATGTTTTATCTCGAAAACAGAAGTGTCGCTCAACGCAATTTCCAAATCACATTGATGTAAGAGGTTAAAATGTCAGCACAATACACAGCACAACAAATTGAGGGCGTTAGTAACGGTTGGTATGTCGTTCACAACGATACAGGCAAAAGACACGCTGTTTTCTGCAATGCAAGTGCAAACACAGCGGAAGATGCAGTGGCACTACTAACAGCAGAGCCTGCTGCACAGGAGGTCTAGATGACTAGAGCAAGAGACATGGCCTCTTTGGTAGGAGAGGGTATAACAATTAACGGCCCTTTAAACGTAAACCAAACAGTCACGGCATCAGACTTTATTGGCGACGGATCTAGTCTCACAGGGGTTCTCTCAGACTTAGTAGACGATATCACGCCCGCGCTTGGCGGTGATCTAGACCTTAATAGCAACAATATTACTGGTAGCGGTAATATTCCCGCTGCAAATCTAACTGGTGCATTGCCAGCGCTAAGCGGGGCAAACCTGACCGCACTTAACGCGTCCAACTTAGGAAGCGGCACTATCCCTGATGGTAGATTCCCTGCTACGCTCCCTGCCGTAAGCGGGGCAAACCTGACCAACTTGCCAGCGGGTGGTAATTTTAATTTAATAACAAAAACATCACCAACCACATCTCCCTCAACTATAACTTTTTCAAGCCTTCCATCAGGGGTTGATACGTTTTTTGTTGCTTATAGCATAAGAATAGCGGCGACATTATCAGATAGCATTTCATTTAACTTTTTAGATGCGTCAAATTCTACAATAACAAATCAGTGTTATAATAGTTTGCGTTTTATTCAAAAAGCTAGCGCAGTTTCAACTCTTTCTGGCACAGGAACTGGCGGGGGTACTTCTATTAGTATTACGCCTGAGCCTGTTCATTTTGGTAATGATAGAGGTGGTGTAAAAGGGTACTTTTGGATAAATGGCATGAACTCTGATTTTGATGCGAGTACGTCTACTGTATTTCCTTCCATTGTGGGGCAAAATTATATGGATGCTAATATTCCGGGGTCATCATCATCAGACCCTGCTTTTTCGCATTATGGCGGGTCATTCAACGAGACCGTTGTTACCACTTTTAGCAGAACAGGACCATGTAGAGGATTCAGGCTTTTTTGCGGCAATGGATTTGGTACTGGTTCTGTAATATCTCTTTATAGCGTTACTGATACTTAGGAGAGTCCTATGAATAAAATTGTTGTGGATTGCTCACTTGGTACAGTGCAAAATTTTGACTTATCAAGTGATGAAGTGGATGAGGTTAATGCTGCGCTGGCGGCTATGCCTAGTCAAGATGAAGCAAATATTGCAGCATTAAGAGAAGTTAGGAATCAAAGGTTAATTGAAACAGATTGGTGGGCTTCTTCTGATCTTACAATGACCGCAGAGCAGATAGCATATAGACAGGCATTACGAGATATCACAAATTCTTCATCGTCACTTAGCAATGTAACTTGGCCTACAAAGCCTTAGAAAAAGATGGCCTATTACATATATGAAGTATAATAAGGAAAAGCGTAGTGTTTGGTGAACTGGCCTTATCAGAGAAATCAATAACAGAGCAGGGTCTTGTTCTGTCGGATTCTGCTGCGCTTGATGCAAACTTTGTTCAGGCAACAGGGGCTAGTCTCAGGGCATTTGGTTCAGCAGAGCTTATAGGAACCCTAAGTAAAGAACATGTTGGTGTTGGCGTCCTTGTTGGAGAGGCGGCGGTTGATGCGGAGTTTGCCCAGACTTCTGTTGGTAATTTTGTAAGGTCTGGAATATCAGACTTTGTAGCTTCCTTCTTGCAAACTACTGTTGGAACACAGATTGATCATGGAGAGGCATCAATCACCGCAGTTTTTGTACAAACTACTGTTGGAACACAGATTGATCATGGAGAGGCATCAATCAGCGCTATATTTGTACAAACCACTGACGGTGATTTTTTGTGGACAGAAATGAATGCCGGGGCCACCCCTGAAAATTGGGTTGAAGTTGTCCCTACAGGCGGTGCATGGACAGAGATAAACGCTGGTGTTATACTCGACACTTGGACAGAAAAGGTGGTTTAGATGGCTACAACATATACAGATAATACTGGCATAACAAAGCCCGGGTCTGGAGAACAGAGCGGCACTTGGGGTACAACCGTCAATACCAATTTTGATATTATTGACCGTGCCTTGAATGATGTTGGCG
>WLWE01000892.1_pt1 | contig 24285 bp, 30 predicted proteins | sample 6718301 | NCBI WGS metagenome assembly WLWE01 (sample SAMN12718691, study PRJNA515312) | sponge metagenome | isolation source: marine sponge | host: Mycale hentscheli | place: New Zealand: South Island, Marlborough, Capsize Point | collected 2003-05-01 | reverse complement strand
GTGTGTATAGAAAGTGGGTATTCCTACATAATGTATGGTAAATCAAAAAATATATGAAAAAACAAGACCATAAGCAGTCTATAAATTTTTTTTCCATATATTTTTTGATTTTCCATACACTATATAGGAAAACCCACTATACACAATATTATCAAAATCATTTTATTAAATAACATTACCCCGCGAAGGGTGTCGTGTTATTTACACAACTATACTTAATCTATATATATCTATCTCTCTCTATTAAAAAATTGATTTCTCATTCTAACTATTTTCTCTAATAATGCGTCGTAGGTATTTGCCTCAATCGCTACTCTATGTCTTCCCCTGCTATATCCAGCATACCATACCCTTCCGTTAGGCGAGCAATCAAGAACAGATATATAGTAATATCCGTATTCCTCGTCGTGTCTCCACATAAAGAATTGCGTCTCGTCCGTTCCAATATATATCGGTTGAGGTGGTAGGGTATTGGAGGGAAGCAAGGCATAAGATACCATTTCCAATTGACTTTCACTTACATATATAGAAGGGTTTGCTCTGTCGTTAGTGCGACCAAGATAGAAGGTAGTATTACCTATCGTATGCGTATATACGTCTAAGGAGACACCAGCACTCTCAGCACCAGCAAGAACGGAGTTTTGATACTCAAATACCATTCCTCCATATATAATCGTGTCGTCCTCTGCTTCGTCTTCTGCTTCACTATCACTTACAATAGAAATTGTCCCTTCCACTTCCACTTGGTTTAGAGGGGTAATTATATTTGGAATTTGTGGATACAAATCCTCTGCTGAGATATTACCAAAATTTCCATATCCATTTGCGACCATAAGTCTCAAAGCGTCTCTAAGGTTGGGAGTTCCACCACCTCCCGCAATTTCCTATGCGACAATCCTACGAGTAAGGGTCTCAGCAACGTCAAAGTGAGTAGTATCTCCACCCCCGTCAATAGTCTCTCCTTGTATATAAACCAACTTCATAGCGTCATTATGGACTTCCAATACGTCAGCAATTCTTAGACAACGAGGTAGTCCCTTACGAATTTCCATAGGCGAAGCAGTTTGTTTAAGCAATTGCTCTATAACTGGATTAAGCAAATACTTACCCTTATTCCATACAGAGCAAGGATTTTTAGAAGCGATAGCGGTTTGACAGAAATAGCATTTTGGAGTATGAAACCGATATTCCAATCTATATCCAGTAGGAGTTTCAGTATCATTCTTACCGCAAGGGATACAAACACTATTGCGAGGGTGAGGATTAACACAACGACCCATAGGTTTCCAACAATCCCCACATAGTCCGTCTTCTCCGTCTCCCTTGGAGCAATACAACCAATCGTCGTTGTCTATGTCATACTTAAAATCAGTTCCCTCGGGATACTCATAACTCTCACCTTCTATTGGATTTTCGCACTTAATCCATTCACCCTTGGAATTTAGATAGAAGTCGTTGGCGTATTTGGATACTCCACATTTGGCAATAGGAGATTTATGGAAGATAGATATAGGTGAAGGTTTATGTGCCCCACAACTGACACATTCCTTAGGCATTTCTATACCATTCTCGTCTATGATTTTCTTGTAGTTGGCGACTTCCGTATTGAGACTTTTAACAATTGCCTTTTGTTGGTTTAGAAGCAACTCTGCTTGTTTAACCTTTCTATCGGCAACTCTTAGTGCCTCGCAGTCCGTAGTATCCCCAAGGGCAAGGTCGGCAAGTTGGCGAATGATATCGGGAAGCATACTTAGAGCACCAGCGGTAAGTCCATATTCGTCATTAGAAGACCCCCAGTAGGAAGTAGGTGAGGTTGAGTAGGCAAAGTAATTCCTTAGAGGTGTGGTATTTCCCCAAGCACCGAAATTGTTGGAAGGTATATTGCCGTCGGTATCTATCTTTTGAGCGAGATAGTCTGCTTGTTCCAGTAGTGCTCGTCCATACTTGTAGTTGAGGGCGGTGAAGACGTCCAAATTGGTTCTTGGTGCTCTATTGTTATGGGAAGACCTACCACTATCTCCCCAAAAGCGGGCGAGCATTTGTGCTTGATTGAGGGTGTTGGTGGATTGGCGAGGCATATCTCTTATACTAATGAAAGTTGTAGAGATTTAGGTTAGAAGGTGGTTTGGGAAAGGTAGGTGAGATAGGTGGTTGGAAGGTGAGCGGAGGTGTGCGAGTGATTGGTTTTGCTGGTTGCCTCTTGACGCTGAACCAAAAGGTAGAGCAAATGTCAAACGCTCCCGAAGGTTGGTGAAAAGGGTGGTTTAGAAGGAGGTTGGGATTGCTTTGGTGGGCGGAGGTGTGCGTGTGGTTCTATTTGGTGGTTGCCTCTTGACGTTTAAGCAAAAGGTAGAGCAAATGTCAAAAATTCTTCTTAATATATTTTCTATGAGATTTGATTTGGTATATATTTACATATTTACAAACTTTTAAGTATTATTAGTATATTTACGAAAAAGGTGAAATGGGTGATTTAGTGAGAAACTTGTAATGCGGAGAAAGGGACTTGTAATGCGGACACCGAAGGCGTAGGTGAATTAGGTGCTAAATAAATTTTGACAAATGACCGACCTTTTCATTAAGCGTGAAGACCCGCCTTGCTGTTAGGACAACAGCAAAGTTTAGGAGGGTAGGGGTATCCTTTTTAATTTTAATCAAAGTTCTTTTTTATAAATCCCCAATCCCCGTGATATATATTCCAAAAAATACGAAAACATATTAAAGGTAATTTAATAATAATATTATATAGTTATATGAGAAGGGGTAGAGTTCCAAGTGATTTTTTACCTCCAATAGAAAATGTGCCAATTGAGGCATTAAGGAGCAACATAAGATTTTATGAAGAAGCATTAGCAAATTTAAGACAACAAGAAAGGTCGCAAGAATTATCTCAATTCACTAATGCCGTTAGGGGGTTTAGACAAAGGCAAATAGATAATCCTATTGTAAGAAGAAGGGGTGAATTCACAGATATAAATTACAAAATAGTTTCCAAATATTATACCATTCCAAGAAGGGTAGGGTTGTTCCAATATGCCAATAACATAGTTCTACAAAATAGTAGGTTATCGGGAGGGGATACTCAAACCCAATTGATTTTTAGTGGTTTCCCTATAAATGCCCCAATAGATTTACATTTGGGAGGGAATACATTAAAGTCTAATTTTATGGATACGGGTGCGTCAGCATTACAATCTATAATACAAAAGAAACAAGACGCAGAAGATAGATATGAAGAAGAGTTAGAAGTTAGAACCATAATTATTAGATTTTTAGTCCCAACAAATATAATGGTTTTAGGGCAAGGGGGTAATAGAAGTGAAAAGACTGCCAATCAAACTTGGTTGTTGATAGATAGGAAAGCAAATACAAATTGTTTCTATAATTGTGTGGCAGTATTTAGAATTTGTAAGAGAAAGAGTAGTGAGAACATAGAAGAGTATAGAGAAAGAATAGGGAAATTTGTGAATGATAGTGTGTTTAGAAATTACAAGATTAGTGAATTGGGTAGAAGTCTAAAAAGAGATTTTAATCCAGCAATATCAAACTTCGCAGATATAGGTATAATCAAGAAATTTTGTGATTACACAGCAGACAGACACAATACCAAAACAATAGGGGTCAAATTATACAATAATATTTTTGAGTGCTTTGATACCATTTATGATACTGGAACACAAGATAACATAAATGATATCATTAATAGTGATTTGGGTGAGACAGCAAAGAAGAGAGGGATAGCAAATGTCCTTAAAAGGATACAAATCTACGAGATACAATATATCAACAATCATTTTATTCCTATGGTTCGTTGGAGAAATTTACCTATATCAAAAGTCATAGACGAAGAAGAGTTTAAACCACAAATGGATAGTGGCAAAGACGAGACGACTATTATAAAGAAATACCCAAAGGACTATGAATGGGATACGAGAATTGCTACTTATGACTTAGAAGCAACGCCAAATGGAGTTCCACATTTTACTACGTTTTGTAGTAGTCTGTGTTGGAATGTTCCCGCTACGGGAGAACATAGAGGTAAGGTATTTTGGGGATTGGACGCTTGTCGGCAACTTATAGATTTCGTATATGAAGAGAGAGACTTCTTTGACGGATTTACATTATACGCTCATAACAACGGAAAGTTTGATATGCTTCTAATGTTTAAAGATTACATAATGACGAATAGAAATTGTAAATGGAAAATCGCTAATGACGGCAACAACAAAACGATTTGCTTAAATGGAGCATACATAGGAGTTTGCTTATATACAGACGACGGCAAAGAGATATTCTTTAAGGATAGTCTAAAAATGTTGCCTATGCCTTTGGTTAAATTGGGGGAAGAGTTAAAGGTCGCTCACCAAAAGTTAGATAAGGTAAGACTACCTAATGGTGAAATGGTAGAAATCAATCACGACGATATTGATATAGACAATTGGGATACTTATGAGGTAAGAGAAAGTCAAAAGATATATTGCTTACAAGATAGTATGTGTCTATTGGAGGCACTAATGATTTTTAGTGAAGAAGTATATAAGGATACCAGTATAAACATTACGGATTGCTATACTGGGGCAAGTCTCGCCAAGAAACATTTTTACAAAAACTACTACAATCATAGAGAGACACCAATATATTCTCTATCAAGGGACTTAGACGGATTTTTTAGACAATCATATTTCGGTGGAAGGAATGAAGCATTTTTCATAGGTGAGTATAAAGATAAGGTATATTATGTGGATTTCACTTCACTATATCCCGACGTGGGAAGACAAGTATTACCATACGGAAAACCTCAAAAGTTATCAGCAGAAGTTATACGATATCATAATGGGACATTAAGAGACACACCATTACTACCATTATCAAATAGAAAAAAAGAAGCAAGAGGATTAGGATTTGGAATTTATAAATGTTTGGTTAGGACAAAGAATACGGATATATTACCACTTCACGCTATAAAATATAAGGGCAAATTGACATTCCCTATATTTAAGAATTGGACGGAGATTACTCTATTCACAGAGGAACTAAAATTAGGTTGGATAGAAGACATTTATGAATATGAGATATTGGAAGGATATTCATTTAGAAAAAAGGATTTTATGAAGAATTTTTTTAATGAAGGATTTACTAAGAAGGCAGAAGCAAAAGCAAATGAAAATCCAGCATTAGCACAAACACAAAAGATTATTATAAATAGTGGATATGGATTTTTTGGATTAAATACACTTGGAAAAGATAGAGAGGGAAGGGAAGGTGTGGAGATATGGGAAGGTAATAGTATGACATTTTGGGACGCTTACAAAACGCAAGGTATAGTAAATCTTGGTAAAATTGGAGATTATACAATTATGAGAGCAAAGAAAGAGTTGGAGATTAGTGATTTTAATGTAGCAGTTGCGAGTGCGATTACCTCTTACGCAAGGATTAAGATATGGAGTTTTATGAATGATATGATTAAGAAAGGTGCGAAAGTTCTATATTGTGATACGGATAGTTGTATAATGACAAAGAGTATGAAAGAGTTTCCCGATATAATGAGTAAGTATTGTTGGGACGGGACTGGGGACGAGTTGGGTTCTATGAAAAATGAAGCAGACGACGAGGTGAAAGACCATTATAAAGGTATAGCAAAAAAGGAATTGATAGAGGAATACGATAAAGATTTCTTAAAAACCGACGAGGGCAAAGACTTACTCAAAAAGAATACCAAGGAATTATTTAATATACAACAACAATACGAACCTATTATTGATACGGACGAGAATACACATTACGATATATCTTGGGATAGGTTTATTGGTGGTGGTTGTAAGCAATACGCTTTGGATAAAGAATTATTGGATTTTAATCATATACAAATATGTAAAATGAAGGGATACAAAAGCAAAGGTGAGAATGGTAAGAAACTAAAATATAATCAATTCCAAGATTTATTGATAGCAAAGTCATTACAAGATAAAGACGAAGAAGTGATAAGAGAATTTCTAAGTGAAAATCCTACTCCCGAAGAATTACAAGCAAAGATAGAAGAATTGAGTATAACTCAAAAACAAGTTCAGTTTAGAAGTCCTCTAAGTTATCATATCAGCGAGACAACTGGATTTGTGGTGGAAAAGGTAGAAGTAGAAAAATATTTTAGTATTAACTATACAAAAGGTATAGTTGGTGAAGGTGGTTGGGTTAGACCATTAGAAATTTAAGTATAGAGTGTCTTTTAATAAACTACACAAAGTCCTACGGACGGGTATGCTTCGCTATAAACTTTTATAAATCATAACATAATCAAATACTCCCTTAGATTTAGATATCCTATGATAGAAATTAGATACGTCGTAGATATTAACTTTTAGACAATAGGCAATCTCTCTTAGTGAATTAAATTCTACCATTTTAAATAATTCCTTTTTATCTTTATCATAATATACGGCAACTAACCAAACACTATTAGTCCTTGCCATTTATATTATATTTAGATAAAAATTCCATAAATCAAACTCAAATGTCAAAAAAATTATATTATAGTTTATAAATGAGTAGAAGAAAAGAAAAGAATATCTTTCCTCTAAGCGAACAATCCAAACGTAATATAGGTGAAGGTAAAGTATTAGCAAATAAAATTAATAGAGGTGAGTTGCCCTTTGATACAACCCTCGCAGAAGCAAGAGAGTTTGGTTTAGATTTATCTAAGAAACCTCGTAAAGGTGTTAGAAAGAAAGGGTTATTGCCCGAGATTACTAAGAAGGAATATAAAGAGCAACTCGGTAAAAAGATTAAAGAATTTAGCAAAGAAGAGAAAAGGATATATAATGCGTTAGCACAAAGAGAGAAGAGGGGATATGTTCCCAAAACAGAATTGAGCGACGAGTTAGACGATTTCTTAGCGGAAACCGAAGAGGAAGAAGCAATAGTGCCCGAACCACAATTAGCAATCCCCAAAGGTGTTAGTAGTGTAGTAGCAACTACAACACAACCCGAAGGAGATTATAGTAGTGAAGACGATACATATGACGAAGGAGATATAGAGTTTATAAGTATATTAACTGGAAAACCCGAATTAACCCCTAAACAACTTAGACAAAATAGAGCAGATAGAGAAATTAAAGAAGTCTTAGAAGCAAATACTTCTACGAGAATGAGTGAAAAATTGGCAAATACAAGGAAAGCAATACAATTCCAAATAGTAGGTGGAGGGCAAAGCAAAGAAGAGAGAGCAGAAATGAAAGAGAAAATAAGAAAACGTAATAAACAAAGAGAGGAAGATAGAAAACGCCAATTGATAGAAAAGGAACAAAGATTAGCAAAAGAGTTAGAAGAAGAATTATTGGATTTTGGTGAAGATATTGCCCCACCAACACCAACACCACCACAAAGAAGACAACTATCTACCGATAGAGAGCAACATTACATAGATTTAATGAGAGGTATGAATGTAGCACAATATAGAGCAGAAACTCAAAAAACAATAGATTTCATAGATAGATATAGTGCCTTACCCGAAGTGAGAAAGAGAGTAGGATTTGCCCCTAAATTTGTAGAAAGATAAAAAATATATTAATATATTTATTTAATTAAAATATTTTATAATAATAAATGCCAACTGGAAAACCATATTCTAATAAAGATAATGAGAAAATGATTAAAAAAGCAGTAAAGGACGGACTTATTACTCAAAAACAAGTAGATAAAATGAGTGAAGGATTGCTTATAGGAATTATAAATAGAGGTGGTAATGGTGGAAAGAAGAAAAAATGATATTAAGTTTAATCTATAAAAATAAAATAATTATTATTATAAATGGATAACAAATTTAAATTGGTTAAACCTAAGAAATCATTTAATATAACTAAATTTAAGTTTAGTTGCGACGATAGAGACACAGATTTAGCACAAGCAAATCTCCCTTCTACGTATAATCACTATTGGATTATTACAGCAAAACCTCGGCAAGGTAAGAGCACCTATCTTATGAACTTAATAGCAAAGCAAAATAAAGCAAGTCCCTATAATAAAAAGTTTGATAGGGTTTATATTTTTAGTCCTTCTATGAAAACCATAGACGACGACCCATTTGAGAGTATCCCCGAAGAGCAGAAATATAGTGAATTAAATGTAGAAAATTTAAGTAATGTTTATAGTGAGGTAAAAGATAGTGGTGAAAGAGTATTATTTATCTTAGACGACGTGGTGAATGATTTAAAAGATAAAGATACAGAAAGACTTCTAACCAAAATTGCTATGAATAGAAGGCATATCTGCGGTAAAAATGAGGAAGGAGATAGTGCTGGTATATCTATGTGGCAAACCACTCAAATATTTAATAGAATACCACGACCTCTAAGAGCAAGTGCTTCACACTATACTATATTTAAAACAACTAATAAAAAAGAATTAGATACGATATATGACGAGTTAATACTAATGGATAAACCCGATTTTAAAAGATTGTTAGATTTTGTATTTGACGAAAAGTTTAATAGTTTGTATATAAATACGGACGAGGATTTTACAAAAATGTATCATAAAAATTTTGATAGGATAGAAGTTAAAGGTTTAGATAACTTTGAGACATTATAAGAATACGTCTCCACCTATTCTAAGCAAGTTCCAATAATCACTTCTTCTATAATCAGCGTCACCAAAACTTTTAATCCAATAATATCTTATTTTATTTTGCTCCCTTATTTTTTCTTTGTTATGTTGATAATGTAATTTAGAATTTTCTCTCATATGCTCTTTGTAATCTTCGTCAGTATGATATTTATCTCTAACCCTATCTATTTTATGTCTTTTAGTTTTATTTAAATTCCAACTTTCATTTAGATAAATTGTATTTTCATTTTTATCGTAGCAAGGCATTTTATTATATTTATACTAATTAAATAATCTTTAATATCTTTTCGTGTATTTACGATATTATTTTCGTAATTTAATAAATTATTTAAAAGAATAAAATATATATATATTGTAATACAAATATGTTTCTCTGCGAGATTACTTGTAATGATATCCAAATCCAAGAACCGACACCATACCCAACAATTAAAAGTATAGCACAAGACTTAGAAATGTCCCCAAACCAAATATACGATATATATGAAGGTAGAGTATCCAAAAAATATAAAAGTAGGTTTATGCCTAAAATAAAGATTACTAAATTCCATAAAACACAAAACTAATTTTTTTATTTTAATTTATTTTTTTTTTTATCTATTTATTATATAAATAATGAATAATCCATATGATAAGTATGGTTGTTGTATATCTTGCGGATATACTTGGTGTGAAGCATTAGGAGAATGTATTAGAATATGGGAAACTGATTGCTCTTCACATAGAATACTCGGCACTAAATTACACGACTTCACATTAGAAGAACTTATGATATTTTGTGCTACACTCTTAGGAGCATTAGGAGTTTTATTAAAAGTGATATTCACTTCTAAATGTAAGAAGATTGATTGTTGTTGCTTAAAATGTGAGAGAGACGTTAAGGCAGTCATAGAAGAGGAAAGATTAGAAAAAACGGGACACAGCGGAGCAACGCCACGAGACCCACCGCCTTTGGTAGAAGAAAATCCATAAAAATTCTACTATAATTATTTAAAATTTATTTATAGTATTATAGTAAAATGGGTGATATAAATCATAAATTAGATAATAAAGTATTTACCAAAGAAGAAGACGCAGACAAATCTATACAAAGAACTAAAAAACCTCGCACACAAGCACAAATAGAAGCAACTAAAAAAATGTTAGAAGGTAGAAAAAAGTGGGCGGAGAATAGAGGGAAAGAGAATAAAGCAAAGAAAGTTGCTAAATTACAAGAGAAAATTGCCAAAATTGAGTGTAATAATCAATCTACTCCAAAGTCGTCCGCCAAATGTATTTCCATTCCCAAAAATGGTAATAATAACATAGAAGAGAATGTAGAAGATAACATAGAAGTTTCACCAAACGCAGTAGATAGTCTTCTAAGTAATTCTAATATTTCCATACTTAAAGCGAACTCTAACACACCTACAAGCGACGACTTAGAAGAGGAAATTACTCCTCCAAATGTCTTAGAAGACAATCGGTCGTTGCCAATAAACGCGGTTCGCGGGAATGCTTCCAAATCCAAACCCAAAAGAGCAAAAAAGGTAAAAAGAGTTGTTAATAATTATATATATGAAAATGAAGAGGAAAGTAGTGAAGAAGAAGAAGAGATTGTAAATAATCACTATATACCTAAAAAATCTAACGCTAAGCGCCGTTCTAATGCTAAGAGGAAACCTAAAAAAGTTGTTCGCCAAAGCGCGGAAAGTAGTAGCGACGAGGAAACAAGTAGCGAAGAAGAAACGGGTTTCGTAAATTATCAAGATTTATATCAACAAAAACCTCAAAAATCTATTCGTTTCGTTTAAGAAATTTTTTTATAAAGTAATATAAATGAGTGAAATATTTATCAACGAATTAACCGAACAAATCTTAGACGTTTCTAATACTGACGAAGAAGTTAAAGATATATTAGAAAATTTAATTTCCAATCTAAAAGATTATATAGAAGATACAGAATATTCACCAACTCATAAAGATTTAAGATTAAAGTTAAAGGACGACAAAGAGGATTTAATGTTAGAACCCGAAGTAGAAGAGGAAGATTTAGAAGTCCAAAAAGATAGTGAGGGATTTTATTCCCTCAAATGACTTCTCCGCGGAGCGACCCGTCCAAAGGACTTTGTGCGTTAGATTATCAATAATTTTTTCTTGTAAATTATAAAATGAATTCTAAAAAATGTGAAGATTTAAGATTTGGGTTAAATGCTGAAACAGATATTTTACCTATATTAGAAAAACAATTTGGAGAATTAAAGAAAAAGAAATCCAAAAATGACCCATTTGATTTTGACGGGGATAATTTAGTCATAGAATTAAAGAGTAGAAGAATAAACCACGATAAATATGATACATTATTTTTTGGTAAGAATAAGTTTGATAAAGGAATATTTTACCAACAAGAAGGAGTTAGAGTATATTTTGTATTTAATTGCTTAGACGGAATATATTACTGGGAACAAAATGAAAAAGAGTGCTTTCATAAAAGCGGTGGCAGATTTGATAGAGGTCGTCCCGAAGTCCAAATGCTTACGAATGTCCCTACTAAATATTTAAAAAGGATAGATATTGACTAAAAATATAAAAATATATTATATTATAAATGAATGAGTTTCCAAGCGTAGGACGATTAGAACGAACCCCTATACAATCCACAAGAGGATTTGCTTTACAAGGACAACCATATTTTTTTACACCACCTATAAAACCCTCTACTAAAAAATCAGCATTTAAAAAAAAGAGAGCGAAAGGTGGTAAAATAATTTATGATAATCCAAGAGCACGTAGAGAGAGATATAATAATTTGTATGGTGGGAATAAACTTAGAAGAAATAATCCAAATTTGGGTAGAAATCCAGTTGGAGAAGGTTTAGAGAGGATAGATTTAGGAGGATTTGCTACTGCTATTGATAAATTATTACAAAGAAGAGAAGACGCTGAAATTGATAGACAATTCCAGTTAAAACAAATAGAAATTGCTAAAAATAGAGCATTACGTAGAGAGGATAATGCCCCACAAATTAGAGATAGACAAGAAGCATTAGAACAACCTATAAATAAACCACCCGAAGTGATACAATTAGAAGATAAACCAAGAGACAAACCAAAAGAAGAAGAACCACCACCCGATATTGATATAGATATAGACGAACCACAAGCACAAGCGGAAGGTGGTTTAGAACCACAAGCACAAGCGGAAGGTGGTTTAGAACCACAACCACAAGCGGAAGGTGGTGTAGAAGGTAAGAAGAAAAAGAAAAAGAAAAAAGGGAAACTCATAGAAGAGGAGGGTGCTGGTGTTGGAATAGAACAAGCAAAAGAATTTGGAAGAGGTGAAGAAGAAGAATTTGTGCCCGATAGAGAGAGAGGTGGGGAAGGAGAAGGGGAAGGTCAATATAAATTAAGAAAAGTAAGAGCGGATATAAACTATCAAGAACCCGATTTGAGTGAAGGTGAAGAAGAGAAAGGTATAGGTTTTAAAGGTAGTAGTGAAAGTGAATTTGAGTATGAAAGTCCTCAATCAAGACAAAGAGCAAATCCTTCTGTGCCCGAAGTGCCTCAAAATTTCCCCGAAGTATCAAGAGAAGATATAGAAGAGGGATTAAGTAGAGAAGCACAAAAACGTTTAGAAGACTTAGAAAGAGTTGGAGCATTCGCTAAATCAAGAATATTAACTAAGAAACAAAGAGCAAAAGATTTTTTAAAAAAAGCGGGAGGAGCAGTCCCATTCGTTAGAGGTGATAAACATACACCTCAATCAGTAGAAGAAGGTAGATTTGTAGAAAATCCATTAGTAAGAGAAGGATTAGTATTTGAGGGTAAAGGTGTAGTAAATCCCTTAGAAGAGGAAGGTGCTGTATTTGGTGGTAGAGTAAATCTTAGAGACGTTGATAGCATTTATGGTAGTGATATATCAAATGAAATACCTTTTATACAAGCGGAAGGTGAAACCTAATCAGCATAGCGACCCGTCCGTAGGACTTGTGCGTTTGTAATATAAATTTTTTATATAAATTATATTAAATGAGTTATTCACAACTACAACAAGATTTATTAGTATTACAGCATTACCCTAAAAAGTGGTGTGGATTTTATGTTGATATAGGAGCAAGCGACGGAATAGAGTTATCTAATACTTATTTATTAGAAAAAGTGGGTTGGGACGGAATTTGTGTAGAAGTTGAGGAACAAAGTTATAAAAAATTATTAAGGAATAGAAGTTGTCTATGCGTTAATAGTGCTGTATATCATTCTCCTAATGAAGAATTAAGTTTTAGAATATGTAGAAATGATATACAATTAAGCGGTTTAGAAAACACTATTGATAAATTAAGAGTAAAAGAATATACTACTAAGAAAGTTAAAACGGAAACTTTAACCCAAATTTTAGATAGAGCAAACGCACCAAATTTTATAGAATATTTAAGTTTAGACGTAGAAGGTGGTGAGTTTAATGTTTTAAGAGGTATTGATTTTGATAAATATACATTTGGATTGATACACTTAGAACATAATTATAAAGAAATAAATAGAATGGAAATAAGAAATTTTCTTACGGAAAAGGGATATATTTTTGTTGCTGAAAATAAATGGGACGATATTTATAAAAAAAATATATAATATATATAAATGTTCTTAATAATTTGTTTGATTGTAAGTGTTTTATTAAATATTAGATTAGCATATTGCTTAGGTGAATACCATAAATTACACGCTCAGCGACATAAAGGCGAAGTAGTCAATAAAGTAGCACAAGGAGGGAGGAAAGTATTAGAAGAAGAAGTAGAAAAGTTAATGTGCGTTTGTGGTGAAGAAAAAAAATGTTGTGATAATATAAAGAATGACTGATATTGTTAATGTTTTAGAAGAATATGAACCCAACAAAATACCAAAAGTAGTAGCACAAGTGGATAGTGATAATATAAAATGCCAATATGATTTTGTAGATTTAAATAAACCAGTAGATAGAAAACCTACATTAGCAGAAGAATTAAAATTAGATTACCCTATACCGAGAAATGAAGAAGCAAAGAGTAAAGGTTTTAAAGAAGATTTACCTTTATCATTTCTAACTATCAAAGAAGGTGAAGTAGATAGAGGTAAGGATTGGTATATGTTAAAATATCCAAAGTTGCCCGAACCTATGGCAGAACTTATGGCAAGATACAATTGGGGTGATTTAAAATATCAGTCTAAGAAGAAAATTAAAAATGATAAAAAGAAATGTATTAAAAAGGGTAAGAAGTATGAACCATTAGCATTTAATATAAAAAGTGGTAGATTTATTGTTAATTTTGACTGATACTACGTATCTGCTATCTATGTATTGTTAGTATTGCTAAATTCAGTTTTATAAGAACCTACTAAAAATCCCCTATTATCTTCTTTACGTTGTAGAAAATCAATTATTTTATCTAATTTAGTATTTATTTTATTAACTTCTTTTCCAATATTATCTATTTTTTTATCAATAGAACATATTCTTTTTTCCTTTAAAATTTGTTTATTTTCTCTATCCATTTATTATATATATATAATATAATAATGCCACCAAAGAAAAATGATAATATTTATTCTAAGGACACTATTTCTATCACTTATAAAGGAGAAACTCGTAAAATCCCTCGTAGATACATACCCGATAGTCTTACCAAATCACAAAGACAAAAACAAATAAAATCTATATTTGAGGGTAGCGAACGCCCCAACTTAGATATTAAGAAGCGAAAGTCTTCTTACACAATTGATTTTAATAAAAAATATGGGAAACGCTTAGAAGAAATGAAGGGTGGAAAGAGTATTAAGAATATTGCCAAAGTAGTAGGATTGCCCGAAAAGGCACTCAAAGAAGTATTTGAGCGCGGAGAGGGGGCGTATTATAGTAGTGGGTCAAGACCCGCCCAAACTGCTTCTTCGTGGGCGTATGGGCGTTTGTATAGTTATATCTTAGGCAATCCCAAAGTTAGAAAGGCAGACGAAAGCATTACTAAAAAATATAAAGTTGATTTTAAGAAAATAAAAAAATAATATATAATATAAATGCCACATTACTTTCCTTATAAAATGAATAGTTTGGATACTGACGGAAGGGATTTTTCACCTTCACCACCACAAATGAAACCACAAGCAGTCGGGCGACCTCTTAATCAGCAACCTCGTCTATCTAATACACCTTTCAGCGGTGTTATTGGGTCTAAACAACCCAAAAAATAATTCGTTTTTTTAATATGGTCTTTTAATATTTAAAGTTTATTTACGAATATAAATTATGAATTACATAATTTATAAAATTATTGATAATACTAATGGCGACGTTTATTTTGGAAGCACTACTCAAAAACTTAATGATAGAATTTACGGGCATAAATACGACGCTAAGAGGAATAAAAAGGTAAGAAGTCAGTCTATTATATTAAATGGTGATTATAGTGTGGAAGTTGTGGAATATACAAATGATAAAAGTAGGGAGAGGTATTACATAGAAAATTATAATTGTGTAAATAAAAATATACCTCAAAGAACTTTTAATGAATGGAGAAATGATAATAGAGACAAATGGAGAAAAATGGATAGAGAGAATAAGAAAATGTATAGAGATTGGCAAAGAACTTGGGGTGGGGAACTAAGAGGTAATAATAATTGCTTGCTTAGAATAGATATAAATTTATTTTCTTAGTAAATATAAATGAAAGTAGAAACTTCTAATAGAAAAGAAAAAAGATTAGTTGCTATATTTAATAATGGTAAAAAAGTCCATTTTGGATTTAAGGGTGGTTCTACGTATTTAGACCATAAGGACAAGACTAAGAGGAAGAACTATCGGGCACGCCACGACGTTAATGAGAAAAAATTCTATGGAGACCCCTATCGTCCAGCGACACTTAGTCGCTTTATACTTTGGGGAGAGGCAACAAATTTAAGAGACGCTGTAAGAGATTATGAAAAGAAATTTAGTAAGTTTGATTTATAAATAAAATATATTTATTATATAAATGAGTAGTTATAATTTAAAACCTAATTCACAAAGTAGTAAAGTTATCTATGTAAATAGTAGGGACGCGGACGCTTACATAGAACAAAATAATTTTGGGGAAGATTTACATACTAATTTTTTATATAATTTAACTGAAAAATTATTAGTTAGTGGTAATCAATTAGCATTAATATCATTATATAGTGCTACAATACCTCATAGTTTTTTTAATGTAAGAAATGGTGTTAATGATAAAATACCATTACAAATTATTTACATAGACGACGACGGAGGATTAAATACTCAAAATGAAATATTACAATTAGACGACGGCAACTATGATAGCGCCCAACTTATTAGGCAAATTAAATATGGAAATACTCCACAAACCGCGGGAGATATTGGTTTCCAAACTTCTAAGTATAAAGGTTGGTATGATATTACATTAAACTCGGGAACATATAATTCGGGTCATAGTTTAGTAGGCACTAAATTAGGTGATTTAGTTGATTTAGACGTAAGATATAATGAAGTTAATAATTGTTTTAGATTTCAGTTGGATTATATTACACACGGGACAAGGAAGATAAAATTGATAGAAGTAGTTTTTAATTGGGCGAGTGCCTCTACTATTGGTTTTGATACAACTGGAAGCACCGAAGAATTAGCAAATGCTCTCTATGGATTTAGTGGTAAAGTAGATTATCCTTATAAAGCAGACCAAGTAGAAAATCCAATAGGAGTAAATGATTTTTGGGGTGTTGGTGATAGTGGTGCGGGATATAATACCCAATCCTTACTACAATCCCAACAAGTTATAGATTTAAATGATAATATTCACGGACTTATGCTTAGAACCAATTTAACAAGTAGAGGCACATTATCTTCACAAACTTCTATATTCTCCAATATTTTAGCAAGAATACCTATTACTTCTTTGGACGAAGACGGAGCAAAACAAGGGGCAGTTATTTATTTTAATCCTTCTAATGCTACACACCAAAATTTAGTAGATTTAAAAGCAATAGATACCTTAGGTGTTCGCCTTACAGACGATAAAGATAGAACTATTGATTTAAATGGTTTAGATTTCCAAATAGCATTATTGATACAATTTGTAGATAAAATGACTGAAATTACAACTTCTCCAAGTAGGCAACAAATACAAGATATAATTACTAAAAATACAACGCAAAAGAAAGATATAAAAATTAAGAAGAGTGGTAGAAAGTCTAATAAATAAAAATATTTAATAATATAAATGAGTTTCTTTGGAGCATTAGGAAGAGGATTATCTAATATAGGACACGGAATAGCACACGGAGTATCTTCTGTTGGTAAGAAGGTATCGGGTGCGGTTGATAGCATATCAAAAGTAGGACAAAAAGTCGCGGGTGCTGTTGGTGGTGTAGCAGATAAAGTAAAAAGTGTTGCTGGTTCAGTTGCTAAGGGACTTGCTCTCGCGGGTGCGGGAGTTGCTTCCCTCGGTCCAGAGGCACTACCCGTTGCGGGAGCATTAGAAGCGGGGGCGGGTGTAGGTCAAGCGATTAGTAGTGGAGCAGAAGCAGTCAAAGGACTTGCTGGTGGTGTAGGAGGTATTGCTTCTAAGGTTGGTGATATCAATAGAGGTATTAGTGGTGTTGCTTCTAAGGTAAGAAGCGGAGACGTTGCTGGTGCTGTAAGCGGTGTATCTAATGTTGCTCGCCAAGTCCAAGACGCTAAAATGTCCGCACAACAAACAACAAGAGATACAATACAAAGAGGTAAAGACGTTAGACAGCAATTTAAAAACGCTGTTGGTAGATAAGTATTTAATAAAAAATACAAAATATAAAAAAATAAATAATATATAATATTATATAAATGAAATACTATTGCGATTTTTATATTAATGGAAACGACGTTCCTCCATTACCAATTACTAATAAATCCTCGTTCCCTACTGACCCACAATTCCAACAAGACGGAGTATATAATCAAAGGTGTAAGTATCGTCTAACTAATTTTTTAGTAGGTGGTGCTACTAATGCTGATAATGACGATTTTGACGGATTTACTTTGCTAATAAGATTTCCTAAGATACCCACATATAATAATTTTAAGTTTTTTGATAATGCTGACGTTGGATTAAAAAATCCTAATGTTTTAGAATTTAATATAAGAATGGGTGGTAATAAATATCAAAATAACGGGGATAGTTTGGGCGATAACGCCACTGGATTTAATAATGTTGCTGGAAATAGTTTTAGTGAGGAATATATTGGTGGAACTATGTGGGGACAGCAACCCGAAATAGAAGTATTAATTATTGACGCTGACGGAGTTGAGAGTTCCACAGCGGGGATTGACGTATATATACAATTTACATTAGAGTTAGAACCCGTCGCTATTAAGTTGTAATTCGTCCGCGTAGCGACCCGTCTTCTAAGAAGACTTCGTCTAAGACTTTTCTATATTTATCTTTTATAAAGTTGCTTTTAGACTCACCACAACACCTTCTAATTTTTTCTTTATCAGTATTATTTTTATGGTCTAATACAAGGATATTACCTCTAAAATCACTCCAATATACTTTATCTTTTGGAATGCTTTGACAAAAATCTAAACATTCTTCCGCATTAGCACTTTTAAATTTAATATTATATTTATCTTTTCTAAATATCAATATTGCTTCTAAGAAATATCTATGGTGTGATAATGAATATTTAATAAATGAAGCGTATTCTTTGTAATTATCATTTGTATCAATAGCAATACTATCCGTAGTCCCGCATAACCATTTATCATAAAAACATATTTGCCTTAATGCTTGTGGTATATAATCGGGTAAGTAAATATCGTCGCTATCTAAATGTGCTATTATTTCACCATTACTCAATTCTACAAGTTTATCTCTTTTATAACCTATTGATTGCCAACGCGAAGCGTCAAAATAGTAATTAACTTTGATAGGTGCTACTTCTTTTTTAAACTCTTCTATTTCACTATCATTATCAAATAGAGGAGATTTATCGCTATCGTCTAAAATATTGTATTCTATAAAATCTTTAAGATTATCGGGTATATTTTTAAGATTATGAATTATTAAAGGTTTAAAGTTTTTTCTATTATAAATTGGTGTATTTATACTTATTAAAGAAAAGTTAAAAAGTTTTTGTTTATATACGTTATGCTCTAAGTATTTTACTATTTTAGGTATATCTCTTCTTAAACAATTATCGGCGGTCTTTCTACTATCTACAATATCGTATCTCGGTTCTCCACCACAATTTTTTAATTTATTAGGTAATTCTGCTACTCTTCTATCTATTCTTATATATAATTCTGTAATATAATCGTCTGTATGCCAATTTAATATCTCGGGTGGAAATACATATCCTAATATATCAAAATGAGTTCTATGGAAAGTTGCTTGTGTGAATAAAGTTCTTTCTGTATTTATATCATTATGTCCGCAAACTCCTACATTATCAATATCCTTTAAGAAATTTATAGCATTAGAAACCCAACCTTTATCTAAGTATTCTATATCGTCGCCCGTTTGGTGAATATATTCACAATTACCTTCTATTGCTTTTTCACATAATTTATTCCACATTTTTCCAGTTTTACCTTTATAAGTATTATCAAACTCTATAAAAGTTATTTTAATATTTAACTTATAAAAATGTTTCTTATTTCTTTTAAAAAATTTATCTTCATTATCTATTCCAATATAGAAATGATAATTGTGATTTTTACATAATGTATTTCTAATAGAATTTAAGGTATATTTATATAAATAACTATCTTTATAATTTTTATAATTTCTACCTTTTGAGGTTGTTGGTATAATTATCCCTACTTTTGGCATTTATTTATAATATATAAAAATTATTTAAATCAAACGAAAATAAAATATTGTTATTTAATAAATGGCAGTAGCACCTAATAGCATTAACTATGGAGACCAACTTCCACTTGGAATTGAGGCAAAATCACAAAGACGACTTTTTTTCCCCACAACTGGGGACTCATATACGGGGTCAAATAATTCTATCATAAGATTTAATATCAACTACGACGGAATGTTAGATACTTCTTTGTCATACTTGTTGTTTGACTTTACCAACGCCACTACGGGTGCTTCTAAGAACGTAGTAAGGGACTTAGGACAACCCGAAATTGCTCGCTTAGTAGTAAGTAGTGGAGGCGTTGTATTAGAAGACATTATTAACTATAATCATTTAGTAGGTGGTATCTTAGCACCTTGCCAATATGGGGCGGGACAAGTTGCCGAAGCGTGCCAAAATCTACAAGCATTTAAGGACGTTCAGTTAGGAGTTGAGAATGCCACGGCGGCGAACGTAAAGACTTTTCGCAACGGAACCTCTCTCGGTGCCTTACAATATGAAAACCCCGAGGCAACGACTACTAAGGCACGCACCGACGGGAATGCTGAGGGAACCGACCGCTGGACTGGTAGTGCCCTTCTAAAAGACGGACAAACTACTAAGGTTTGCTACAAACTTTATAGTGGTCTCTTAGATAACGATAAATATCTACCACTTGTTCTAATGAATAATGGACTTGACATAGAAATACATTTAGCACCACCAAAAGACGTGCTTGTTTGTGGTCCAGCAACCAACAGCACTCCCGAATATACAATTGGTAATATTCGCTATGTAGCACACCTCATAGATTTACAGCGAGACTTCTATGATATGCTCCGTATGACACAACAGCAATCGGGAGGTGTTATCCAAATTGCGGGAACTTCATATAGGAACTTCACTTCTAATTATGATAAAGTTGTCCCAACACAATCTACACACAATATTCCAGTAAGGGCAAGAAGTATTAAATCAGTATTATTTAAATGTGCTCCACGCACAATATCCCAAGAAAATTTTGGTCTATCTTCTGCTTCCCACGGAGATATCCAAGAACTACAAATAAAAGTAGGTGCGACATTATATCCACCTACAAGTATTAAGGTTAATAGAAATTCCAATACCGCAGAACCCTATTTTGAGTTAATGAAATCCTTTGGCAAACTCGGTAGCACCATTCACGAGAATTTACTTAGAGGTGCTAATTATATGTCAGTTGGTAATGTTGCTCTCGCGGTCAAAGATAGTCTTGCTTCTTTCGCACCCTACGGGATTGACTTAGAAACATTTAGGGCAGAATTAGAAAATGGTTTAGATACCAGTTCGCGAGCACTCCCTATGACATTACTTCTAAACAGCGGAGGTGGAGACCTTAAAACAGATATGACACTACAAATTTTCGCTATGATTGATAGTCTCTTCTTTATCAATATGGACGGGTCAGTTTCAGTCTCCTCTTAATTCACCTAATTCACCTAAGACGGAAAACTTGTTGATTGTCCGCAGTTCTCCGCATTACAACTTTTCTTTTCACCTATTTCACCTTTCGTTAATTCATTATATTAGTATTTAAACGAATATTAATATATTAATTAATAAACCCTAAATTTTTGACATTTGCTCTACCTTTTGATTAAGCGTCAAGACCCAACCAGCAAATAGAACCACAATCACCCGCTCGCACACCCGAGCAAACCGCATTCCAACCGCCTTCCAACCACCTTTTTCACCTTCGCAACCGACCGCTCCTTTCAGTAGGAAAAGTCAATACTAACCTTTCGTAGGTATGCCTCACAGCAACAACGCCAAGAAGCACCACCACGGGGGACTTCGCAGAACGATTATATGTCGTTGCGGTAAGTCTATTCGCGGACACCCCGACCAACTATGCGGAATTATTAAGGCACACGGACATTCTTGCGAGCACGCACCCGAACTCCTTAGAGAGCATTTGGCAAACCCTCACGCTGGAAGTATGGCAAATTCCTTTGAGGCAGATAGTAGAAGGGGGGATATTCGGGTTGCTACGGGACACGACGATACTGGAAATACCTTCCAACTCACGAGGATTGCTGGGACAAGTAAGGAATGGGATACAAAAACCAAGAAGGATTTGGAGACAAGACTAAGGGAATTGAGTAAGAAGAAGAAACCCCCTACTGGAAAACAAAAGAGAGAAATGAAAAAACAAGGTATTCCCTTAGATACTCATATATTTAGTGAGGTAGAGAAGGGTGATATCGCCCAATTATGCGACGATATAGTCGCTGAGGGATATGAGATAAAGTTATATCACTTTTGGAAGAGGTCTCACGCCCCTATGCTTACTACGGATTGGAATATATTCCAAGATATACGCAGTGGAGGTAAGTCTATCGCTGAGACTGATAGTGTAGAAGAGATATCAAAGAGATTGGACGTATTGATTGGACTACTAAACTCCTACGACTTTGAGGGTGAGAGTGTCCCAGTCTCCTCGCTACCTCCCGAGTATCTTCTATACAATACTCAAATGTATATGAACGTCTATGCTTATAGTTGGAAAACTGGTATAAGTAATGACGATATTGGTATCTGTGCGACCTTTATCAATCTATCTAAACCAACTATCCTTTGCGTCCAAGAAGTCTATTAAGGATTTTAGATATAGTTTGTAGATTAAGTATAGTAGTGTAGTTTAATAAATTTTTTTATGTAATTTTTTTTTTGACATTTGCTCTACCTTTTGATTAAGCGTCAAGAACCAACCAGCAGATAGAACCACAATCACCCGCTCGCACACCAAAGCAACCACCGACCTCAACTATATCCTTCGCTCAGCGACCTTCTAAGTCCAATCCTTTCAGTAGGAAAAGACAATATGCCTTGCTCTCTTTGTAGGAAGTGCGGACACAACAAGACTACTTGCCCCGACAACCCCAACTCCAAGATTGCCAAGAAGATTGGCGCGAAGTATAAGAAACTCGTATTTGACCGCCCACAACCTCTCGGCACTATCCACGAAATCAAGCACAAGGATAGGCATTTGGGATATGTTGCCACTCCACCGCCACCTAAGAAGAAGAACCCATTTAAACCCTTCGTTATAACTGGAAAGATTACCCGTGCTGATATTTTCTAAGTATAGATAGATAGTAGTAGTGTAGTAATAATAAAAACATTTTTTTTGGCAAATTTTTTTGACATTTGCTCTACCTTTTGATTATGTGCCAAGAACCGACCACCAAATACAAGCACACACAGACGCTCGCACCCAAACGAGCATAGCATAGAATATCGCCAACAAGAACTTTTCACCTTTTTCACCAACAAGAACTTTTCACCTTTTTCACCAACAAGAAGATATGCCTAAAAACAATCAACGCATTAGGAAATCTGTTATGGGGGATAACACTATGTATAGGTGTCCTTGCGGATACCAAAAATTTTTCGCCTCAACTGGTATGAATAACGATAGGGCACAGAAGAAAGGATTTATGATTAGAAGACTACATAGAAAGGTATGCCCTTTGGAAAATATTGGACTACAAGTTGCCACTCTTCCAACACCTCTCGCGAGCGACCTTGGAGGGACACAAATCTTAGATTATATGAATATCGTTATAGATAGAGAACAGCAAGAAAGAGACCAAGCAACTCAATAGAGATTTAGGTATAGTTAGTGTAGAATAATAAAACATTTTTTTTGGCAAATTTTTTTGACATTTGCTCTACCTTTTGCTTAAACGTCAAGAGGCAACCACCAAAACCAATCACACGCACACCTCCGCCCACCAAAGCAACCTTCCAAATCACCAAAGCAACCAACCGCCTTCCAACCACCCTTCTCACCTACCAACTTTTTTCACCTTTTTCACCTAACCGCTTCGCTATGTCTAAATGTGCTATCTGCTCCAAGACCTACACCAACTTCGGGAACAACGGGAGACCTCTTGTGGAGGGGTTTGTATGCGATACTTGTAATCCCAAGGTAATTGAGTTTCGTATGTCTCTAACCACCGACCCTATCCTTACTCACTTGGAGAACTTAGAAGAGGACTTTCTCGCTGGGGACTATATGAAGGTAATAGCAGACAAGTATCTCGCTGATATCCATAAGGAACTTGCTGATAAAAAGGTAGTGATTGCCAAGAATATCTGTGAAAATCTTAGAGGGGCACTTGCCGTTAAAACGAAGGAGTTAGACGAAATGATAGAAGAAATGAATTGTGCTCCGCTTATTGATAGAATTATGGAAGACGCTAATAGGGACGTTTCCAATATGGACGCTTATTGTAAAGAGAAGATTGCTGACGCAGAGGAGACTATTAGAGGTAAGGATAGAAAGATAGAAGCAACCGAGGTTAGAGGTGCTCTTCATTTCGCACATAACGTATTTGAGGAATGTGAAGATATGATACAACAAGACTACGCCTATACCCCTATGGGTAATATAAGTGTAATAGGGTGTTTTCATATGTCCGTGGAATTATCCCCTACTTCTACGGCAGATTTAGGATTAGTCCAAGGCAGTCAGCAAGACGATTATATACAAGCAGAGATTAGAAACTACCAACAAGCATTAGAATTTATGTTTCTAAAAAGGACTGGTGGAATGACTTGTCCGTATGTCCCTACCAGTATTGTAGTCAATACGAGTGGTGCTGGAATTATAGAAGGTAGGAAAGTTAGTATGGAGGAATGGAGGGAGGAATTTAGTCGTCGTGGTGGGGAATAGATAGATATATATAGATTAAGTATAGTTGTGTAAATAACACGACACCCTTCGCGGGGTAATGTTATTTAATAAAATGATTTTGATAATATTGTGTATAGTGGGTTTTCCTATATAGT
>WLWE01000889.1_pt1 | contig 24303 bp, 27 predicted proteins | sample 6718301 | NCBI WGS metagenome assembly WLWE01 (sample SAMN12718691, study PRJNA515312) | sponge metagenome | isolation source: marine sponge | host: Mycale hentscheli | place: New Zealand: South Island, Marlborough, Capsize Point | collected 2003-05-01 | reverse complement strand
AAAGACTTACGGAACAAAACAAAAAAGAAATTACTACTACGGTAATTAAAGGAGAATACGATGGCAGGATTTAGTGATTATTTAGAAGACAAAGTTTTAGAACATGTCTTCGGTGGCAATGCTTACACAGCACCAACAACATTGTATGTTGCTTTATATACAGTAGCACCAACTGATACAGGCGGTGGAACTGAAGCAACAGGTGGAGGCTATGTAAGACGATCAAGTACATTCAATGTATCTGGTACTAACCCAACTACCGCAACCAACCCATCAGCGATTGAATATCCTACTGCAACTGCAAACTTAGGAACTATCGTAGCAGTTGGTATTTTAGACGCATCATCATCTGGAAACTTATTAGCATACGCTAACCTAGACGCTTCCAAGACTGTAAGCACAGGAGATGTATTTAGATTTAACGCTGGTGATTTAGACGTAACATTAGCTTAACGTCATGGCCAGTATAGGCTATAACAAAGGCTATTATTCCAGGTCAAAATTTAACGATTTAGCTTTTCAAGCTGAAGCAACCGTATCCGCAACATCTGGCGCAACTGCTAGAAATACTGTATCAGGTGTAGCAACCATACAGGCAAATTCTAACTTAACAGGATTTGCTAGAATACTATTCCAAGAGTCTGCAACCATACAGGCAACCACAAACTTCTTAGCTGTTGGTGCTGACTCAGAGATAGCGTCTGCAACCATACAATCAGTTACTAACTTTACAAGTATTGGTAGTAGAAAACGTGGCGGTATTGCAACCATATCAGCAGTATCAAGCGTTACTGCAATTGCCAGAGATGCTGAAGAACTAAAAGCAACCATATCAGCAATATCAAATGTTACAGCTATTGGTAAAGACGCTGAACAATTACAAGCAACCATCCAAGCTGTATCAGACTTTGATGCGGTAGGCAGAGATGCCGAACTAGGAAGTGCAACTATAGCTGCAACATCTAATGTCATAGCGATAGCAAAAGACACAGACCTAGGTAAAGTTACTATCGCAGCAGTATCTAACGTATCTGCACAGTCTGAAGTATTCAAGAAGATGGAAGCCACCATCAACCAAACAAGTGGCTTTAATGCAGTCGGTGGTTTAAAATGGGAAGACATAATAGTTCCAGGCGAAAACTGGACAGACCAAGTTGTTGGTAGTGAGAATTGGCAAGAGATAGTTGTATCATCAGCAACATGGACAGAAAATACAGCTCCTAGCAATACTTGGACAGACGCAACCAATCCATCTACGAACTGGGAAACACTTGATAAACAAGAGGCAGCTTAAATGGCAGATACATATACAACTAATCTAAACTTAACAAAACCAGAACCAGGTGCAGCAGAAGATACCTGGGGTATTTCGCTTAACGCTGACTTAGACTCTCTTGATGCAATCTTTAGTAGCTCTGGTACACAGATCAATTTAAACCCAAACCAAGTTAATTTTGCCCAAAACAAAAAAGCTATTTTTGGAACAAATTCAGATTTACAGATTTACCATGATGGTAGTAATGCAAATATTGTTGATACAGGAACAGGATATTTAGCATTAAGAGGAACTGATTTAAGACTGCAAGACTCTAGTGGTTGGAACTTTGTTATATGTACTGATTTAGGACAAGGTGGTGAGGTTAAATTATTTCACACAAATCTTGAAAGGCTGAAAACGACAGCAACAGGCATAAACGTAACAGGAACAGTTGTTGCTGATGGGTTGACTGTTGAGGCTGCTACACCTGTTTTAGAAATTGATAGCACAACCGCAGCTAACCTTGCAACTTTGCAGTTCACTACTGGCGGTACAGTAGATAGTAAAATAACGCATCAAGCAACTACAGGAACAATGACTATTGATTCAGGAAGAAGCTCTTCTTGGGGTGGAGAAATAGATTTTGTAACCGACACCGATAAAAGATTAAGAATAGCATCTAACGGAGACATTTCTTTCTATGATGACACAGGTACATCACAAAACTTAAAATGGGATGCAAGTGCTGATACTCTTAACTTTGTAGATAATGCGAAGGCTACTTTTGGTGCTAGTAATGATTTACAGATTTACCATGATGGTTTTAATAGTTATATTTCAGATACTGGTACAGGTGATTTACTTTTATCGGGTGCTAACATCAGGATTAACAATCCAAGTACTTTTGAAAATCATTTATACGCTGCTGTAAATGGAGCTGTAACACTTTACTATGACAACGCAGAAAAACTTGCTACAACCAACGCAGGCATAGACGTAACAGGAACAACTACAACTGATGGTTTGACTGTTAATAGTGGAAATACCTCATCTAATATATCAATTAGAAACGGCAGTAACAGTTCTTTTTTAAATATATATTCTGATTTAAATGGCGTTGCGGTATTAGACGTTGATGCTAGTAATGTAGGAGGAGCTCCAAGATTTCAAGTAGATGTTGGCAGTGTTCAGGCATTAAGAATTACAGAAGGTGGAGACATATCCTTCTATGACGACACAGGCTCAACTCAAGGTTTATTTTGGGATGCTAGTGCTGAGAGATTGGGACTGGGGACTACTTCGCCAAGTGAGAAGCTGACTGTGGTAGGTGAAACAACTAGTGGCAGTGGCACATACGGAACTAAACTTACCTACTCTAATGGTAATCAAAGTGGCATTATTGATACTTTTGGCAACCATAATTTAGAGTTTAGAGCCAATAATGATAGGGCAATGAACATAGCTGCCAACGGAGACATTAGTTTCTACGAAGACACTGGAACTACAGCTAAGTTATTCTGGGATGCTAGTGCTGAGTCTTTGGGGATTGGTACAACTAGTATACGTTCAAATTATTCATTAGATGTTAGAAACGCTGGTAATAATGGTGTAAATATACAAGCAGGTGATGCGACAGCAGACATAGCTTTATCTGTTGGTTCTACATCCACAGCAGATAAGTTTGTTATAACATCAGGTGGCTCGGTTGGAATTGGCACAACTTCGCCTGGTGCAGCCCTAGAAGTTAATAGCGGTGGCGGTATTCATTTGACTGATAATACAGCAGGTAGAACTTTAATAATTAAACCAAGTTTAACTGGTTCAATTCACGAGTTTACAAGTGATAACACAGCAGCAGGATATGCTTTTTCTAATAGTAGCTCAGAGTTGATGCGAGTAAATTCAACTGGTCTTGGCATAGGCACAAGTTCGCCAAGTACGCCTTTACACGTTGTTGGTACAATAACAGCAGACACACATTTTACTTCTTCTGATACAAATACAACTTTAAGTACATCAGGAAGCGGTGGAACTGTTCGCTTGAGACCTAACGGACTTTCTTCAACAACAGGTCAAGTTACAGTTGTTAGCTCAGGAAATGTTGGAATTGGAACTGATAGTCCCGAAGAAAAAATGCAATTATTATCATCGGGAAATACTTTAATTAGAGTAACTTCAGGAACTTCAAGCATTGCAGGTATTGATTTTGGTGACACTGCCGATACTGATGTTGGAAGAATTAGATATTTAAACTCTAGCAACGCTTTACAATTTAGTACACAAGCAACAGAAAGAGCAAGAATAGATAGTGTTGGTAATTTATTAATTGGTAAAACTGCCGCTGATATAGGTACAATTGGTCATCAACTCTTATCTGATGTTTCAGGAGATTATGCAGCTCATACATCTAATGGAACTAGGGCATTACTTTTAAATCGTTTAAACTCAGATGGGACTATTGCAGAGTTTAGAAAGGATGGAACAATAGTTGGAAGTATTGGTACTACTAGCGGTGAAATTACAATAGGAAGCAACAATACAGGTATTCGTTTTACTGATGCAGCAGATAGAATTGACCCTTGGAATCCAGCATCAAATTTGGCTAGAGATAACGCTATTGATTTAGGTACTTCTGCAAGAAGATTCAAAGACCTCTACCTTTCAGGACATCTTAAAACTGGAGGAGGTGGCTCTAATAACACAGGTGAAATAGAATTTGTTGCTGATAGTACAAGGGCAAGAATAGTAGGTGGTTATCAAGGTGGCGGTGGTGGTTATTTAAAATTTCATACAGATACCACAGGCGGTTCAGATTTAGAACGCATGAGAATAGACTCATCAGGTAATCTTTTGGTAGGTGCTACATCTTACGCAGGTAATAGTTCATCAGTTACTGGTTCAGGTTTATCAGATGGATATATGTGGAGTTCGCGTTCTGCAAATGCCGCAGCTATTTTTAATAGGTTAAGCACAGATGGTGAAATTGCTTTATTCAGAAAAAATGGCTCAACAGTTGGAAGTATTGGTGCTTTAAGTGGACATCTAACGGTAGGTAATGATGATACTGGTTTAATTTTTAATAAAACTGTAGATTCAATATATCCTTGGAATGTAAGCACAAATTCTTCAAGAGATGCAGCAGTTGATTTAGGTTATTCAGGTGTTAGATTCAAAGACCTCCACCTTTCAGGAACAGCAAACTTTGGAAGCCTGTCAGATGGCACGATAACCATAACAGGCTTTGTAGATCAAGATAATATGTCTTCTGATTCTCCAACGCTATTACCAACACAGCAGTCTGTAAAGGCTTATGTAGATGCAAACAGCTTTACTATAAACAACAATGCAGACAATAGAATTATTACTGGTACTGCAACAGCAGGTACTTTAAATGCAGAAACCACATTAACTTATGGTACTACAGGTGCGGACTTAGCAATTACAGGTGGTTCTATAGGTGGTCTTCCACCAATATTAAGATTAGAAGATGTAGGCAGCTCAGGCAAATTAGCTGAACTAAACCACATTACAGGAACTACAACACTAACTTCAAGAAACGCTACAAGTAATGGTGTTATAAAGTTTGCAGGACATAACGGAACATCAGAAACGGAGTATGGAAGGTTTGATGCATCAGGACGATTGTTGGTGGGTACTACTAATATTATTCCAGGAGTAAGTAATACAGATGCAGGTGTATCTTTATCTGCTTCTCTTGGGGTTTTTGCTTCTCGTGCTAACGAAGCACCTATTAACCTATCTAGAAACTCAAGCGACGGAGATATTGCTTTATTTAGAAAAGACGGCTTAACAGTTGGAAGTATTGGTACTGATGCAAGTCGTTTTAAAGTTAAGTCCAACTCCGTTGCTCTTTATTTAGAAAACGAAAGCAACAAAAAGTTAGTTTGGGGTAACGTATCTGGAGTTCCTTATTTCTACCCACACTCCGACAATGACACAAACATAGGCTATCCAACACAACGCTTCAAAGACCTTCACCTTTCAGGAAGTGTAACAACGGGTGATGGAACAGCTGCTTCACCTGCTATTAAGGTTGGCGATAATGATACTGGTCTATTTCAACCAACAGATAACGTATTAGCCTTCTCTGCATGGGGTACAGAGAGAATGCGAATAGACCCATACGGAAAAGTTGGAATAGGCACTACAAACCCAATCGCAAAATTAGATGTTTTAAACTCAACTGCTAATGCACCAGTAGCAACATTTACAGGTACTTATACAGGTAATGGTGATGTGGCATTGTCTGAATGGCAAAGAAGTGGTGGTGCGGTTAAAGCGAACTTTGTTTATGTAGATTCAACTACAGACATGGAGTTTGGTACAACAACCAGTCATGGTCTTGGTATAAAAACAGGCAATACAAGAAGACTAACTATTACTTCAGCAGGCAACGCCACCTTTACAGGTGCTATAACAACAGCTAAAAATGATAATACACTTACAGTTCAAAGCACTAACGCAGGTCAAGCTAGTGTAGATATAAAAAATACTGAAGGGCATTTTAGACTTATTACAGATGCAGGTACGTTAAAAGTATATGACGAAACAGATAGTTCAGAAAGATTTAGGATAGACACATCAGGTAATGTTGGAATTAATAACTCTTCACCAAGCTCACAATACTTCAATAACCTAGTTGTAGGTGATAATAGTGCAGGTGATAAAGGTATAACAATAAGAGCAAACTCAGCAAATAAAGGCGTGTTAGCTTTCTCAGATACAGATTCCGCAGATGCTAATAGATATACTGGTTATATAGCATATCAACATACTGATAACTCAATGCGTTTCCACACAAATGGTGGTGGCGAACGCATGCGTATTAAAGCTGATGGGCATGTTGGAATCGGCACAACTTCGCCCGACGCACCTTTAACAGTACACAACAGTTCTGACCCTGAAATAAGGTTTGGTTATAGTTCAACACAAGACCACAAAATTGCATGGGATAGTTCTAAAGTATTTATTCATGCAGACCCTGAAAATGCTAATGGTAGTTCAGCTATAGGATTTGCAGTTGATGGAACTGAAAGAGCTAGGATAGACTCATCAGGCAACCTGTTGGTTGGGAAAACTTTAGCAGGTGCAACAAATACAGCAGGACATGAGTTAAAAGCCAATGGTATAGCAGTTCATACTACCGACAATACAACTACTATGTACCTTAACAGGAAAACTTCTGATGGTTCTTTAATAGAGTTAAGAAAAGACAATTCAGTAGGCGGTATTATAGGAATACAAGAACCACAAGATAACGCAGAAGAACTTTATATTGCTAATGGTACTGGGACTAGCAGTGTTGGTCTAGCTTTTTGGGATTACATAAATACTGCAAGAATAGCACCTTGTAGTGGTGCTGGAGCGTATAGAGATAACGCCATAGACCTTGGTTACTCAGGTGCAAGGTTTGATGATATCTATGCAACCAATGGCACTATACAAACTTCTGATGAAAACGAAAAGCAAGACATACAAGCATTAACAGATGCAGAGCAAAGAGTTGCTACAGCATGTAAAGGTTTAATAAGAAGATTTAGATGGCAAGATTCAGTAGCAGAAAAAGATGATAATCCTGATTCCGATGAAACAGCTAGATATCATTTTGGAGTCATAGCTCAAGACTTACAAGATGCATTTACAGCAGAAGGACTTGATGCAAGTGACTATGGTATGTTTATATCTAGCACTTGGGAAGATGATGACGGAGTAGAGCAAACTAGGCTCGGAGTAAGGTATAATGAACTCCTAGCTTTCATAATAACAACTTTATAGGAGAACAAGATGGCAAATACATACGAATGGGACTGTAAAACAGTAGACGTGTACCCAGAATACGAGGATCACACAGACACAGTTTACAATGTTCATTGGAGACTTAACGCAACAAGTAGTGAAACACACGAAGTAGATGGTCAAGAAGTACCATACACAGCTAGTGTTTATGGCACTCAATCATTATCATTAGAAGATGTCGGTACAGACTTTTTACCTTTTGAAGACTTAACTAATACAATAGTTACTGGTTGGGTAGAGGGTAATATGGGTGAAGAAGAAGTGGCTAATTTAAAAACTTCTTTAGACTCTAAGATTACTGAAGAGATAACACCTACGACTGAAACAAAAACTATAGGCGAGTAAAATATTATGGCTGATACTTATACAACTAACTTACAACTCAGAAAACCAGAGGTAGGAAGTTCTACTAATACCTGGGGAGACAAACTTAATGCAGACCTAGATCAAGTAGATGCAGTTTTCTCGGCAAATGGTGCAGGAACAAGTGTTGGCCTACATGTGGGAACTGGTAAAACATTAAACGTAGATGGCACATTAAAAGCAAGTGGCGTGGTAACTTTAGATGGATCGCAAAACGAATTACAATTTAACTCTAGTGGTGGTTATTCAGTTGCACTTAAAGCACCAGCAGACACAAACGATACAAATATAAAATTAATATTACCCGACACCACAAACACATCTAGTAGTAGTGGCCCAGCTTTAATTGCTACAAACATAACTAACAATGTCGCAACTTTACAATTTGGCACACCAGCAGTTGCAGTAGATAATTACTTTGCATCATCTGGACTATCAAACAAAGATTTAGGAGTTGGCTTACACATTAAAACTGGTGATAGCGGAGCTTCATCTGTTTTAACTAGTGCTGACGAATTAGTTATAGAAGGTAGTGCTGATTCAGGAATGACAATATTATCTGGTGCATCTAATGTTGGACAGTTTAGATTTGGTGACTCAGGTAACTCTAACATTGGCGGTATAAGTTATAGTCATGCTGATAATAAAATGAACTTCATTACTGGTGGTACTGGTAGGATGATTATTGATAGTTCTGGTAGACTTTTAATTAATAATAATGACACAATTTTTGGACAAGGTGTTTTACAAGTAACAGCCAATGCAAATGAAACTGCTATGTGTATACAAGTAAGAACTAATGCTGAAAGAGCCATTCATTTTGCAAATGCTAGTGGGGTTGATTGTGGAGACATTGTACTTAATTCAAGTTCAACAGCTTATAACACATCTTCAGATTACAGGTTAAAAGAAAATGAAATAGCTATATCTGATGGTATAGAAAGATTAAAACAACTTAAACCTTATAAATTTAATTTTAAGATAAATGCAGATGAAACAGTAGATGGCTTCTTCGCACATGAAGTATCAAGTGTAGTACCAGAAGCTATTAGTGGAGAAAAAGATGCTGTAGATAGTAATAACAATCCTATTCATCAAGGTATAGACCAAAGCAAACTTGTTCCATTATTAACAGCTGCACTACAAGAAGCTATTACAAAAATAGAAACACTAGAAGATAGAATTAACGCATTGGAGAATTAAATGCCATTAATACAAGTGACTCCTCCACCTGGCATTGTCACTAACGGTACTGATTATGCCAACAAAGGAAGATGGACAGACGGTGACTTAGTACGTTTTGAAAACGGATACCTAAGACCAATCGGTGGATGGACAAAACTCAACACATCAGCCCTTACTGGTACTCCTACTGGTATGTTCTCCTACATAACCAATGGAGATAAAAAAGTATTAGTAGTTGGAACAAGAGAAAAAATCTATGTCTTAATAAACGATACTTGGTATGACATCACGCCATCAGGTTTTGTTACAGACGCATCTTTTGATCCTTTAGGATATGGTGCATATCACTATGACGTTGAAGACTATGGTGATGCACGTTCACAATCTGGTTTATTATTTAATACCAACTCTTTTTCTTTTGACAACTTTGGCGAGATATTACTTTTTTGTTGTCCATCAGACGGAAGAATATTTCAATGGAATCCAAACACACCTAGCACAATAGCAGCACCCGTTTCAGGTGCGCCAACTAACTGTGCTGGTGTATTAGTTACTAACGAAAGACATGTTGTAGCTTTAGGTGCAGGTGGCGATCCAAGAAAGATACAATGGTCATCAAGAGAAACACTAACAACATGGACTGCGGCATCAACTAATACTGCTGGTGATTTACAAATACCTACAGGTGGTAGAGTATTAAGTGCAGTTAAATGGCAAACAGACGTTATTATCTTTACTGATACTGGCGTAGCTAGAATGTATTACACAGGTTCTCCTTTTATCTATGGCATACAAGACGCTGGCACTAACTGTAAAGCAATCAGTCCAAGAACAGTTGTAGCTGCTGATTCATTTTTATGTTGGATGGGTGAAAACTCATTCTTTATATTTGATGGAGCAGTTAAAGAAATAAAATGCGAAGTACATGATTTTGTTTATGACAATATAAATAGTCCCTATAGAAAAACATCATGTGGTGGTCACAACTCTAACTTTAATGAGATGTGGTTTTTCTTTCCCGTTGGCACAGACCAATTAACACCAAACAAATATGTTATCTGGAACTACATAGAGAACGTATGGAGTATTGGTTCAATGGATAGAGGATGTTGGTTAGACCAAGGCGTATTAGACTTTCCAACAGCATGTAACAGTTCTGGTTTTGTTTACCAACACGACAGCACAACATTAATTGAATCAGAGGACATAGGTTCAGCAGTACCTTACGCAACGTCAGGGCCTATTGAGATAGGCGTTGGTGATAACTATGTACAATGTAATCAGATTATCCCAGACGAAGAAGCAAACACCTTACCTGGAGTCGTATTAAGTTTTACAGGAAGATTTACACCACTTGGTGCAGAGACAGATTTTGGTAGCTTTACTTTTGAAACTGATGGTTACACAGACGCAAGATTTACAGCAAGACAAGTTAAGATGAAAGTAACAGGCGACACAGACCAGTTATTTAAAGTTGGTAATATACGACTAGATGTTAAAAAAAGAGGTCGTAGGTAATGGCACGAAAGGCATTAAGAAGACCAGGGCCAGTATTAGATACAGATTATCAAAACTATCTGATTTCTGAAATAGAGTACAGAGACGGGTTAGCATTTAAGAAAGGTGAAAGAATAGAGGTTAGTGGTGTAGATGCTACTGAACTCGTATTAGTGAGTCCAAATGGAACAAAATATAAACTTAGTATCGCAGACAACGGAACAATCTCCGCCACAGCAACAGTCTAAAAAGAGTTGGGAGATAGAGTTTGATCGTTTAGAGCATCATATTAAACGTGCATTAGAGCATCAAGATATGTATAATTTAAGTGATATTAAAGAAAAAATCCAACAAGGTATGTTTCATATCTGGGGTGGAAAGAACTCGGTGATGATAACCGAGATTGTAGAATTCCCACAAGTTAAAGTTTTAAATTTATTGTTTTGTGGAGGAGACTACAGAGAGCTAGAAGAAATGTTACCTAGCTTTGAACAATTTGCAAAACACTTTGGATGCAAAAGAATTTACGGTGGAGGCAGAAAAGGCTGGCTTCGCAAAATTAAACATCTTGGCTTTGAACAAGAATATATGGTTAGAAAAGAATTATGAGTAAAGGCAAAACTACTACAAGTACACAAACTGATCCTAAACAAATGGCAATCTTTGAAGATGTCTACAATAAAGGTAAATCAATATTTAATACTCCATTTACGCCATACACAGGACAAGGTGTTGCTGGATTTACACCAGATCAACTATTTGCCCAAGATCAAGCAAGAGGCATGTTTGATGAATCTTTTGGGTTTAACCCAAGACAACAATTAAATAATTTAGCATCACAAGATGCACCAAGTTTATTATCAGCAGATTTAGAAGCGTATCAAAATCCTTTTAGACAACAAGTAATAGATAACACACTTGGTGATCTTGATAGAGCAAGACAAATACAATTACAAAGCGATCAAGATGCAGCAATAGGCAGAGGTGCTTTTGGTGGTTCTCGTTCAGCATTACTTGAATCAGAAACAAATAGAAACTTTGCAGATAGAGCTGGTGATATTTCATCAAAATTAAACTTACAAGGTTTTGATAGAGCAACTGGTTTAGCTAGTCAGGACATTGGTAGGGACATGCAAAACAGACAATTCCAGGCTGGTCTATTCAACAATCAATTAGCAGACCAATACCAAAACTTTGGTTTATTATCTGGTATCGGCAATCAACAACAAGGACTTAATCAAGCTGGAATTGATTTTGATTATGGACAATTTATGAGACAACAAGATGATCCATATAAAAGGTTTGGTGCGCTTACAAGTGGCGCTGGTTTTATTCCTGGTAATGGTAGTAAAACCGATCAATACAAACCTGGAACTGCTGAAAAAGTAGGAAGTGCAGCACAAACAATAGGCGCTCTCATGGGATTATTTTCTGATGAAAGATTAAAAGATAACATCACGCAAATTGGAAAATCTAAAGGATATAATCTTTACACATGGACTTGGAATAAGATAGCCAAAGACTTAGATATTGATAGTCCAACAGTAGGAGTTCTAGCACAAGAGGTAATGGAGAAAAATCCAGAAGCAGTAACTAAGCATGATAGCGGTTACTACATGGTCAACTACGGAGCTTTATAATGGCTAACATATTTCAAAAACTTGGAAGTGCTTTTGGTCAATATGGTATGGATAATCGTGTACCAGCGGATGAATTTTTAAATTTGCCAAAAGGTGATAGAAGGCAAATGCAAATACAAGGATTACAAAATTTTGCAAATCAAATGAATCTTGTAGGCGCACAGCAATCTGGCAATGCTCAAAGAATTGCACAAGCACAAAATATAATTTCACAAAGACAAGCAGAAGACGAAGCTAGGAAGTTGAAAGAACAACAAGATGCTGAATATCAAAAGCAATATAACTTACTAAGTCCAGAGCAAAAGATATTGGCAGATAGAAGAAGGGTTGGTATTGATTTACCACAGGAATCTGAAAGACAAACCATTGAAGGAGCTGATGGATATAATTATTATATGGACGGAACTAGAGTATTGCCTGGAGTTGTAACAAGTCCTGAAGCATCAAAAAGAACAACCATTGAAGGAGCTGATGGATATAATTATTTTGTAGATACAGGCGAAAGAGTATTGCCTGGAGTAGAGCAACAAAAAAAACAATCTGATAGAAAATATGAAAAATCTGCTGATGGTTTTTATCGTTATGTTGATGATGGAACAAAAGTATTTGGTGGTATAGAAATAGTTGATCCAAAATTTATTGAACCTACTGAAGATAATCCATTGGGATTAAGTAAAAAAGAAATATTTGATAGAACGGATAAATTAAGTGACGATTATAGAGCTGGTTCTAAAGACTTTATAACCATAAGAGATTCTATGGGAAAAGTTCTTGAGTCTGCAATTAACCCATCTCCTTTTGGAGATTTAGCAATTATATTTAGTGCCATGAAAGTCTTAGATCCAGGTTCGGTTGTAAGAGAAAGTGAATTTAAGACAGTTGAACAGGCAGCACCTTATCTTACAAGACTTGGATTTGATAAAAATAAAATAGAATCTTTTAAGGAGGGTAAATTATTAACGCCAGATCAAAGAGCTGATGTAGTTGGAACAGTTTTAAATTTCTATAACTCATCCAATAGATCACAACAAGGTATAATGGATTACTATGGAAATAGAGCAGGTCAGTCTGGACTTAAATCAGAAAATGTTATCTATGATTTTGGTGCTAGTGTAACTCCAAAAATAGAACTATTTAATTATGTTAATAATTTATATCAGTTAGATGATAACGCTCTAATATTGGAATCACAAAAACAAACAGATGATGAAAAAAAGAAATTAATTCTTAAAGAATTTGAAAGAAGAGATAAATAAATGTCAGGTTTAGATAAAAAGCTAAAAGAAGCATCTGAAAAACTGTTAAAAAAACAATTACCAACAACAGATGTTGGAATGGCTAGTGGTATAGCTAGAAGTGGTTTACAAGGACTTACTTTTGGTTTTTCTGATGAAATAGGAGCTGGTGTAGGTGCAACTTTTGATAGTGTATTTTCAGACCAATCTTTTAATGATGCTTTTGATAAAAGAGTTGAAGATTCAAGAAGTAAATTAAAATCATTTAGTAAAGCAAACCCAAAGACAGCTTTAGCAGCAGATATCACTGGTTCGGTTGCACCTGTCATTGCATCATTATTATTAACTCCATTTACGGGTGGTACAAGCTCAACAGGAGTGGCTGCAACAGGAGCTAGAATATTAAGCAACCCCTTATTGGCTGGTAAAATTGCTCAACCTGGAAAAGGTCTTTTATCAAAAAGTTTTGAAGCTGGAAAGATAGGAGCATTACAAGGTGGAGTTGCTGGAGCTGGTTATAGTGAAGGTGATACATCTGATAGAGCTATTGGTGCAGGTCTTGGTGGCGTTATTGGTACTGGAATAGGAGCAGTTACTCCTTCTGTTTTAACCGCTGGTCAAAAAGTATTAGGTGCTGGTTACAATGCTATAAAGAATGCAGTTACTAAGAAAACTAATATTACAAAACAAGAAGAAAAAGCCATAAAAATAATTGCAGATCAATTTGCGGCTGACGAAATACCAGTAGAGCAAGTAGTTCAAAAAATACAAGACAACGTATCAGCAGATGCTTTAGAGGGAATAACTCCTGTAGAGATATTAGCTGATTATGGTGGAGATGCTGTTAATAGAAAATTAAGAGGTATCAATACTAGAGTTCCTGGAATGAATATTGGTGAAACATTAACGGAAAGAACTACAGGAACAATGGAGCAGAAAGCATCATCAATGAGTTCAGGCAGTACACCAAATATACAGTCAACTAGAGTATTAAGCACACTAGATGATACTGCAAATCAAACAATTCAAACTAAAGGAATAGATTTACAATCTGGTATTGGTGAAATTGTAGAGGCAGTAGACAAGAAACTTGGGCCTTTATACAAAACAGCTTACGCAAAAAATCAAAGTATAAATAATTTAGAAGTATATAAGTATTTAGAAGCTGATCCTATTATGAAAAACGCTTATGGCGAAGCAATAAAACTTTATAATCAAAAAATTGTTGCAAAGGGTGGCAACCCTGTAGAAATACCAAAACTCAATAAGTTATTAATAAAGGAAGAAGGAAAGGTTGTTGATGTAAGTAAAGCATTACCTTTAGAGTTCTTAGATTTAATTAAAAGAGTGGCTGACCAAAAAACTTTTCAACAGGTCATTAAAGGAAGTATTAATAAGCAAATGTCTGGGCCTAGAAAAGCAATAGCTAATAATTTTAGAAATTTATTAAAAGATTCTGTAGAGGGTGATGAATATATTAGTGCTTTAAATCAAGCATCGGATGGTTTTGCATTAAAGGAGGCATTTGATTTAGGTGCTAAGTTTAAAAAGCCATCTGCAACATCTGTATCTTTTAGCAAACAGTTTACAAAATTCAAAACAAATGCTGAACAAGACGCTTTTAGAATTGGGGTATTTCAAGAAATATTAAAAGACATTAATAGAATGTCTGATAGCCAAGATGTAGTTAAAAAAATATTTAACAGTCCTGATACGCAACAAAAAATATCTATATTATTTACTGGTAATGAAGAGGCTAAAGATCAATTTATTAATAAATTGGTAAGAGAAGCAAACATATTAAAAAACACACAGAAGGTAACAGGAGGCTCTAACACAGCAGAAAAACTTTTTGATGCAGACCAGGTTGCTCAAAATATTTCAGATGCAATGGTTGCAATTAACGAACCCACTGGAGCAGCAGGTATTAGATCAGAATTTAGTTTATTATCAAGAGCCAAAGATTTAATCTCAAACCCATTAGAAAAAACATCAAGAAGTGCTGGTGATGTTTTACTGGAACAAAATCCAAAGAAACAATTAGAAATATTAAGACTAATGCAACAGTTAGAAGAAACAGGCAAGATTAAAAATGCTTATCAAAATGTTGTAGGCGGATCAACTATAAGAACAGGTGCAAACCAGCTTAATCAATTACTTAACGAAAACTAACATGTCCCAACATGACACGAGCAACGGAGAGAATAGGTAGGAGTGGCGAATACCTAACTTGCTCGGTGATAGCAAGAGAAACCGATACTGTAACAGTTATGCCTCATGGTGCTAACGCTGACATAATCTTTGAATGGGAAAACAAAATGTATCGCTGTCAAGTCAAGACAGTTACTCATATAGAAAAAGCTAGAAACAGTTGGCGGTTTGATTTACGAAAAGGATCACACAGCAAGTCAAGAGAGTACAAAGAAAACACCATTGATATATTCGCCTTGGTTAATCTTAAATACCAAAATGTTTTCTTCCTACCTTTTAACAATTGCAAATACCTACAATATTCTGTACATGACGAACCCATGAAAGCTGTTAATTCAATAGAGAGTTTTAGAGAGGCTATGGATGCAATAATTTCGGCAAATGGGCGGCAAATAGGCATATCAGTCCATGACATACCTCTTGAAAAACACCAGAAATTAGCGGTTATTTAACTGTTCGGGGAGTAGCGCAGCCTGGTAGCGCACTATGTTTACAAGCCATCACACAATTTCACATCATTACTTTTTTTTACTAAAAACCCTTGTTTTCTTTACAAGATTCATTTTATAATTTACTCGTTAATAGGTAAACAATCACATCAATACTGCTGATTTTGGCAAATGGATGGCAAATGGAGGAAAGCATGGCGCAATACCAGACTGATACAAAAGTGAAAGGTCTTAGAATTTATCCAACAGGATATTATGTGTACTATCGGATAGATGGTAGACGAAGAGTTATGAAGTTAGCCAACACAGATATTCTTATTGGTGTTGCAAGAAACAAAGCACAAAAGATACTTGGTGAAGTAGCTCAAGGCATTGATCCATTAGAAGCAAAGAAAGTAGAAGCTGATGCTTATACCTTAAACCAGGCGTTTGAGTTAAAGCTAGAAGACTTGTTTAACAATAATAAGAAGTGTGTTGAGCTGAAGGATGGCAAGATAGATGGTGAGCCAAGACGTATGTGGGATAGAGATGTTAAGAATACTTTAGGCAAGATGAAACTAGAGAGCGTTGAGACTGGTGATATAACTAAGCTACATATTGCAGTAAGTAAGAGAGCTAAGTATCAAGCTAATAGGGTGGTGCAATTGATTAGTTCTGTGTTTGAGAACAGCATTAGATTGTCTTTAGTTAAGTATAACCCTGCAAAGTACGTTAAAAAGAACCCTGAGATGCAACGTGATAGGCCATTAACAGATAAAGAGTTTGCTGAAATAAATAAGCAGATCAATATCATAGAGTCACAAACACATGAGCGACACTTAAATTCTATCAAGTATATAAGGCTATGTATCTTAACTGGTGGTAGATGTGTTAGCGAGATTGGTAGTGCTAAGTGGTCTGATCTTGATGGTAATAAATTAGTCTTAGAAGAACATAAAACAGACTACCAGGGTAAGCCAAGAGTAATACATCTAAACAATCAAGCTATGGCAATCATTAACTCTTGCGATAGAAACAGCGAAACAATACTTGGTGTTAAATATCCTTACCATACTTGGAACAAAATTAGAAAAGCTGCGGGATGTCCAGATGTGACGTTCCACGATCTAAGACATAACTTTGGTACTATGGCAGGTGAGCAAATGAAGATTGAAGATGTTAAGACTCTTATGGGACATAAAAGTATAAAGGCTACTGAGCGTTACCGTAAAACTAGAGAGCATATAGCCACCGAAGAAATGCAAAATGTTGGTAACTATATGCAGAAGATAATGATGTCTAATTAAAGTTCTTCGTAGTGTTTAATTAAAGCGTTTAAATACCATTGTGCTTTCTCCAAGCATTCAATGTTGCTGTCTTTATTTTTATGTCTAAATAAATATTTCCAGATGTTACCTTCTAAGTAAGCTGGAAAGTTATTAGAACCAACTCTATCTTTTATCAGATCAATACATTCTATCTTGCCTTGGTAATGCGGTGGCTTGTTTACCATGTCTACCTTGTTGGATTTTTTTACTGTTTCCAATTTATCCCACTCCTCTCTTGTTGCTTTATCTATACTCATTTTTACCTCCTTATTAATGCGTAAATGTTATTGATAAATTTTCTGTAAATTTTTTCTGAAGATTTAATCTGAATAATATTTCTATTATTTCTTGTCAGTTACTTGCTTTATTAAATTTACTTAGAGTAGAATAACATAATCACGAAGTAATAGGTAACAACATGGAAGAAAAAATATTTTTAGATCAGAATGAACTAGCAAAAAGATGGTTACGCTCTCCTAGAACATTAGAGAACTGGAGAACAAAAGGAACTGGCCCAACATATCAAAAGATTGGTGGCAAAGTTTTATATCGTCTTAGCGACATAGAAGAAATAGAAAATAAATCAGACGTATCTGGAGAGTAGTTTGGTCAACGCACGAAACAAAGGGCGTAGAGGTGAGCGCGAAGTCATAGATGAAATTAAAGAACTTTTAGGCATAGAGCTAGAAGTTAATTATGCTCAGACTTTTGGTGGCGGTCACGACCTTATATCTCCTAATGGCTACATGCCTTACGCTATAGAAGTCAAAAGACGTAAAGCAATCACACAATCAGATATTAAAAACTGGTGGGATCAAACAGTCAGACAGGCAAAGAAAGTAGATTTATTACCATGTCTTTGGTTTAGACAAGACAGAGCAGATTGGAAGGTAGCGATACCATGTCCATATTCTAGCGAGAAAGATTTTTTTCCAGTTGAAGATATAAACATTGCATCAATTATCAGTCCAGAACTTTGGGCGGCAATAGCAAGAGAGGAGTACAACATTGGCACACGCGATATTATCACCGAGTAGTATGTTTAGAATTATAAGATGTCCTGCGTCAGCAAAGATTAATGCTGTGGCAGAACGAAGGGGAAGTATAGCTGCGGCTAGAGGTACTGCGGTTCACGAAATGTGCGAAGCTCTACTTAAAAATAGATTAGATGGTATTACATTAGCTGATTACTACCTTGGTAGAACTGTTGATGTAGATGGTTTTAGTTTTGACATTACTAAAGATGATATTGCTATAGCTGAAATCTATGTTGATTATATTAATCAGCGAACAGAAGAACTTAACGGTAAATTATTAATAGAAGAAAAAGTAAACGCTCCACAAATCAGTGATGATCTATGGGGAACTGCTGATGCAGTCATACTAGGCGAAAGCAATAGGATGGTAGTAGCAGATTTAAAGTCTGGTGCATGGCCTCAAGAAGTAGTGATGAATGAGCAGTTAATGACATACTCACTAGCCTGTCTAGCTAGATGGGGAAACGAAGATACTGTCATTGAAATGACAATCATACAACCAAACAAAAGAGCCTTTCATAAAGATGGGCAAATAAGAAGTTGGGATATTCAAGCTATCGATCTTGCAGATTGGGGTAAGCATATTCTAAAACCAGCTTGTGATGAAGCAATGGGTGATGAGCCTAGCTTTAATGCTGGAGACTGGTGCAAATTCTGTTCACATAAAGAAGTTTGCGAAACATATAACAATCCAAAGGAGGATTAATAATGGTAGATAAAAAGAAAGAGCAACCTCTTTTAAGTTTCCAAGATAAAGACGGAAACCCAAGAGAGATATTTGAGAAAGACTTAACTGATTTGAATAGACCTTTAATTCAGCAGATTAGTCAAGACTTAGGAGCGGAACAAGAACTTAAAGCTGATTATGAAGAAGCAATTAAAACTGTTCATCACATGGAAAGTGTTAGAAGGTGTATGCAAAATTCACTTAGAGAATTAGAAGATGTTTTGCCACCTTACAAGAAACCAATTGTAATTGAAGGTGCTGACAAGGTAGGTAAATAATGTCGTTAGATTTAATAATAAAACGTGCAAAAGCTAAAGCGTCAATAACAATTATTTATGGGCCTTCTGGTCTAGGTAAAACAACACTTGCTGTTGGAAGCAAAAACCCAGTCGTAATTCAAACTGAAGAGGGATTGGGTATTCTTACCAACAATAGGGACATAGCTCATTTTCCATTAGCAAAAGATTACGATACTTTTATTAGTTATCTCAGATCCCTTGTTGATGCAGATGAACTTGACAATAACACATTGGTTATTGATTCATTAGATTGGTTAGAGCCATTAATACATCAAAAGACTTGTGAAGCACATAAGCAACCTTCAATAGAAAGTTTTGGTTATGGTCGTGGTTACAATGAAGCACTTAAGTATTGGAGAGAAGTCCTTGATCTAGTTAATAGATTAAGAAACGAAAAGAAAATGCGAATAGTGTTAATTGCACATAACCAAATCAAAGCGTTTCACGATCCAAGCACAGAGTCTTACGACAGGCATGAACTTAAGCTACATAAAGCAGCTTCAGCCTTGGTGTTGGAAGCAAGTGATATGTGTTTGTTTTTAAACTACAAAAAGGGAACGGTAAAAGTACAAGGCAATAAAGGATTAACAAGTAAAACTGTTCAGTCTGGAAGAGTCTTAGTTACTACTGAGTCACCTGCTTGTGTAGCTAAAAACAGATACGGTTTACCAGAAGAGATACAAGTGGTTGATGAAGGTGATGACTTTATTGTTAGAGCTGAGAAAACTTGGGCTGAGATTGGAAAGCTAATCGCTAAGAAATGATTACTGACCAAGAAAAAGCAATCTACTATTTAACTAAAGCTAAAATTTTAGTTGAAGAGGTGAGCGAAAGTAACGGTGATGATGATCATATTCTACCGTTAGGTGCAAACAGAGTCTTAATTGAAGTTGTTGATGCCCTTAAAGAAGAGATTGATAGAGCCAGTGATTACGAAGAGTATGATCCTGGTTAAACATTAATAGTTAAATTTTTTTACGGAGGTAACATTATGGATTTAACAGAATTTGGTATGGATAAATTTGAAGTTGGAGCAGAGAGTTCTGGCGGAGAGACAAGAATAAAGCCTGGTAGGTATGAACTTAAATATGCTGGATCAGATATGATTGAAGGCAAAAACGGTTGGAAGGCATTAAAGATAATGTTTGATGTGGTTGGAGAAATTATATCAGTCAATCATGCCTTTACCATGGCACACAACAACGAGAAGCCTGTTGAGATAGGAAGACAATCATTGTCTCTTATGCTTAATGCAATGGGTGTTGGATCAATGAAAAACACTGATGAACTACTTGGTAAAAAAGTAGAAGCAGAGCTTGTTGTTGGTGATAAGGGTTACTTAGAAATTGACGATAACTTTGGTAAGACTTGGATGACTCCTGGAGCGAGTGATAACAACCTAAATCCTAAAGAGGAATTACCAAAAGAAGAGATGTTTCCAAGTGGCGTAGATGACGAAGACGACCTTCCTTTTTAAGCAAGATGATCTCAAGTATCGGAGGCCGAGTTTATGTTCTTACTGTCATGGCTTGGCTTCTCCTTTACTTCATATTCGTAATGGCAAGATTAAAGCAGCTTGTAGTTATAAACATCTTAAATTTATCGGGGAAAACAAAAAAATGGAGCATATCAAACAGTTTGCACAGATCAACGAGGAGTTGTTATCTGTCGCATTATCGGAAAGCAAATCTAAATACATAGAGGCTTCCAAAAAAAATAAATCTTACGTTCTGCATGAGTGGAGTAAGGAAGACAGAATAAATTTTGTCCGAAGGCTTGTGTCTAGCTATTTAAACAATTCTAAGGCACAGGCTGATGACTGATTTAACAGAATTTTATGGTGAGCAAGGTTTAGTAATAGACAAGAACTTTGCTTTTACAAGTACCAGTAAATCTAATGGCGATCTTATTAGTGAGATGCGTTCTAATGGTTTGCTTGTAGATTTTTTAGATACTACAGGCAATTTAGTTAGAGTTCCCGTTAGTGCTACTGCAACTACACGACCAGATAAATCAAATGAACGCTCAGGATTTTATGCGTACAATCAATTAGACAATAACTTTGTCTGCATTTACGGTAATTGGAGAACGTCCCAGGAGTGGAAGTTTACTTCTTATAATCCTAATGAGATGTCTGCTGAACAAAAACGATTAATGCAGACTAAGTTGGAGGAAAGTCAAAAAAGGCGAGAGGAAGCTAAGGCTAAGAAGCAAGAAGAGGTTTCCATATATGCCAAGGAAAAGTTTGCTAGTGCGAATGAAGTGACGGATCATAATTATTTAGATGATAAAAAGGTTAAAAGCTATGGTTTAAAAACAATCAATGGAAACCTATTGATTCCCGTGCATTCTATCACCAAAAGTGATAACGGTATATTAGTAAACGATATAAAGTCCCTCCAATATATTTTTCCAGATGGCAGTAAAAAGTTTGTCGGTGGTGGCGAGATTAAAGGCAATGTATTTTTAATTGGTTGTGAAGCAACTGAATTGCCCTATCTTGATACCCTAATTTTATGCGAGGGATACGCTACAGGAAGCTCTATATTTGAAGCTACAGGATTACCTGTTGCGGTGGTCTTCTCTGCAAATTTCTGTTTAACAGCGAGTGTTAGGTTGCGTAAGGTAACGGGTGCTAAGTTTGTTATTGCACTTGATAACGATACGTCTGGTATTGGTGAGAAAAATGCTAACGAGGTAGTTAATGCAGTTAGTAATTGTGTTTCCAGATTACCAAGTGTTACAGGTGATTTTAATGATCTGCATTTAGCTAAAGGGTTAGAACAGGTTAAGTTAGAGTTAACTGAATCTAAGTTCAACATAAGACAATATGCTATTCGTAACTTGGTTGAAGAACCAAAACCAATTGAGTGGTTAGTAGATAGTTTTATTCCTCTTGGTAAACCAGGAATTATTGCGGCAGTAGGTGGGGTTGGTAAGTCTTTATCAATGATCCAACTTGCTTTGGGTATTGCTACAGGTGGTCAATGGTGGGGAAAAAACATCATGCAAAAAGGATCAACTGTAATTTTTGCAGCTGAGGATGATTTATCAGAGGTACACCGAAGGATTGCTTCGCTTGATCCTTTGGGTTTACGATTTCAATCTCAGTATGATGTGTATGTCTTTCCGATTCCAGAACAAAAAGAACCAATGATCCTGTTAAGGGAAGAGGGCGTTACATCAATGGCTCAAGAATTAGTAGAGGAATTAAAGACAATACCAAACTTACAGTTAGTGGTATTTGATCCTCTACAGGCATTTACAACGGGAAATATTAGTTCAAGTAATGAAGTAGGCCAATTGTGGGGTTCTTACTGTGCAAACATATCAGCCAGATTAGGAGTAACAACGCTTACAGTACATCACCTCTCGAAGACAGCTCTTACCAATGATTCAGATGATGCACTTAGCCATAGAGCTGAAATTCGTGGTGCTTCAAGTATTACTGATTCGGTTAGGTTCGCGATAGCTATGTGGTTAGCTGATAGTGATACTTGCGAGAAGATATGCATGGATCAAGGTATTGAATTTGACAGAATGGCAGTTGTTAAAGCTAGTCTGGTTAAAAGTAATTCGGGTAACGTAGATTACCAAACTAAAACTTTGGTTCGTAATGGTGCGGTTTTAGAAATTTTAGATGAAAATAAAAAGTCTTTTGAATGGGACTAAGGAGAAAGGAAATTGAAATGTTGGCAATGTAACGAACAATTAATATGGGGTGGCGATCATACAGGCGAAGATTATGATAATGAAGATTACGAAATTGTAACTAATCTATCTTGCCCTAAATGTGATGCCCTAGTTATTGTATATCACCAAAAAAAAGAGGAGTCTGAATAATGAATGGGAAAGGTAGCGATCAACGAAAAAGTCAAGTTGATAAAAAAGTATTTGAGGATAATTGGGACAGGATATTTGGTAAGAAAAAGACCAAAAAAGAGCCTAAAAAAGACAAACCAAAGCAAAAGTGATTGGGTACCCATATACCCAATACAAGGGTACCCGTATGGTCAATGATTGGGTACCCGTATGGTCAAATATCCTAAACTAGAACTAATAGAGAGAGTGAGCCTTTAGGCTCATCTCTCGGTGGTAAAAATATCAGTAATATTTACTCATAAAGTTGGGTTGTAATTGGTAGCTAATACAGTAAGAGCTTTGCCAGAAAAAGCTAGGAGAAACATACAAATGAAACAATTAAGAGACAGAATGATTAATGTGAGAGATCAGTTTTATAAGAGTAGAAGGCAAAAGGGGTTTATGTCGTTTTGGTGGTCTAGTCCGATTCATACTGTTTTAGTTTTAGAGGTTGCTATTGCTAACGCGAGTAGCAAAAGCATTAATTTTGAAACAATAGTGAAACTATTGCCAAGCAGTCTGGGGAGTAGGTCAACGATAGCAACAGTATTAGACGACTTTGTGGCAAGAGGATATATGTTGAAGGAGTCGGGGAAGGATAAAAGAAAGCGAGTATATAGGATTTGTAATAAGCAAATGATCTATTTAGATCAATGGTTCACAGAAAGGCAAGTAAGTCTTAAGGCGGTTAGTTAGTTGAATAAACAAAAATGGTGGTTGGTCATAGAAGCAATTGAGAAGCCCGAGAAGAGTGGGTTAATAAAGTTTGGGGTAGCAATGAAGTATAAGAGCTATTCTAAGCTGAAAAAGGTTGTCTGGAAGTGGTACAAGAAGCAGTTAGGCAGGACCGATATTAAGAGTAGGGAGAAGTTGGTATTGTATGCACTTTGTGAAAGGTATTCAGCTCAAGACTATTCAAGCCATGATGCGGTTAGCTACTTGGCACTTATGATTGGTATGAACAGAAAGACCGTTAGTAAAGGTATTCAAAATTTGATGGATTTAGATATTATTTGGTGTGCTATTGATGGAGAGAAGAAAGTATTGCGAAGCCTAAAACGTGGGGTTCAGCATAAGCATTTTTTGTTTGTTGGTTTGGGTGTGATGTTAGAGGAAAGCCAAGAAGGGTAACTACTTTAGGGGGAGTTTGACAATGTCACCCTCCAAGGCTTTCTGATCGGTTAAAGTTCTTGTTTTATTTTAGCAGTTATTATTAGTTCATAATCAAATTTATCATTAATCAGTAATTCAAGGTAAGCCTGCTTAACTTCCTCTCTTGTAGGTTTTCCGCCTAGACTGAGATTAAATTCAATTGGTTGTAATTTAACTTTTATTGGTTCACTCATTGCATGTTACCTTTTTCTCTTTGGTAACTTCTTGCACAATTACCATTACAATATTTAGCATCACCTCTTTT
>WLWE01000888.1_pt1 | contig 24305 bp, 18 predicted proteins | sample 6718301 | NCBI WGS metagenome assembly WLWE01 (sample SAMN12718691, study PRJNA515312) | sponge metagenome | isolation source: marine sponge | host: Mycale hentscheli | place: New Zealand: South Island, Marlborough, Capsize Point | collected 2003-05-01 | reverse complement strand
CCTCTCGATGCCTTTTAAAGGAATACCGTTTGGTTGAACAAACGTGAGTGGCAATTCGAGACAGAGTGTTCACCTTTGATTCATACTTGGCAAGTTGGTCGAAAAAGGCTGCAATGCCGTGGCTGCCAGGAGTAATTTGAATAACCTGATCACCAAAACAGCATTCAACAGAGGCTTGTTTTTCATGATACGCTGCTGCAATGCTGGCAGCGATTCGAATTGACCACTCAAGGCTGTTTTCTCCGCCAAACGATTCGTGGATAGATGGGTCTGTATCGAACACGATCCTGATAGCAGATGTTGCTGGTGCCTGTCGTTCACAGACCACCAGCGTTCCTGTACGAGCTGTTTGAGGCCAATGGATTCGACGAAGTGAATCACCGTTGTGGAAAGGACGAGTTCCTAATACATCTCCAGATTCACCACAGCGAGCATCTGTGAATCGATCTTCTGATGGCCTGGTCTCAACGCTATCGATGAGACTCTTTAACGAAATTGTGCGAGGCCACACAATGAGTCTTTCGGTGACGGTGGTTGGCCGAGAATGGCTGTAAATACCAAAAGGAAAACCAGTCGATAGCAAAGAGTCCCCTGATGGGTAAACGCCCCGTTGAAGAGGAGTGAATGAGGAGGTGAAGGTTGCCTTGCCACCACTCGGGATGCCACCGCATGCAGCAGTGCTGGCCTCCGAATGATCCTGCCTACACGTGATTCCCCATAATGGCCACGGCCAGTGATTTTCGAGTGTGAGTGCAGTCTGCACCGGTTCGTGTTCGCGGGTTCTTCTGTGGTTGAATTCGAGTTTACCTCGAACGCCCCATATTGTGACTGCTGGCCAAAGCGTACCGACAAAACCGATGAAAAAAATAGTGCCAGCAGCCCAGAACATGCCTGTGCCAACTGCAACTCCGAGCATAAGGACTACAAAAAATGTGATAACAAGGGCGCCGAGTGGCGTCTTGACTTTCGCAACCAACGGATCAGCCCAGCCACAAAAGTTGTGGGAGATCACCCAGTGATAAAGAAGTGTGTGGCGGGGCATTCGGAGTTGTGATGACTCGGCTGCTGTTTCCATAAGATTCTCCTTGCAGAAAGATGCTGGTGAGGCATCGGCGAAATGTTCAAAGCTGGTCAGATACCATTTGCACCCGTAGGTCACTGTTTCAGGACTTTTGGGAACAGAAGCGTCGAATCGCCACTTTTGGATACGCGTCGTGCAGGGTCTATTCCTTGCAATACAGCGATGTACAGGATCTCATAGTGAAACCCAAGAAGCTTTCGTGGTGTTATCAACGCTATGCGTTGATAACGGGCGGACCACGGGGTATTGGTCGAAGAGAATAATCGAAGACTACAAAAAAGTCATTCGAGAAGACCAATTTCTGAATAACAAGAGAGGAGATGCATTCAGGCGTGAATGTATGGTTTGTTTGAGACTTTACGGAACTTAGGAATTGGCACAAGACACAGTCTTGCGACTCCTGCGACGGAGAGTGGGAATGCTCTTCGGGATCGCTGGGTGACGGAGTTTCCCTTGTTTGTGCAACAACGCCATGGCTGTGATGATGATGCCCATGGTGGTGATGGCTGCAGGTACCTACGTTATGCCGGTGGCCGGAATTATCAGAAGGGTGACACTCACAGTGAGAATGAATGCCGAGAACCTGAAAACCCGCATGGCCCAGTACGGAGACTGGGATAAAAGCCAAAAGTAACAGTGTTACAAGGAGCCGTCGCATGGCATTGAAACGTGGAACGAGGGTGAAAAATCCTTAAAGGTAAAGTATTCCGTTTCACCGAAAAAAACAAGTGAATATTTTATGGTCGCCTGATGCCCGTCTCACAGCGGGCAAATGCTTCTTTCAAAGGCGTTTCTTGAGGAACTGGTTGGTGAGGTCTGGCGATGATGGTATCTGATGGGGCAGATGCCAAGACACTTATTCGATGAATTCAGCTACCAGCCCCCACCTCCTCCACCTCCTCCGCCTCCACCGGAAGAGCCGCCACCGCTACTGCCACTCGATGAAGATGGACTCGTTGCTGCGGTAGCAACTGCCGCAGTCATTGCAGCACCAAGACCAACAGTAGTCGCTGCTATGGTCGATGCACCCCATCCTTCCCCCTGATACCAGGCTGGTTGATAACCAGACGCATTATTTGGTTCCGTGGAGATACTTGCATCTGCGATAAGATCTTGAAATTGTTCTGCCCACTTATTGGCAACGTCGAGTGCTACGGCATAGGGAAGAAAACGCTCAAATAACTCAATGGTGTGAGGAGCGGCGTGCGGATGCTCAATGGTTGTCGCCTTATGCGTAACGGCCTCAAGTCGGTCCTCCTCCGCAGTAGAAAGATACATGGCGAACCCATCAAGCTGATCCATGATGACACGCCCCGCTGCAGTGGGAGCTTTGATCAGTTCGTAGAAGACAGCAACAGTTGTCATGATGCCTAAAGTTATTGGGATAATCCAAAGGGATGTTATTCCGGCAAGCATGCCAATAGCTATCAACTCACCTGCGAGAAATGGAATGGCAAACAGTGTGCCGCAAACCGCTGAACTGTACCCGGCAAATTTGCCGACGGCTGAAGCGTTAATGATTGCGGTACGCCAAGAAGAGACGACCTGATGAAGTAGAAGAATAACGCCACAGGACCAGCCAGCCAGCCACAGGAAAAGAAAGGCCGCAATGCCGGTTACTTCGAGCCCTCCAGCAACGAAAACCACCATAACCAAAACGGTGAATGAGAGCAGGAGACCCCCAAAAAACCAAGTGCGGTTCGGCCTAAACAAAGTGCCTTCAAATTCACGAACCAAGCTTTTCCTCAGCGTCGTTATTGCTGAGGAAAATGTCTGATGGTGTTTGCGATCGATTGCTATTGAGTCGCGACCGTAAAGAAGACAGTCGAAGATTTTTGTTTCACCATCAGAAGTTGAACTGGTAGGAGCTCCTGTTTTCTCCAGCGTATAGCACCGTTTCGTTTTGCGTATTGTAAGAGCTTGCTGTGTCGCTAACGACAGGAGCGCAACAGAAAAGCATTCTTTATCGAATCCCATTCGAGTAACAAATCGGCAGGCCGCTGGACTCAGATTATCGGGTGGCTCATAGAGAGGCACAATGACTCCCGTTGCGGGATCTCGTCCCACAAAGAACCACGCGGCAAGAAAGTAGCCAATGACAGATGCCAGTCCGATGCTACCCCACACGAGAAATGGATCATTTAAAAGTACCTGTGCCGTTGACGGTTTGTTGATAAATCCTGAAGGGAATGTAGCAACGATTGTCAGTCCCTCGTTTGGTTTCAGTATTCGAGTTGTCTTGTAGGCTACACGTCGTTTTTCATTGTCAATTTTGGTAGTGAGATCATCTTGATTGACTGACTTTAATGCGCCGACGTAGCCTTCGGCCGACACTTCCTTCATGGGAATGCCTTCAGGAACGGTGATCGTCGCCTCGGCCTGTTCGATTGGGAAATCCCAGGCGTTTCCTGTAACGTTCCAATAGACCTCATCATGGTCGTCTAGAAAACGAAGTTGTCGTGTTGTGTATTGAATCGTGTAGGTGTGTGGGCCTGCAGGAAGTTCAACGTTCTTTGATCCAATGCGGATGCGCTTGTAGGTGCCAAGGTCTTCTTCCTTATACACAGACTCCTCTCCGTCACAATGAATGGAAAGAAGCTGAAATGGAATGCTTATTTTCAGGCCGTAGAGTCCCACGTCATAACGGACGGGTATGTCACGAAAGATTCCCCGTTTGATCTTTGCGCCCTCTGCAATCACTGAAATGGTTTCAGTGATTGTCATCAAACCATCATCCCCTATGGCAATATCACTGTGGAACTTCGTAATGCGTTCCGCAGCACGAATTGAATTGGCGAACCATAGACTGGACGTGGGCAGAACAAGAGTGACTAGAAACAAGAAAAAGAAACAACGGATCGGCATCTTCATGATGGGGCCTGTACATCGACGGTTGGAGTATCGCGTTCTTGAACGGATTCAACTTCAAAGTAATCTTTTGTCGTAAATTGAAACCAATTTGCAACGAGATTTGAAGGAAATGACTCAATGGCAATATTTAAGTCTCGGACGGCTCCATTGAAATATCGACGGGAATATTGAATCGTTTCCTCAACTTCTACAAGTTGGGCCGATAGTTGTAAGAAAATTGTGTCTGCCTTGAGTTCAGGGTATGCCTCTGAGATTGCGAAAAGCTTTGTGAGATTGGCCGTCAGTTCGTTTTCTTTGGCATTGAGTCCTGCCATGTCAGCTGGAGTTGCACCCGATGAGCGAGCGGTGACGACATCCTTAAGAAGAGAACGTTCAAAGGCCGTGTAACCTTTGACACACTCGACAAGGTTCGGGATGAGTTCGTGGCGACGTTTCAGTTGAACATCAATGCCGCTGAAGGCCTCATTGACGAGATTGTTGCAACGCACCAAGTAGTTAAAGTAAATGGCAACAATGAGGATGAAGGTGCTTAGAGCAACAACACCGAATACAACAGCCGAGATGCCAAATTCTGCTGAAAGGGCAATGGTCAACATCGCGTCCTCGTATGAGATTTCGAATGGCCCGCACCCATCCTGGCGATGTGAGGGGTGCGGGCATTTGTAGATCGAAAAGACAGGCTTTGTCTGCTGTTAGTGTAGGTCAGGCTCCTTGCCTTCGTACGCGCGATACAAGTCATGAATAGCCTTCTCAAGTGCAGAAGCAGTTGCTTCATCGGCAGACTGCTTGCACTTCATCGCAGCAACAGTGACGGCATGTGCTGCTTTGAGTTGATCGGTGTAACGCGGTGAATCAGACTTGATTCGTTGGGCAAGGAAATAGTCGGCGATGACGCCTTGAATTGAATCCGCGTGAGTTTCTTTTGTGACAACCCAGCGAACAAATTGTTGTATATCTTGCGCATTTTCGGTGTCAAAGAGTTGATTCATCTGCCCTTGTGCCTTGGCAATAGTTTTCGTGTCTTCCAATAATTGTTCGAATCGTAACTGGTCACCATAGATTCCACACGGAACCTGACAGTGTGCAAAAACGGTGGAGCAGAGAAGGGCGGACGCAATGAGGGCAAGCAACATACGTGACATGGGAAACGGTTCTCCAAGGGTTAGATTAAGATACTCTAGAAGCACCACAATACACCAAGAGACGCCGTGGGTAAAAACCCGTCACCTATAGTTTGAAATGCGTGATCTCTCCATGGAGATCGTTTGCCGCTTGCTGAACGTCAGTTGTGGCATTTTGGAATGATTCTAGGGCGGATTCGCTCTCAGAGACACTCTCTGCCAGATGTGACATCGCGATCCGTATTTGTTCGGCACCCTGGCTTTGGGCCTGCATGCCTTCGGCCACCTGCTCGAAACGCTCAGATATCCCTTTTACAGATGTGATGATTTCTGCAAGCTGCCGAGAGACACCTCCTATTTCCTCCGCACCGGTCTCGACACTCTTGGTGAATGCATCCATTTCCATCACGCCTGATGAAACACTAAGTTGCATCTCTTTGACAACCTTTTCTATTTCAAGAGAAGCAACGGCAGTTTGGTCTGCGAGTCGCCGAATCTCCCGGGCGATCACGAGGAAGCCAAGACCATATTCGCCTGCCTTTTCGGCTTCGATTGCGGCATTGATCGAAAGGAGATTGGTTTGGTCGGCAACTTTCGCAATTGTTGTGACCGCAAGGTTGATTGTGGTTGCGCGTTCATTGATCACAGCCAGGCGAGAACCAAACGATCCCGTGCTGTCTGCAAGTTTTCGCATTGTGTCGTCCATGCTCGAGAGATTTTCTCGTCCCTCGATTGCCATCGCGCCGGTTTGGCCCGCCATTTCATTGACAGCAACCATCGTCTGTGTGAGTTCCTTTCCCGTCACACTGATTTCTTCGACGGCAGCAACCGTCTGTGTTGTCGAGTCCCCTAGCTTTTTTATTACGTGCTGCTGATTGGCTCCAGTGGTCTGAAGCTTCGAGGATGTGTTGGTCAAGGCATCACTAGAGGTGTGGACCCGAGCTATTAACATACGGAGATCCCGTGTCATTGTTTGAAGTGACTCAAGGAGTATTGCGGTTTCATCTCGAGATGAGACAGAAACGTCCTCTCGCAGGTCACCAGCAGCAACCTTGCGCGAGAGACCGATTGCCCGTTGGATGGGTGTGCTGATACTTCGTGCAACGAAGAGTGCAACCACAACGACGACGAGGATAGTGCCGCACAGTAATCCGGCAATCAGGAGTTGCTGAAAACGAACCAGTGCAAACGCTTCACTTGTGTCCTGTTTAGCAACCAAACCCCAGCGATAACTTGGGAGGTAGCACCAAGCGGCAGCAACCTCCTCTTGCCGGTAATCCGGAAAAACGGCATATCCTCGATTGCCACTCGATGCATTTCGTGCGGCGATGGCTTTTTCTACTGTGAGCGGTATTGTCAGTTCAAAAGCGGCATCAGTGCGGTGACGAAGAGGAGTAGTGATTCTCGCAATATTGTCAATTCGCTCTGCCGTAAGGATTTCGCCAGTTGCCCCAAGACCAGTGGTGTCTGTCAGTATTTGCCAGACATGATCAATAGGTAGTTGCAGAGCAAGCACACCAACGACCTTTTCTTCCTGAAAAATCGGAGACGTGACAAAGGCTGTTGGGTTTCCAGATTTTCCAAAAGGTGCAAACTTGCACAGTTCTGACTGCAGAAGTGTTCGTGACCGATCAAAGCCTCTTGCCAACTCTGTGTTTCTTAGTGACTCGGAAGTGAGTGTTGCGCCCGGCTCGAGTTGTTCTGTAGATGAATAGAGAATGGTTCCGTTGACGTCAATGAGAAGCAAGCTTTGGTACCCACGAGACGTTGCGACATCTCGGAGGTAGGGTGCATAGGCCGTTGCTTTTTCGTCAAGTACTTTTCTGGAATCTGATCCGGAAATTCCAACAGAAGAAAGTTGGGAGATGGCAGTCACAACTGTTGGTGCTATGGACAGTGTTGTGCCATCCCGAACACGCTCAGCGGCGTATGACTCAAGCTGGATGGATCTCGCCGAGGCAATCTGAACGAGTTGCTTTTGAACAGATGTTTCAAGAGCACGATTAGCCAGCCGTCCAGTGATTGCCGTCAGGATTCCACACGGCAATAATGCGATCAGGAGGAACCAGAACAAGAGCCTTCGAGCGAGTCGCTGGTGTTTTTTTTCGACACGTGGTTTTGGGTTGGGCTCAGTCATTTTCGGGATCCTCTTTAGTTTGAGGTGTTCCGGTGTTGGCCCAGCCCCCCCAGCGACGGTGAAGGTCGTTGACGAAGGTGCTCCAAGCGGTTTTTGAGCGTGTAATCGGATACGGGACGGGCCGTACTGAGCCGTTGCTGCTCCAGACGATGTCGAACTGTGCGTCTTCTTTAATCCGTCCGATGTAAACGGGTCTCCATGTGTGCTGAGTACTAGGGTCGACTGCAATGATGCCCTCCGGCGCATTGAGACTCTGTTGGCGTAGGGCATTGCGAACTTGTTGGACATCAGTATTACCACTCTCGCGGACTGCATTCGCCCAGAGATAGACGCTGTTGTACGCAGCGGCTATGACGTCACTTGTGACTCGATCTGCTCCGTAGCGTGTCTTGAATGCAGAAACGAAACGTCGGTTTTCTTCGGTGTCAATTGATTGGAAGTAGTTCCAGGCTGCATAGTGCCCAACCATATCAGCATGATTCGTTGAGAGAAGCTCATCTTCAGCAATTGCAAAGGCGATTACCGGTATGTCGTCGGGTGATATCCCAGCTTCACGAAGTTCGCGAAAAAAGGCTATTGCGGAATCTCCTACGACGGAACAGAGAATCACATCAGGTTGTGTTTCGACAATTTCTTGAACATAAGACGTAAGATCAGTGCTGCCGAAAGGAACATACCTTTCAGCTACTTTTTCAACACCGAGTCCCATAAGCTGATCTGAAATAATTGCGTTGACACAGTGAGGCCAGATGTAGTCTGAGCCCAGAAGAAAAAAGCTTCTGGCATTTAGTGCACTCTGGCACCACTGAACAGCTGGAGTGATCTGCTGATTTGGTGCCGCGCCGGTATAGATCACATTTGGGCATGCCTCGAGGCCTTCATATGCCATTGGATAGATCAGAAGATGATCAGATTTTTCAAGAACAGGTAAGACACTTTTTCTACTGGCACTTGTCCAGCAACCAAAGAGAACGGTCACGTCTTCCTCAGATATCAGCCGATCAGCTTCCCGAGCGAATGTCGGCCAGTCTGATGCGCCATCAGCAATGATCCATTTGATTGGTCGGCCGAGGAGTCCACCAGCAGCATTGATTTCTTCGAATGCCAGTCGTTCAGCATCGATCATTGCCTGTTCACTGACAGCAATGGGACCGGTTTGTGAATGAAGAACACCAACGAGTATTGGTTGGGGGGCGAGGAAAAACTGCCCGGCCCCAAACCACATGACCAGACAAAAAGCGAGACCACAACCAACGAATAGCCACCATCGCTTGCGAGAACGACTATGGGTAACGGGGGACTTGATAAAACGTGGCATACGGACCTCCGGAAACAATGCAGCCGCCCGCAATCTTTACCTATAGTTCCCAGTCGTGCGACCGTTTCTCTTATTTTTATCCGGTTTTGGGTAGTGGCGTTGTTGTTTTTCCTTTGCGAATCGCCGGTGGATGGGCCCGTGTTCCCTGTATTGGTGATATTTTTCGAACCCAAATGTTTCGGAAACGCACTGGATTCCTGTGGTCTTGCAGTCGGATTGGAAGTTCCGGAGGATGAGGATTGTACCGGGGAGGCCGGTTGTACGGCGTGTCCCCTAGCAACTCGAAGTTGTTTTGTACAAGCACGCCGTTGTGAAGAACAGTCACGGTAGCTGGTTCTGTAAGCTTTCCTGCAGAATCGAAACGTGGTGTATTCCAGATAATATCGTAGCTGTTCCACTCTCCTGGTTTTCTCATGACATTGACCAGCGGCGGTGTTTGTTTATAGATCGCCGCGGCCTGTCCATCAAAATAGGTTGCGTTTTCGAATGAATCGAGAACCTGAATTTCATACGGTCCAAAAAAAACACCACTGTTGCCACGCCCCTGTCCGGTTCCTTCAGCTGGGAGTGGACTTGACCATTCCACATGAAGTTGGCAATCACCAAAAGACTCTTTTGTGCTAATCATGCCTTTGCCGACAATCAGGGATCCATCTATCACCTTCCATGTTTCAGCGTTATTCCAGCCACTCGTATCGACACCATTGAAGAGAATGACAGCATCGCTCGGAGGGTCCTGATTTGTTCTGCCCGGCGTGACATGTTCGGGTTCCTTCCATTCGATACCCGGAAGATATTCTTGGGCCGACGCAGTCAGTAACAGGACGAATGTGAGAATGATGGTGCTCGCTACCAGATGCAGCCTAAAAATATTTGGCACATATTTGGGTTGTATTTTGATCATATTCATATGAACGTGGCTCCGTGTTTTTGGCCGCTCGTGTGCTTCCGGTTCCGACAAACAGGAAAAACGAGTCCAGTAAAGTTTCTCGACGCAGTATGCCAGTGGTTATGCATCCTGTCAGGAGTGACAACTCTAGACCGAGAATCCGCACGATCCCTACAGTCGGCCGAGTGAGCGGTTCGCAAGAGTCTTGCGGCCCGAAAACACAACCCATCCGGTAAAGTCGTGACCTAAGATAGAAGGATCGGCAGTCTGCAAAAATCAGATGTTTCATACACAAGATGAAGAAATTACCAGCATGCCAAAACTAGGACTGGCTCTATCAGGTGGCGGTTTTCGTGCAACCCTCTACCATCTCGGCGTGATTCGCTATCTCAGAGATACTGGGACATTGCAGGAAGTCAGTGATATTGCTTCGGTTTCTGGTGGATCGATTCTCGCCGCCCATCTCGTGTTGAATTGGGACAAGTACACCGGTGATGAAGAAGAATTTGCAGCAGCGGCGTCTGAGATCATCAACTTTGTTCAATTCGATGTTCGTAACCACATTGTTCGCCGCCTGCCCTTTATTTACAGCCTTCGTATGTTCGGGAAGTTGGCTCGTAGAGAAATGAGTTATCTTTCACCCAACGCAGTTCTCGAGCGGTATTATCGAGAGTTTCTGTATGGTGATACGTGTTTATACGAACTACCAGATATACCACGGCTTCACATTCTTGCCACAAATGTGAGTGACGGTGTGTTGTCGGTATTCAATAAAAATGGTCTCTACATTCAGCAAAGAAATAATGCCGGAAAATTTGAGTTCGAACGTATTCCGGGTCAGATGGCAACACTCCCCCGAGTAGTTGGGGCTTCATCCGCATTTCCTGGTTTCTTCCCACCAGTCGAAATATCAGCGGAAGACCTTGGTGTTCGTGAAGGGCAATTCCCAACGGAATCGTTTACTGACGGTGGTGTGTACGACAATCTTGGGACGCGTGCATTTGCATGGCTTGAGGAAGAAGTTGGAGCGTTCGACCGCGTGCTTGTGAGTGATGCTGGAAAACCATTCCAGATTCTTGGAGATCAATCGCTCGGTTTCATTGGACAGTCAATTCGTGCATCAGACATTCTCTGGGATAGAGTCTGGCAACTTGAACGGGAAAATTTTGGACAACAATCTGGATTTTCATTTCTACCCATCACGGAAATCGTCTCCCGGGAAGAAGACCCGACAGCACAACACCCCGTTGTTCAGGCGGAGGTGCAGTCGATTCGTACAGACCTCGACAGGTTTTCCGACTATGAAGTGAATGCGCTTGTTCGTCATGGGTATGAGGTGACCAAAAAAATCTGTTGTGAAATCGGACTTACAAGCAAGGATAAGGATTCTGTTGCACCGTGGAATCCGTGTCCTGAAACCCAGCACGTGCCGATACCAACGGATGGGCAGAATCTGGCATCGGAGCGTGGCCCATCCAATGCAACTGAAAACTCCCGACAACTTCGCAACTCGAGTCAACGCAAAGTATGGTCAACACTTTTTGACTTTCAAGACTGGCCTACCTACGTATTTATCGCAATCACTTTTTTGTTTTTTGTCTGTGGCCCGCTCTACGTTTATCAGTTACGCAAGCATACGGAACTCCTAACAACGATGATCGACTCGATCGCCTTGGGCGATCCTGATATTCGGCAGATTTTGGATTTGGTTGAAGGTACAGCAGCAGAAGATTGGCAGACAGCTTCTCTTGGAGAGCTCACAGGGCAAGCAACACCTCAGCTTGAAGGTGTTGAAATTCTCTCACAGAGCAGGATCTTTGACCTTCGAAAATTTAATCCAGATGCACTTGATGAGGCATCTCGTGGTTACGTGACTGCTTGGGATCGTATCGTTGTTCGCTTCAATGAAGACTACGTCGGTGATCGGCGAGTTGTATTTACGGGTGTCTTTCCAATGGATGTAATTGAGATTCGGCAACCAGTGAATCAGCCACAGGGGGTTTTCAAACGAGTTATCGCGTCATCAGACTCGAAGGAAAACGATGGCAGCCCGATGCATGCGCAGCATGAGGCTATTTTTGATCTCTCAGCTGTTCCCATTGGTGAACGTGTGACGCTTCAGGCGATGACAACAGCAACAGTGCCTACTTCGATGACGGGCCACTTACCATTTTTCGTCAATAAACGGACAGAGTTGCTCACTTCATGGCTTCTTTTTCCAGAAGATTTGCCTTACTCAACCTACAAGCTTGTCCGGTATCCAGCTGACAAGTCATCGCCGCCAATTCCTATGGATCCTCGGTTTGCAATTGACCACCCCTTTGGCTCATTGATTGGGTGGTCAGTTATTACACCGAAGGAGGGGATGGTGTACGAGTGTCGCTGGACAAATCAGTAGGCGGTGTGAATCCGTCAGCTGTGCGTATTCTTGGGTCATAGCGAACTCGTCGTCGTGCCCACGCCACAAAGCCGAGTGCGGCGAGAAGGAAGTACCACGGAAGGAGGCGAACGACCCAGTCGAAGGCAGCCGTTTGAGTTGTTGTCGGATCGGCTTTCTCCACTGCTGTAACGGCTACTGCAAAAGCGATACTCATGAAGCCGTAACTTACATTTACGGCCAGACCGCGAAAGCTCAGCACCGTTGCGCGATGCTTGGAGTCGACCAATTGATTTAGGTAGTGGCTCTGTAGAAACATGAGAAGCCGCATTGAAAGTGAGAGCAGCATGAAAAAGGCAACACCCCACCAAGGAATAAGCAGTGCAGTGCCGACTAGTCCCACTGTGACTGTGCCAAAAAGCAGAAGAAAATTTGTTCTCGGTGATTGGCTTGTTGCAAGTCGCCGCATGGGTGCTGCGGCAAGGAGCCCAATAACTGCGGTTCCGGCACTGATAATGCCGAAGTAAAGCACCGGTATTTGAATTCGTGCATAGAGTTGACTCGAGACGACAAGTAATTGACGAATTGGTTGGTCGAAAAGAACTCCGGCAGCAATGACAACAAGGACCAGCGGATTTGTAAGAATCCAACGGCCGGTCTGAAGTGTTTGTTTGAAAGGATCAAGTAGGGTGATGCTTTTTTCAGAGTGCGCCTTCGGTAGTTCACGCATTGAGAGGGTGACAAGGATTGCCCCACATCCTGAAAAGAGGGTGAGCCATACGGGAAGACGGAAGGTGTCATCAAGAGTAAATTGCCAGGAAGAGCCAGCCCAATGCGTAACTGCTTGAATAAGATCGGGGCTGTAAACAAGTGAGCCTGTGATCATTGCAAAGATTGTAGCGAGTCCACCCACTTGCATCAGCCGTTCCAGAACCCGTGGCCAGTCACCATCTTTGCCAGCTGCTTTCAGAGAGTCAAAGGCCAACGCTTCATCGGCTCCTGAAGCGAATGCTTCGGCTGCACCACTCAGAATTCGGTTGAGAAGAAGAGCCGGAAATATCCATGATGACCCGATGGGGACGACTGCAAGAAGTAACATTTCGAGTGTCATCATAATTGCAGCCGCAACAAGAAGAGCCTTCCTACCGAGGAGATCGGCGAGTGCTCCAGAAGGCACCTCGAGCAAAACGATAACAACGGCCCATACGGCATTGAGCAAGCCGAACTGTTCCAAGGTGATCCCATAGCGAAGAAACATCACCATGAAGACAGGATAATAGAATCGTATATTGAAAAGGATCCGGAATGCCATGAAGAGACGGACGTTCCGTTTGGCGGTTTTGTCGGCGGAAAACTGTGGTGTCATGAAGAAGACTATACAGGGAAAAAAACTGCCGCCCCAAATTGGGGCGGCAGTCGTCAAAATGAATGCCGTTGAGGGGAGTCACGCACCCGAAGGTACGAACCCGTCAACCAGGCGGATTGTTCAGTTGGAAAACCCACCTAAACATTCACCTGTACAGTCACCATACGTCACTGGATCACCTCCTTTACTACGAGACTCTCAGCAGTCGCAACCACTGCACTGACTGCCGCCGAGCGAACCATTCTGACCGAAGTCAGAAACCTCGTTTGTCGGGCATTTCTGCCTAACAGCTATCATTTTAGCAGTCGGTCTGTTCCTGTGGATATGGCGATTTGGTTCGATTGAATCGTCGAGGCTGAAGAGGACTGAAAAAACTTAGAATCCGCTTGGTTTGGACCGGTTTTTTGTTCTTCGGAGCAGGAGTAACTGTTCACGACCTTCTCTCTCCGGGTAGCAGTCACGGGGCGTGAATGTCTCCATAATCGAGAAGACGCCGTCAGCTAGGAAGAGAGATTCTAGTTCTTGAATGGTCGTGCCGTGAGGTGGGCCATTGGCTGCTCGCGTGTCGGTTCTTTGTGGGTTTAGATAGAAAATACCCAGAAGAAATCCATCTGGTTTAAGGCCTGCTGCTACAGCAGATACATACGCCGGCCGTTCCTTGGGATCAATCGCGCAGAAACACGTATGTTCCCACAGCCAATCACATGTCCCCAATAAAGTTTTTGGTAGTGAGAAAAGATTTTCTTTTTCGTACCGTTCGTTTTCTAGGACCTTATTTTGACGGCACTCTTCAATAGCTGTTTTCGAGATATCAATTCCAACTGGAAACGATGTGGGTTCGGCAGAGGCAATGGCTCGTACGTCATGTCCTTTGCCGCACCCAGGGACGAGAACGGACCCGGTCATACGCCCCTGATTGTCTTCGAGCCAGGCCACCAATGCCGGTGATGCCCGCCCTTTGTCCCAGGGTGTATCACCCTGACGATACCGTTGGTCCCAATCGGGTTGCATAGTGCTCGTTCTAATCAGCGTCTTGTTCCAGTTTGATTACGCAAGAGTTTTAGGGGTTTTCTGTGCGATTTTGTGACATGTTCTTTTGGTAATCCAGCGACGATAGCAGAACATGAAGTATAGGTTGGGGTACGAAAAAAGAAGCCTCGTCACTATGCCCCACAAGCCCCGTTTATGCTCGTATTCAATGTGTTCATTGATTTGTGTATGAGTTGCGTCAACTACGGTAAACGTGTGGGTGTGTTCCCACTTTTTTGCGGGACCACTTTGTTGAACGTCGGTGAAGCCGTTGCCGGAGACATTCTTATGGATCGCGGTCCAGCGTAGCGGAAGCGGCCCTACCCAGAGTGTAAATCGTGAAATTGAACCTTCTGCAAGCGGCTCAACAGATTGAATCTGCACAATCGTTGGTGGTGGGGTTAACTGCTTAAGGGCGGAAGTGCCATGATGAAATTCCTGAACCACAGCTAACGGTGCATCTACTTCAAATGAAAAATCAAAGACGGGCATAATACAATTAATTCACGAGGTCGAGTTTGCTAAGAGCCTCTTTTGCTTTTTCTACATGCTTGGACGCAGAAAATTGACTGGAAAATGCGAGACGAATAATTCCGTTTTCGTCAATGACAAAGGTTGTTCGGCCTGGGAGTATTCCGAGAGTTCGGGAAACACCAAAAGCCCTGCGTAAATCTCCGTCAGGGTCGCTTGCAAGGAGGTAGGGGAGAGTGTATTTCTCAGCAAATCCTTTATGGCTTTCTTGTGTGTCGCTGCTAATACCAATGACCTTAGCATTGAGGCCTTCAAAGTCCTGATAGGCATCCCGGAAGGAACAGGCTTCGCTCGTGCAAACAGGTGTATTGTCCTTCGGGTAGAAGAAAAGTACGACCGGCTGGTGTTTTTCGAAATCGGAAAGTTGTACTGTGCTCCCATTATGGAGTTGAAGCGTAACATTCGGCGCTTTGGTGCCAACGGTTCCCGGCATAGATATTCCTTCTTTTGCAGCAGTGGTGTGACATCCTGTTGCGCACAACAACAGGAACGAGAACCAGGTTACTTTGTTAATGTGTCGCGTCATCAGGAGGAGTGGGCTTGTCCATGAACTGTCCGGCGGTGGCACCCATGGACAGATACATACTCATGAGTCCGTCAATTGGCATGCCCGCTGGAACTACGTTTTCAACCGGTATGAACATCATAGCGCCACCAAAGGGAACTGGCGCGGTTGGAATAATAACAATAAAATGCTCACGATCTAGCACGGTATATCTCTCGGAAGAAACCAGCAGTGCAAGAACCCGTGATGGCGATTCTTTTCCAAAGGAACAAAAAACAGGAGTCATGCCCGCCATGGCATCATTTTCATTCGGGCCAATCATATCGATCATTTGGCGGCTTGTGCTGTAAATACTTCCAACGATTGGAATTCGTTTGAACGCGCTTTCGACTGTTTTTCCGAGCCATTTTTTTGCTCCCAATTCCACGAGGAGCCCAACAGCAAAAACAACAACGATGACAACTGACCATCCAAGGAAATACGGCGTTGCAGCATCTTTGCCGACCTGCATGCCAATGGCAGTAAGTTGTCGGCCAATAAACGTTTCTGGCCCACAGAGGTACTCGAGATACTCGACGACCCAGACTACAACTGCGACAGTGACAACGACTGGCAGAATTGCCAGCACGCCGGCAACAAAAAAACCAGTAAGCCGTCTGAGTAAAGCAAGCGTCATTCGTGTCATAGTCTTTATCCTTTGTATCTTCATTTCACTGTTCGGTCGTTGTGGCAGGTTTTGTGTTGTTGGAGCGTTGTTCGAGTGCTGCCACAACGGCACAACCACAGGAATCACTCCAGACATTGACGCTGGTACGGAACATGTCGAGCACTCGATCAACTGCGAGAATTATGCCTTGCATTTCGATGGGCAGACCAACTGCTTGAAGTATTACAATCATCATGACAAGCCCAGCGTGGGGGATGCCAGCTGCGCCAATGCTTGCGAGCAATGCAGTAATTGCAACGATCAGTTGTTGTTCAAGTGGCAAGACTGCCCCGTGGTAAAGCTGGCCAATAAAGAGTACTGCAACGGCTTCGTACAGCGCTGTGCCATCCATATTTATGGTTGCACCAAGTGGCAGCACAAAGGAGGAAACGCGATTATCGACGCCTGCTCTGTTCTCAACGCAGGCCATGGTGAGGGGCAGGGTGCCATTTGACGACGCTGAACTAAAGGCTGTGAGTAGAGCTGGGGAAAGCGCCTTTGCATAGGCGACTGGATCACGGCGGGCGACAAATTTGAGGATGAGTGGTAGCACAATCAATGCGTGTGTCATTAATGCCGCGATGACGGTCAGGAGATACCAAAAGAGTGATTTGAATACAGCCGGCCCTTGTGTTGCGGTTACAAAAAGCATGAGGCATAACACCCCAAGAGGAGCTAAGGCAATAATGGCCATCGTCATGGCCATCATGACTTCAAAACCAGCTTCTGCTGCTGCACGAACGGCCCGAAGTGTTTTTCCACCCACAATGACAGCAAAAATTGAGAATGCCAACGTGAACGAGATGATTGAAAGGAAATGCGAGTCCGCGATTGCAGCAATTGGATTAGTAGGAATCATTCGTTCAACCTGATCGAAGAGCAGGGCGCTAAGAGACTGACCACCTGTTTCTGCCGCCGTAACAGGTGGGGCAGCATTGTCTGTGATGCCAGGCCTGAAAATATTAACGGCTACTAAACCGATAGTGATTGCGGCTGCGCTGGTACATACGTAATAAAGAATCGTGCGTAGGAACATGCCACCAAGGCTCGCAGCGTCACCAAGGCCTGTTATCCCGCAAATGAGTGAGGTGATAATAAGAGGGACGGCAACCATCTGTAAAAGTCTGAGAAAGAGATTGCCCACGTGCTGAGCAGCCTCGCCAACAGTTCGAGCGGTACTTCGGCCGAACTGATGAAACCAGGAAGCGGCAGCTGGGTGGGTGTGCCGCAGTTCATCGACCGTTGCTGCTGCGCCTGCAGTCTTTCGTGCTCCATCAACAATCGCGGAATGCTCTTCTCCAGAAACCGTTGTCCAGTTGATTGCAATATGATTTGGTGAATCTTGAATCGTGAGTGCGGTCAGCGTTGAGGGCAGTTGTTCACCCTGTACAACAGTAGTGCGAGTTCCCCCATAGATATTGAGGCTGACTCCGGCTACGGCACCAATTGCCATTCCAATTGCGATCTGCCAATGTAAAGCGAGTTTGGTCATGGGAAATATGTGATTGCTTCTTTAAGGCGCGATAAAGGACCAGGATATTGGGTCCTGCTTGAGAGAGAGAAGGATCCGCTGATGGCCCGATGCGTGAAGTGTAAGAACGTCAAGTTCTTCAAAATGACAGGCCACAACAACGAAGTGAGCATAGCCACTGTGATCATCGGGTTCAGGGATGGTAGGAGCAGGCGGGAATTGATTCATGATCGTGCCTGGCGAGTTTGGTGTTCCATAACAAGCGCGGCTTGTAGTCCGTGACGTATGCCACGCTTGTTCAGCCCGACTGTCTTGGTGGTGGACCGTAGCCGATGCGATAAGACGTATTTGAACACGTGACGCTGGATCATACCAATGCAAGCAGAGTGTGCGGCAATACCGAAGATCTTTGAGTTTTGGTGAACGAATATCTGTATGGAAGGCAATTTCATGTGTGTCGGCATCAAAATGGCGAAGTACAACAGAGCGTGAACGCGGGCTTCCATTGGTTGTAATGGTACTGACAGTTGCTATGTGAAATGGATGTTTTGCGGAGACTATGGCCTCATGGAATTGCGAGCCGCAAAAGTCCCAGAATGATAAGGCATTGTATTGGGTGAGATCCCAGGCTGAATTTTTCACAATAGAACTTTTCTCGTAACAAACATGAGAGGCGTATGTATAATTCGCTGCTGCTGGGTGCTGCACGTTTCTGTGGGATGTAGCATACCTTGGAAAACAAGAAAAAATTGACAGTTCTTAGGAGGTCCTCATGGTGAGAATATATGGCAGTGTTTTTCTCGTTGTTTTGTCTTTTTGTGGAATCCATAAGGTTCGAGCGAATGAGATATCAGTTGAAGTGGTAGCTGTAACATCTGAACCATCTGGCATGCAGCCACTCTTCAATGGGAAGGATCTAACGGGCTGGGTTGGTGACTCGCGGCTTTGGAGTGTCCGAGATGGCGTTATTCATGGAGAAACAACCGAAAAAAATCCGACAAATGGCAATACCTTTCTTATCTATAAGGGGCCGGGTGATACGCCAGAAGAGTTTGAGGACTTTGAGCTACGGCTGTCCTTTCGGTGTAACGCAACAAATAATTCAGGAATCCAGTATCGGTCCGAATGGTTATCTGAGCGAAAAAATGACTGGGTTCTTGCGGGGTATCAGCATGAAGTACGGAATGAAATTCAATTTCCTAACGTTTCATCATTCATCTATGACGAAAAGGGAAAAGGTAAAAGGCTTTGTTACATCGGTGAGAAGTGCATTCGTAACGCAAAAGGTGAGAAAGAAGTTACTGGAATGCTTATTGATGAACCCCAATTCCAGAAGCTATTTAATCTGGATGATTGGAATGATGTCGTCATCGTTGCTGAAGGAAATCACATACGCCACTACTTAAACGGGCGTCAGGTAATTGATTTTGTCAATCACGACCCGGTAACGGTTCGTAAAAAAGGTGTCATTGGGCTGCAGCTCCACGGAGGGAAGCCCATGTGGACTGAATTCAAAGATATTCGTCTCAAACTGAAAAATTAATTGTTTTGCGCGGTGCGTTTTCAAGATGTAATAAAAAAAGAGCAGCCCGTCGGTCCCAGGTGGAATCGACGGGCTATCTTTCTCTTTTTACAACACGGTTCAGACCAGGTCGTATGCCTGTTCCTGATGTTCTGTCAGGTCAAGACCCATCTGTTCCGTCTCAAGAGATACTCGCATGCCAACAAGTTTGTTGACAATGATAAAAGCAACAATTGAAACGACACCACTCCAGACGATCGTGACGAGCACACTCTTTGTTTGAGCCCAGACCTGATCCATCATTTCAAGTTCCATTCCGGCGCCACCGAATTGCTCGGCTGCAAAAACTCCTGTGAGAATAGCTCCGATAATGCCGCCAATCCCATGAACACCAAAGACATCGAGACTGTCGTCGTATCCAAATTTATGTTTGACGGTTGTTGCGAAGTAGTAGCACAACAAGGATGAAATTGCCCCAAGTGCGACTGCACCAAGTGGTCCAGCTGTGCCACTGGCTGGAGTGATAGCAACCAGACCAGCAACTGCTCCAGTCGCTATACCAAGCGCCGACGCTTTGCCATGTGCCCAGAGTTCAATGAGCATCCAGACGGTTGCGGCAGTGGCTGCGGCGATATGAGTGACTAAGAGGGCCATTGCGGCAGTTCCGTCAGCAGCGAGTTCACTGCCGGCATTAAACCCAAACCAGCCTACCCATAACATGCCTGCACCCATAACGGTAAACGGAAGATTGTGAGGACGCATGGGTTCCTTCGGGAAGCCTTTTCGAGGCCCGAGAAGAAGACACGTAACTAGCCCGGCAATTCCGGCATTCACATGAACAACTGTGCCCCCTGCAAAGTCTAAGACCTTCCAGTCAGCAAAAAGGGCGCCATCGCCAGCCCAGGCCATGTGGCAAATTGGCAGGTAGGAAAATGTAAACCAAAGAATACTAAAGAGCATCATTCCAGAGAATTTCATGCGTTCAGCAAATGCACCAACAATAAGAGCTGGTGTAATGATGGCAAACGTCATTTGAAATGCCACGAAAAGCGATTCTGGAATAGAACCGCTTACGCTTTCAACTGAAATCCCCTTGAGAAAAATCTGGTCGAAGCCGCCAATAAATTTTTGAAGGCTCCCTCCATTTGAAAAAGCGAGGCTATATCCGTAGGCAATCCAAAGAAGTGTCATCACACCAGCTAATGCAAAGCATTGGACGAGGACTGAGAGAACATTCTTGGATCGAACAAGTCCGCCGTAGAAAAGAGCGAGTCCGGGAAGTGTCATGAACAAAACGAGGGCCGTTGCCACGATCATCCAGGCTGTGTCAGCTCCATTTATAGATGCTGTGGCATCTGCCGCGAGTAGACGGGTTGATGAAAGGAGACAGAGAAAACTAGCGAATAACCCAATCCGCCAGACTTTGGTTGTATTCGTTGGTGTGTACATGGATTTTCCATAGAAGTGGAGTGTTGAAGGGATTTTGCCAAGTCCGCCGTCCTGACAAAATGATTTGAGCCAGATCGTACCATGCAAGGGGGGGTTCGTCAGCCATGTAGCTAGGACCGGTCGTTCGAGCATAGGATTCACTTGGGTCGGCAGCCCTACAGAAACAGTGGTTTGATGCCAAAAAAGCCCACCAGCATTTCATTTTGGAAATGAGATGACACGGAGCGGAGCATTCACGGCGTACTGAACAGGAATGCTTCAGTCGAGGGCCTGAAGCAAGTGATCTGAAGAAGGGAAGAGGGAACGGGTGGCGTGGTTGGCCCAAGTCTGTGGCGATTTGTTTCGCCGTATCAACTCATGCCTCTGGCTTCATGTGAACATCCATTTGTGGAAAGGCGATTTCGATATTTTCTTCAGCAAAGCGTTCGGCGATAGCATTGTGAATTTCGTTAATTGTCGAAAAACGATTATCTAAACTTGCGAGATAGAATCGCACGGCAAAGTTCAACGTGGAGTCACCAAACTCATCGAAGGTGACTATTGGGGCAGGCTCCTTAAGAATGTGTGGTGTTTGGTTGCAGATTTCTTTCAATACAGCCCCGACGTGTCGTGTGTCCGTTCCGTACGCAACACCGACCCGAACCAAGGACCGGTTGACAGAGTCTGACAGTGTCCAATTAATAACACGACCTGTGATCAAATCTTTGTTAGGAATCACATATTCCTGCCTGTCATAGGTTGTAACCGTTGTCGCCCTCATCCGAATACGGGAAACAACACCCGTGACAGTATCAATTGTGACAACATCTCCGACACGAATTGGCTGTTCAAACAGCACAATCAAGCCACAGACGAAATTTGCAACGACTTCTTGGAGCCCGAAGCCGAGTCCAACACTGAGGCCGGCAGCAAGCCATTGAACACTACTCCAGCGGAGCCCTAATGTTCCCGCCACAACGATTACCCCGCAGAAAGCAAATATATAGCTAATGAGTGTGTTCATCGCATAACGCGCAGCATTATCTAGAGGCAGCCGCTGAAGGATGAGCGCCTCGAGGAGTCCGGGGGTGTTTCTGACAAGAACGAATGTTATTAACAAAGTGGGCAAAGCAATGAGAACATTGCTTAATGCTACGGTACTCACAACGGTTCCATCAGGGGCGGTCTCTTGCCACAGGACGATAGAGTCAAGGAATGACAAAGCTGGTAATACTGGGCCCCAGATCCAGATAAGGCCAAAGAAGAGCACAATGATTACAGATGCGTTGATTAACCGATGGGTCTGTTGATCGATAGCTGAGAGTTTCATCTGGTTCACATCAAGGATTTCAGCCTTAGCGCCAGACGCTTCGGCCTGTTCTTTGATTGCGACCTGTTCCTTCAGTTGCCGTAATGCGATTCGTCTTTTTGAGACAAGAAGCCATCGCTCAGCGATGCCTTGAAGGACAGACGCAGCAACGGCAAGCCAGATTGTCTGATAAAGCGAAATGGTCAATTGGCCAGCCGCGTAGGCGTAGCCTGAAAGACTGAGTCCAGCAAGGAAAACAGGAATTGCAATAAGGAGTGGTCGCCAGATCCATGTCAGTTTGGCCAGGAGGCTGTCTGGCTGAGTTGCTTCAAGACCTGCAATAACGCCAGTTTTTTTCCCCATTAATTTCCAGAGCGTGCTCGATATGAAAATCATTAATATCGCAAACACAATCCGTGCGAGTGCTGAAATCTCACGGTGGACATACCGCTCTAGGAGGAGAAACGTTGCGAGGAAAACAAGAGTCAGCCCTATCCATCCAAAGCGTCGCACGGCCTGCCCAAGCGGCTTGATGACTAGTTCAGGCCAGCCAAAGTGTGCAGTAGCTACACCATGGGGTCGTATTAGTTGTCGAAGAATTTCTAGTGGAAGAAACACCAGCGCCGTTACGCCGAGGGCATCAGCAAGAGAAGATTCTGTTGACTCTGGTTCCGCATAATGACCAAGAAACCAAGAAATCGCAGTCAGCGCAAACCACAAGGGAAGAGCAGCAAAAATGGTGTAGCAGACGCCCTGTAGCGTTGGTAATAGCCGCATGGCATTCGAGCCACTGATGGAACTACTTAATGCCGTAATTCTTCGGATAAAATATCTGTATGACAGCGCGAGCGACAAAGTGATCAAAAGGAAGGAGGTTGCAAGGTAGGGTTTAGCCTTGACGGTATTCCAGAATGACGCGAAAACCTTAGCAACCGGGTGTGTTTCAAACTGCTTTACGACTGTCAGGAGTCGGGTTGCATCCGAGAACCGTACCGGTTTGTCACTGCGAACCCAGAGAAGGTTGGTATCAATAAGATGCTGATATTCATCTATTATATGCGATAGTTTGTCCAGATTGACGCCAGATGGAATAAGAATGTCAACGAGGCAGCGATCGATATCAAGACTCATCGCACTAAGAATTTTCTTCCGTGCAGTAAGTACCTTTTTTTGTTCCGGATTTCGGACGGAATTGAGTTGCTGGTCTGCTTTATCAATTTCGGTGTCGATGTCACCAAGAATATCTTGTGCACTGTCAACTGCGTTGCCCCGAGAATACGCTTGGCTTAGCGTTGCTCGTTCCCGATTCAGCATGACATGTTTTCTACGCAACAGGTAGCCGGCGGTGCGACTCAATCCCGATCCGGTTGCTCTATCTGCGTCTACAAGTGATGCAGTTTCTTGAAGGTCGTCCCGCAGACTATTTGTTTTCTCTTTCAGCGAGAGCAGTTGGGTACTCCATGACTCTGCACTTGCAACGGTGAGTGGCCATAGATCAAGTAACTCGAAAAAATGTTCATAAGCATTCTTGTCAGCAAAATCAGCTTCTTTCACAGACGCACGATACTCAGCGATTTCGTTTGTGATTTCGTCTGTGTGGCGTCGTGTAATCCATGCAGTGACCTTGGTTAAGGCTTTTGACAGCGCATCTGCACGCTTGTCCAGAGCCGCTTTTTCTAGTGGAAGGATGCTTGCCTCAGCATCGTATGTTGCAATTTTTTGTCGAGAGAGTTCGAGAACAGTCTCAAGCTTTGCCCGCTTCGCGACTGCTGCCTGCTTTAGTGCTGCGGCAAGTACTGGATTGGAATCAGTATTTTCTTCCGGGACTTCTAATGAACCTAATTCCTCTTCAGTCTGAGCTATCTGGACCGGGAGTGCTTTCGTCTCTGTGCGACGCGCATTGAGTTGCTGCTGAATCTGGTTTGCTTGATTTGTTGTTGAAAGAAGATCTTTATTGAGAGTTCTTAAAAGTTCTTCAATTTTACCGGCGTCACTTTCAGAAGTAACTCCACCAAGTGATATGGTGATGGGGTCCTCATCAGTAGACTCAGCAGCCTTTTTGCGCTGCTCCGAAGACTGCAATGCTTTGACTAGCTGCTTGATTTGTTGTTGGTCTTCGTCCCTGCATTCGATGTCTTTCAGGGTGGAGGTGAGGACTTCCTGACAACGAGTTCGCAACTCTTCTGGTAGTGAGTTGTCAGTACGTACGGCGTCAATTTCTTCACGAACCTTGGCGGCATCAATGGTTGCAGATGAGGCGTTGTTTTTTAAATCGTCTGGAGTCTTGTTTTTATTGGGCTGATCTTTTTGTACTTTTGTGGGTGGTTTCGGCCCTGACCCAACAGGAGCCGTTTGGGCTGCTTGAGCCCGTGTGGCCATGGCAAGAAGACAGACGACCCCAATTAGAAGTAATGAGCCGTAAAACCGATAAAGAAGCGAATTTCGGGAGATTTGGCATTGCCTGTATGCTGGCATGATATTCATTCGATCAGAGCTTGTGAAAATAGGACTTTTCAATGTAAGGTCGGCTGGTCAACGTATTGAATACAGCAGTTTTACCCTGAAATACGCAACAATATTGGAAAAATAGTTGATCATTTGTGAACTGGGCTGTAGGTTTCGGTGAGAAGGCTGATCCACTTGG
>WLWE01000887.1_pt1 | contig 24314 bp, 29 predicted proteins | sample 6718301 | NCBI WGS metagenome assembly WLWE01 (sample SAMN12718691, study PRJNA515312) | sponge metagenome | isolation source: marine sponge | host: Mycale hentscheli | place: New Zealand: South Island, Marlborough, Capsize Point | collected 2003-05-01 | reverse complement strand
ACACGGTCGCCATTCCAAGCGTGATTCAGCTGATGGTCACGGATGTAAATGTCTTCACCGCCGTCATCACGAATGGCAAAACAGAACCCTTTGCTGCTGCAGCGCAAACGGGCTTCGATTAACCCGATTTCATCGCCTCGGGAGACGGAACTCTCCTCTTCAAGGCTCAGCACGCCAAGCCGATCAAGGCCCTTAAGCGCAATGCTGAGTGACTGTTTGTCGGCTCGATTCGTTAATCGGAGAATTTTTTCGAGCTTGCTGACCTCAAGGGAACCGTCGTGGGGGACCTGGTCGAGAAGGTCGGCGACCGTGAATTTCATCGGAGCGTGAAAGAAACCGGCCTTCAGGACCGGGAGTTGAATCAAAACCGTTGCACTCGAAGAGTTGGTAATGCAACGGCTGAATGACCAACCGACTCTAATCGCCCGACTTGCGCAATCCCCTTCTTATTCCTCCGTCTGGGTGGATCCCAGCCCGGCTTGGAGCATGGGCAGGAGCAAGCGGCCTCCGATCACCAGGAATCCTGTGGAGGCCACCAGTTGCAGCCACTCGGCGGGAATCACTGCCGACAAGGACCCTCCAGCAACAGCACCAATCAAGCTGGCGAGCACTAAGGCGCTGGACGATCCCAGAAACACCGCCAACGGTCGATCGGATGTGCCGCTGATGGCCACTGTTGCCAGTTGGGTTTTGTCACCGAGCTCTGCCAGAAACACGGTCACAAAAGTGGAAATGAGGAGGGCGAAGTCCATAACAATTTCAGAGTGATTGGGTCTCTATCAGTGACTTCAAGGCCTGACTTCCCAGCCACAAGCCCAGTCCCACCATCAACAAACCTGCCATTTGTTCCAGGCGTTCTGGGGGAAGGATGGTGGAGAGCCAACGTCCCACCAAGACCCCCACCAGGCTTGAACAGATCAAGGCCAGCGCGGCCCCGATAAACACCAACCATGGCTCGCCGGATTGGGCTGACAGAAGAAGGGTTGCCAATTGGGTTTTGTCACCCAATTCAGCGAGGAAGACGGTGGTAAAGGTGCTCAGCAGAACGGCATTAAAACCAAGCTTGCTGTCGCTACCTGCTTCAGTCATCGGAATCCTGACGTGAGCGAATCAACCGCTCGAACTTACGCAGTTCCAGGCTTCTTCCGCCATGAACCGATCGAATTTGCTGTCGACAGCAATCAATGGCAAAGCCATTGACCTCCTCCGCTGGTACCGCAAATAAATCGGCTAGACCGCTCACCCGGCAAAAGTCGGGTCGGTCCTCATAAATCCTGCAGCGCCGGCCTCCCTGGTCGAAATGCTTGCACCATCCGTCTTCTCCCACCATCTCCAAATAAATCGTTTGCTGGTCGTCCGATAACGCTTCAAGAGCTTCCGGTCGTTCGGCCGGCGCAAGCCTGCAACATGCTCCGCATTGACTCAGGCATGACCAGTGAAGAGGAGGGCGGCTCATGGCTCAATTCAAATGCTGCTGTGACAAGGCATCACATTGATACCTCTCGATCAGGGCAATGCGGAGGAAAGCCCCGTACCCTTTTTGAGGCATCATGCTGATCAACTGCTTTCCTTCCATGGGATTTGATATCCACCTGATTGCAAACTTTGGGGCCCTTGCTCTCATCACGCTTGCTGGCCCAGCAGTGATCTTCATTCTCTTCTACAGGCGCGGAGCTCTCTGAAGCTTGGCGAGTGCGTGATACACCGGTGTTCGGGAGACCAGCCGGCCGGTGTAAGCGGCGATGACAGCCGTGAGACAAGCTCCTGCAAATAATTGTTGATCGCCCACCAGTCGCCAGGAAAAAATCAGGGAGACCAGCGGCAATTGGGTGGCTCCAGCGAGGCCGGCTGCTAACCCAAGGCCAACGCCAACTTGAGTGCTGAATCCGATCACAGCACAGACCGTGTAGCCGAGAACGGCACCAAACGTCAGGGATGGATCGATCAATCCGCCTGGGACTCCAGGTGCGAGGGCCAGCATCGGTCCGATCACTCTGACCACCGTGATCCAAACGCTCATCAGACCCGAGCGGACATCACTGTGCTCGGAGCCAAGTTCGGGCATTCCTTGACTGAGCAGTTGCCTCACGAGTGCTTCACCATCCGCCGTGCTCGTTCCCCAGCTCAACAGGGCGAGCAAACTGAGCGCCCCGCCAAGGCAGAGACCGGTGCGCAGGGGTCGCTGCCGGACCATGGGAGCCAAACGCGCTGTGGTCCAAACCAGACCACGGTTGAAGAATCCACCCACAAGACCAGCGGAGATCCCGATGGGAATGGCCAGCAACAACTGCTCTGTTTCTGGCGCGAACACGTTGATCAGACCCAATCCAAAGATCGGCTCTCCCCCAAGGTTTGAAAACCCAGCAGCAGCGACGCACACCAGCAAAGCTGGCCAAATCGTGACGATGGAATATTCAGCGGTGAGCTCCTCAAGCATGAACACAACGCCAAGCAGAGGCGTGTTGAAACCACCGGCTAGGCCCGCACCTCCACCAATGGCAACCATCTGCCGTTCGGTGAGAGCTGGCATCCAATTGGGCCAGCGTTTCTGAGTGGCGCGTGCCACGGCAGAGCCAAATTGCACCACCGGCCCTTCCCGGCCCAGAGGAAACATGGCTGCTGTGGCCACTGACCAAAGGATTCCTCTTTGCAGTGTGCTGCCTGCCTCCATCGCGGCTGGCATCAACGATGGATCCTCCAGGGCGTTCATCGTTGAAGGAATGCCCGATCCAGCGCCTCCCCGCCACGGTCCCCGTTGAAGAATCAACAGGATTGGCATCACCACTAACGGGGCAAGGGCAATCAGGAGACCAATCGAACTCCAGCCGGTTTGGCCGGTTGTTGGCAGGAAATGGAAGAGCCACTCCTGAATTCGATCAACGAGATTCAAGGGGAGGCAAGCCAGGCCGATTAAGACACCAACAACGAGCAAGCCAATGAAATGGCGCCCAAGTCGACGGATCTCGTTGAAGACCGCTGCTGTGCCACGGAACCGTGAGCTGGTGGTTTTGCGTTCAGAGGTCATGGAAGAAGGCCAAGGCCAATGCAAGCGTCTCGGATGAGGTCAGCAACGTAAGGGTGTCCTGCTCTGCTGTCTTCAGTTTCAAATACACCGTTGCGGTTGACCAGCCCAGACAGTCGCTCTCCAGAAGGGTTCTCAATCTCTACGGTTGCGTCGTCGGGGCTCGTGCAGCGATAAACCCCCAGGCCGCGGTGGAGATCCAAGCAGGCGTGATGTTCTCGTAGAGCCTGGATTTCGAGTTGCAGTTTTGCTTCTCCTTGCCAACGGTTGAGGCTGATCCGATAGGCAACATCCACGATCGCTGGCAGGGGTTGGGTTTGCTGCCAGCGCCAAGCGATGGCTTCCCTTTCACAATCTCCCTGCCCCAGGGTGAGTTTCAGGTGTCCGCCTCGGAGCAACCGTTGGGAGATCACCTTGCAGCCTCTCGACCAAAACAATGGCGCTGGATGGCCGATTCCAAAGGGCTCAAGAGAAAGCAACGCCGACCACAGGTCGTGATTGATCGCTGAGAGCGAGAGGAGGGCTTCTGGTGCCACAAGAATTCCCTCCCCCCGCGTTTGGATCCAGGACTGAGCTAAGCCATTGAGCTCCTCATGGAGGCGATGCACGTGCTCGGCTTTCACCGTGAATCCACCTGCGGCGGGGTGGCCACCATGGCGTTCCAACAGAGCGGTGCAGTGGTCGAGGGCTTTGTCGACAGCGAACCCTTCGGGTGCACGCACCGAGGCCCGCATCAGGCCGTCGCCATCCGCAGCTAGCAAGGCGGTTGGGCGTTGAAATCGTTCCATCAATCGTGCCGCAACGATGCCAATCACGCCGTGATGCCAGTGGCCTTGGGCGAGCAGAAGAAACGGTGGTAAGGGATCACGGTCAGACTCCAATAAGGCCAGGGCCTCGGCCTCAATGGCATCGCAGAGCTCTCGTCGCTGTCGGTTGAGACTGTCGCATTGGCGGCCCAGCTCAATGGCGCTGTTTTGGTCGTCTGCGGTGAGCAAATCCACCACCAACTGGGGATCGCCGATCCGTCCCACCGCGTTGATTCTGGGGGCCAGTTGAAAACCGATGTCATCAGCGCGCAGGGGGCGATCGCCGAGTCCTGCAAGTTGCTGTAGGGCGCGCACTCCTGGGCAGTTGCTTCGATGGAGATGAAGCAATCCTTCTCTGAGAAGGGTTCTGTTGGCGCCTGTCAGCGGTGCCATGTCGGCCACCGTTCCAATGCAAAACAAATCACGAGCACTGGCGATGGCCGCTGGCTGGCGCATGCGTTCTGCGAGTTCGCGCGCTACGACGTAGGCGAGCCCAACGCCGGCTAATCCGCGATAGGGAGAGTGTTCCGGGGTGGTGGCCGGATGAATCAAGGCGAGAGCTTTGGGGCGTGTCTTTGGGAGCGTGTGGTGATCGGTTAGCACCACCTCGATGCCCAGATCCTCTGCCCTGCTCAGGGCCTCATGGGCTGCCACTCCGTTATCGACAGTGACAATGAGCCGGACTCCATCGGCGTGGAGCTCATTCACCATCGAGCAGTTCAAGCCGTAGCCATCAGCCATGCGGCTTGGGATCGCCGCTTGGGGTTCCGCACCCAAGGTGCGCAAGGTGCGAAGCAACAGCGCAGTGCTTGTCATGCCATCGGCGTCGTAGTCGCCACAGATCGCAACGCTCTCTGCCGTTAAACAGGCCTGATGCAAGCGTTGGACGGCCTTGTCCAATTCGGGGAAGTGGCCATCAGGTTTTGGGAGGGGTGAATCACTCAGAAGTGCATGGACCTGATCTGGTTCTGTCAGACCACGGCGGAACAGCAAGGCCTTGAGGGGAAGAGGCAGTGGAACCGCATCCAAAGCCCCGGGGTCAATGCCCCTCGGTAGTTGCCATTGCTGAACGGACACGGCAGACGGCAACGGGCAGGTGCTCAAGCAGCCTGCATTGTGCTTCGTCCTTCAAGCTGTTGCCATGAATTGCATGACCGTCATGCCTGTCTTGAAGACCGTGTTCTGGGATGTGGATGGCACCCTTGCGGACACGGAAATGGATGGGCATCGACCTGCCTTCAATCGAGCTTTTGCAGAACAGGGTTTGGATTGGACCTGGGATCCAGAGACCTACAGAGCCTTGCTGAGCATTCCTGGTGGAAGCCTTCGGATGAAAACGTATGCCCAGCAGCAGGGAGAGGTCTTGACTGACGCGCAGTTTGCTCAGCTGCGCGTTTCAAAACAGCGTCACTATCTCGATGCAGTGCGTTCCGGCGCGGTGTCTCTTCGCCCAGGGGTCGCAAGACTGCTTCGTGAGCTTCAGGCTCGGGCGATTGATCAATGGATCGTGACCAGCAGTGGCGGTCCGTCCGTATCGGCATTGTTGGACACCCTGTTTCCCGGCGGCGACCATCCCTTCGCTGGGGTGATTAGTGCCGATGATGTATCGAGGCATAAACCCAGTCCTGATCCTTATTTAAAAGCGCTGGAACGCAGCAAAACCGAGCCGAATGCGGCTTTGGCACTGGAGGATTCAACCCCGGGTCTTCTTTCGGCCAGAACGGCTGGACTGCGTTGTCTGCTCATGCCTTCTCCCTGGGATCAGGAGCTCCATCGGTATCAAGATCAGGCCGAGGCGGTGCTGGATCATCTAGGGAGTGCCCAGTGTCCATGCACTGTTTCGAGCGGCCCCCCTTGTGTGGATGGCCTTGTCACGCTGGAGTACCTGCAGATGCTTCTCGTCTTACCGGATTGATGACGACCCATCTCACCCGCTATGAACAGTTTCAGAGACGGATTGGTGTTCAACTCACCCAAGCGCTAACGGGATCTTGGCGTCGCCGGAGCCTGGGTGTTCTCTCCCTGCTGCTGGGGTTCCTTTTGGGCAGCAACTTCACCATGTATTGGTTTCAACGCGTCGGTCAACGTCCGTTTGTGGTGCTCACCATGGTGATCGTCATTGAGCTGTTGGTGCGAGCAAGGACCTATGTGAAACGGGAACCCTGGCCGATTGGTTGGCTCGCGATCGACAACATTCGGATTGGAGCTGTCTTTTCAGTTGTGTTTGAGGCCTTCAAGCTTGGTTCTTGACCCGTTGCAAATGGCTCCCAAGGGTTGGCCTTTGCTCCTTGAATCCTTGGGCTGGTCAGATCCCGAACTCTGGTGGAGCCATTGGCAGCAACGCGGTGGTTTCGAGCTTGCGCGTCGCGTCTGGCCCGCGGACGTAAAAGATCAATGGCTGCTGGGAGTGGCCTTGCCATTGCTTTCACAGGCCGAGTCTCTCTTGCAGATGGGTGGCCGTCCTTTGCTCGGATTGAGTGCGCTCCCTGGATGCGGAAAAACCACGCTTTGCGATTGGCTTGTGCATGCCAGCTCGGAATTGGGATGGTCGATCGCGTTCCTTTCGATCGATGATTTTTATTGGCCTGGTCCAGAGCTTGATCGACGGATGGCAGGAAATCCCTGGGGAGTGCCCAGGGCCATACCGGGGAGTCACGATCTGGAGTTGATGGCCACAGCGCTCGATCAATGGCGAGAGACGGGGGAGTTATTGGCCCCTCGCTTTGATAAATCCCTTCGCGATGGTCGCGGGGATCGCAGTGAATGGGTCCGCTCCACCCCTGATTTAGTGGTTTTGGAGGGATGGTTCGTTGGCGTTCTCGTTTCCGATCAGGCTTCTGAGGCAGAAAACATCCATTCGCTCGCGCTGACGACGGAAGAGCTTGTGTATCGCCAACAGCTCTTTCGTCTCGTACCTGACTATGCACCGATTTGGAATCGGATCGATAAGCTCTGGCACCTCAAAGGGCAGAGCGGCACTTCAAGTCGGCTCTGGAAGCGCCAGCAGGTCGAGACCCAAGCCAAAACAACGGGAGTTCACGTGTCTGAATCCGCTGTTCAAGATTTTGTTCGGATGATTGAAACGGCATTTCCAGCAGCTTGGTTGCAGGATCTGCATCAATCTGATGTTGTGATCGATCTCACGAACCAACGCGCTGTTCGTGAGATCACCTTGAAATGAATTCAGTCCTCGCTGTCATCAGCATCAGCAACCGGATACACAAAACCCTGTGCACGACCACTCAACACAGATTTGCCGATTGACATGGCACGTTGTGCAGCAGTGGCTGCTTTTGCCTTCCAAACAGCATGCCGTTGATTGCGCTTGCTCTTAGAGGTTTTCTTCTTCGGTACAGCCATTGCAGCCGGAACTCTTCCAAACGCCCATAATCTCCTTTCGAGAGTCCGCTCGTCAAATCGCTACTCTTAATACATCGCAGGAACGGTGTGAGTTCAGGTCCGGAAGATCGTGAAATCATTGTCTCCCAGGCATCTGGGAGCGATGCCAAGGAAAAGCCCACCAATCCTTTTGCTCGCTTTAAATCGGATCCACCGCCGAGTTACAGCGAGTTATTGACGCAAATTTCAGCGGGAAAAGTCAAAGATCTGCAATTGGTTCCTGCGCGTCGGGAAGTGATTGTGGAATACGACGATGGTCGCAACGCCACGGTTCCCACCCTGGCGAACGATCAAATGATTTTGCGCACAGCCGAAGCCGCTGGCGTTCCCCTGACGGTGAAGGATGTTCGTCAGGAACAGGCCTTGGCTGGGTTGGCTGGAAATTTGGCCCTGATCGTTCTGATTGTGGTGGGCCTTTCCTTTCTTCTCCGGCGCTCAGCGCAGGCCGCCAATAAGGCCATGGGCTTTGGGCGCAGCCAAGCGCGGATCCGCCCTCAAGATGAAATCACCGTTCGATTTGAGGACGTTGCCGGAATTAGCGAAGCCAAGGAAGAACTCCAAGAGGTTGTGACCTTCTTGAAGCAACCGGAGAGTTTTATTCGTTTGGGTGCGCGCATCCCTCGGGGGGTGTTGCTGGTGGGACCGCCAGGGACGGGAAAAACATTGCTTGCCAAGGCCATCGCTGGGGAGGCAGGGGTGCCGTTTTTCTCCATCGCGGCCTCTGAATTTGTTGAGCTGTTTGTGGGTGTGGGTGCCAGTCGTGTGCGCGATCTGTTTCGCAAAGCCAAGGAAAAATCGCCTTGCATCATTTTTATTGATGAAATTGATGCCGTTGGTCGTCAACGCGGTGCAGGAATTGGTGGAGGAAATGATGAGCGCGAGCAAACCCTCAATCAGCTGTTAACTGAAATGGATGGTTTTGCGGATAATTCAGGCGTCATCCTGCTTGCTGCCACCAACAGGGCTGATGTGCTCGATACGGCATTGATGCGTCCCGGCCGGTTTGATCGTCGTATTTACGTTGATCTGCCCGACCGCAAGGGGCGTGAGGCGATTCTTGCCGTTCATGCCCGCAGTCGGCCGCTTTCAGACGACGTGTCTCTGGCGGATTGGGCCTTAAGAACCCCAGGCTTTTCCGGTGCTGACCTCGCCAATCTCATCAATGAGGCCGCGATCCTGACGGCGCGAAATGAAAGTTCTTTTGTGGGCAGCTCTGAATTAGAAGCAGCGCTCGAACGCATCACGATGGGGTTGTCTGCCTCTCCTTTGCAAGACAGTGCCAAGAAACGGCTGATTGCCTATCACGAAATTGGCCATGCCCTGGTGGCAGCCCATACGCCTCATGCCGATCCCGTCGACAAAGTGACGTTGCTTCCTCGCAGTGGCGGTGTGGGCGGATTCACCCGATTTTTCCCTGATGAGGAGGTGATTGATTCCGGCTTGGTCAGCAAGGCTTATTTGCGGGCCCGTCTTGTGATGGCTCTGGGTGGTCGTGCTGCTGAGATGGTGGTGTTTGGACCAGGTGAGATCACCCAGGGAGCGAGTGGAGACCTGCAAATGGTGTCTCATCTCGCCAGAGAAATGGTGACTCGCTTTGGATTTTCTTCTTTGGGGCCCGTTGCTCTTGAAGGTGGAGATCAGGAGGTGTTCCTTGGCAGAGATCTCATTCATACGCGTCCCTCTTATGCGGAAAGCACAGGGAAAGCGATTGATGCCTGCGTCCGTCAGCTGGCAATCCAGGCTCTCGATGCGGCGATCACCCTGTTGGAACCTCGTCGCGAGGTGATGGATCGTCTTGTTGAGGCGTTGATTGCGGAAGAAACACTATCGAGTTCTCGCTTCTATGAACTAGCGGGCCTAGATCATCCTCAAAACGGAGAGAATCGATTGATAGAAAATAATTCTCATCAACCCGTTCTGGCTCAGAAGCCAGCTGCAACTTGATCCGCTCCACTGCAGTGGCAAATTCAGTGGTCAATCCAGTGGCAAAAATCTTCCGGATGATCGGGCGTTTTGGGATCTTGTTGATCCCATTGATTGTTATTTTTTCAAGACTGCAGGTTGAGTGGTACTGGTTCGATCAATTTGAACTTGGGTCTGTTTACGGCAAACGCTTATTTCTTCAATTAGCAGGCGCATTCATTGCCTTTGTGTTCGTGGGCAGTTGTGCGTTTTGGCGTCAGTCTTGGCTGCGACCACCTCAAGCAGAAAAGGACGAGAGAAGACCTGTCCTAACGGGGTATCGCTACGGGCTCTGCCTCTTGGCATGTCTTCTGGTGATGCTCACCGTTTTAGCCATTGATACCCGTTTGGCTTGGCTGGCCTGGAGTGACCCCTTTTCACTGTCGTATTGGTGGAGTCTTCCCTTTTCGACAGGTTGGCCGCTGCTCAGCTTGTCCATTCTGGTGCTGACGTTGATCATGTTCGGCTTGACCCGCAGCCGTCGTCTAGGTCTTGCCCAGGTTTATGGAAGTGTGTGTATCTGTTTGATCGTTGCGCGGAGTTGGGGACTTTGGAGTCTTGCTCTTTCAATTCCTGACCTCGGCCGCGTGGAACCGATGCTGGGGTCTGATGTGAGCTTTGGTTTAGGTCGTTTTTCTGCGATCGCGCTGGGGCTTGAATTAGTACTTTTGCAGCTTTTACTCACCCTTAGTACTGCTTTATGGAGTCAATTAACACGTTCAACATGTCTCAGTGATTGGGCGTTCTCAGGATTAACGAAGCGTCAACGACATGGTTTGAGGCCTGGTTGTGCACTTTTGCTGGTGACTTGTTCTGGCTTGATGTGGCTTTCAAGGCACCAGTTGCTTTGGACTCAGGATGGAATCGTTGCGGGTGCAGGTTGGCTCGATGTTCATCTGCTGCTTCCTTTGCGATCGGCGGGAGCTGTTGCGCTGCTTGTGTTGGCGATTGTTGTTTTGCCGTCACCCTTTTCCAGTTTTCGTCGTCGTCAGCTTCGGCTGATTTTGTCCTGTATCGCGGTGGCCTCCTTTGGCTTGGAAATGGTGTTGTTTCCGCTGATGCACTGGCTTGTCGTGCGCCCGCGGGAATTACAGCTGGAGACCCCCTATATCAGTCGTGCGATTGAGGCCACACGACAGGCCTATCAATTGGACCGTATTACCACCCAACAGTTTGATCCTTCTCCTCGCTTGAGCCCTAAGGATCGCGAGCAAGGTGCCAGTACTTTGCGCAATATTCGTTTGTGGGATAGCCAACCTCTACTCGCAACAAACCGACAGCTGCAGCAGCTCAGGGTTTATTACCGCTTTACGAATGCAGCCGTTGATCGTTATCAATTGCGTCCTGATTTACTTGAACGCCAGCAAGTGATGCTCGCTGCGCGTGAACTCGACCAGGCAGCTCTCCCCAAGCGGTCACGCACTTGGCAGAATCGTCACTTCGTGTTTACGCATGGCTATGGATTCACATTGAGTCCAGTGAACTCCAGAGGAGCCGATGGGCTCCCTGATTATTTCATCAGTGACATCGGTCGTTCAGCGAGTATTAGTGGTAATAAATTCCTTGATATTAGTCGCGAAGATGTCAAGAATAATGTGCCAATTGGTCGGGCTGCGCTCTATTTCGGAATGCTTCCATCTCCCTATGCCGTTGCTCCAACGCAAATCGAAGAGTTCAATCATCCAGAAGGCGATGAAAACACATACAACCATTATTCAGGTAGAGCTGGTGTGCCACTGGCGTCTTTAGGGCAGCGGATTGCGGCATCGATTTACATCCGTGACCCAAGGTTGCTGAATACGGGCGTCTTGCAATCGGATTCACGTTTGTTGTTGCGACGCGACGTTAAAAAGCGTGTGAAGGCTTTAGCACCTTTTTTGCAGTTGAAAGGTGATCCCTATTTAGTCTCCGTTCCCATGGAGTCTGGTCTTGATCAGTATCAGGAAGATCAACATCAGTATTGGATTGTTGATGGATACACCAGCTCTAACACCTATCCCTATGCCTCAATCCTTCCTGACGGACAAGAGATGCGTTATGTACGCAACTCAGTAAAAGCCATTGTTGATGCCTACAACGGAACAGTGCATCTCTATGTGAGTGAACAAGATGATCCAATCATTCGTGGTTGGCAGAAGGTGTTTCCCGAATTGTTCCAGCCCTTGGCTGCTATGCCACCGTCTTTGCGTCAGCATCTGATGGTTCCTAGTGCCTTGTTTGAATTACAGGTTCAACAATTGCTCCGATACCATGTAACGAATCCGCGTATTTTTTACAGTGGAGATGATGTTTGGCAGGTTCCGAAAGAGCTGTATGGAAAAACACAGATTCCAGTGGCTCCTTATCACATTACGGCGCAAGTGAAGCCGAGTGTTGATTCCGAATTTTTACTTTTACAACCCCTTACACCACTTGCCCGTCCCAATCTCTCCGGTTGGTTGGCGGCAAGAAGCGATGCTGAGCATTACGGAGAGCTGATCCTGTTGCGCTTTCCTAGTGATGTTCCGATTTTTGGTCCTGAGCAGATCCAGGCTCTGATCAATCAGAATCCCATCATCAGCCAGCAGTTTGGCCTATGGGACCGTGCGGGCTCTCAAGTTGTTCAAGGCAATCTTTTGGTCGTGCCACTCGGAAATGCCCTTCTCTATGTTGAGCCGATTTATCTCAGAGCCCGTCGTGGTGGGTTGCCAACCTTAGTGCGTGTGGTTGTTAGTGATGGCAGTCGCGTGGCAATGGCCAAGGATTTACGCGGGGGCCTTGATGCCCTATTGCAGGGAACTGGCTCGAAAGATGTTGTCGTGCAGGATCTTGATAAGGCATTGTGAAGCCAACCTTCACGATCAAATCATCCTTTCTGGCGACGATATTCTTTTAATGCTTTGCCTGGTTTAAATAGAATAAATAAGCCCCATAGCAGCAATGGCACTGCTACGAGAAAGGTATAGGCTCCAACCTGTGGTGATCCATCAAGTGGTTGTGGAATTTGACTGAGAATCCAGACTGGTACTAACCACCAAGGACTGATTCCTATGTCGTTGAGTCTTCGAATATCAACTGGAACCATGATCAAAAATGCTGAAATTGTGGTTAGGGAAAGGTTGTTATCCCAGGTTTCTGGAGTAATTTCCAACCCTACTAACATGCACAGGCCAATATTGACAGCAAGGATGAGTGAGAGGATGAGCAGTCGCTTAATGACCTCGCCTAAATAGTCAAGCCTTCCAAGCTCTCCTTCCCAGCTGAAGAATTGAGGTAGACCTTTCATCAGTGCCTTTGATCGATCCTTTCAGGCTGGCTGAAAAAGCACTGATTGGCAACGAGCATCTCTGGATCACAGGGATGGCTTAATCATCGCTGATGACCTTCTGTGATTCATGCGTTCATTAGCTTCAAACACACGGTGGCTGCTACCACGAGACAGCTAGCAACAACAATGAATCCCATTGGATTGAGTCGAAGATAGTCTCATCATTTGTCTTTCAGGCACCCCATGCCTGTCTCCGATGAGACTGAATCGCAAATTCAACGTGTGTCCGTTCTCAAGCCTCTGCGTTCTTTTCAAGCGGCTTCTCTAGGGAGTTGCTGCTTACGGTCAAAACGCCTCAATCGGAGTCTGATGAAATGGCGCACCATTAAAAAACGGGACAGATCGTTGACCTGTCCCGTGCGTCATCATGCGGCCCTCTGGCCTTAAGTCCCTAACCGATCGCAGCAAAAAACTCTTTGCTGCCCTTGGGATCAGGCTTCATGGTCTTCTCGCCTGGTGTCCAGTTAGCTGGGCAGACTTCATCTGGATTGGACTGCACATACTGGAATGCCTGCAAGACACGCAGGGTTTCATCGACATTCCGGCCAACGGGGAGGTTGTTGATCGTGGCGTGCATGATCACACCCTCAGGGTCGATGATGAACAGGCCACGCAGGGCCACGCCTTCAGCGTCATCGAGAACGTTGTAAGCAGTGGAAATTTCCTTCTTCAGGTCTGAAACGAGCGGATAGTTGATATCGCCGATGCCGCCCTGATTGCGTGCCGTTTGGATCCAAGCCAGGTGACTGAATTGGCTGTCAACGGAGATGCCCAGCACTTCGGTGTTTTTGCTGGAGAAATCTGAGTAGCGATCGCTAAACGCTGTGATTTCTGTTGGGCAAACGAAGGTGAAGTCCAGTGGGTAGAAAAAGAGCACCACGTACTTGCCGCGGTACTGAGACAGGCTGATTTCTTTGAACTCCTGATCAACTACAGCGGTAGCGGTGAAATCAGGGGCCTGTTGGCCCACGCGCAGGCAACCGTTGTCGGTCATGATGAAAGGTCGATGGGGATGTGACGGAAGCAGCAGACCAGACTCAATCCAAAGTCGGTCCGACTTCTAGTTACATCCCTTAATTTATCACGCCCTCGTCTCGGTTGCTGTGCGATGAATCCCTAATAAGCTTCCCTGCTGATGGGGTTCTAAAATCATTCGATGATTGATCAACCCATGTCTTGGGATCAGGCCTTATTGCGGAAATTCAGCAGTACAGGGCATTTCCGACTTTTAAATCAAGTGCGTAGTGAGCTTAAAAGCCAGCCACTCAACCGTGACTCCCAGACCAGAAAGCTCACACTTCAGGCAAGGCCCCACCATGGACAATCGGTGAGGCAACAGCGGCGTCCAAATCCAGTTCCTGAGGATCAACCGATCTTGATCATGGAAGAAACCACGAAAGACAGCCCAACATCATTCAGAGAGCGTCTTAATGCAATTGAAATGCGCTGAGATTTGGTCGCGTTAGCGATTTAATCAAAGCAAAAAATGGCTCGGGGGAGACTTGAACTCCCGACCTTGGGGTTATGAATCCCACGCTCTAACCAGCTGAGCTACCGAGCCGTTACCCCAATATTTTAAACGATCGCCCGGGTGGTTTATGCGCGGCGACGTGCTGGGAGCTTGGCCATTGGGTCGAGTGCTGAACCACCACGTTGGCGAATTTCAAAATGCAGATGAGGTCCAGTGCTTCTTCCCGTGCTGCCCATGAGGGAAATTTTTACTCCCTGGGGAATCATTTGTCCTTTGCGAACTAAGAGGCGGCTGTTGTGGGCGTAACGGGTGGAAGATCCATCGGCGTGAGCTAACTCCACTAAATAACCGTAACCACTGCTCCAACCAGAAAATTTCACAACGCCGTCTTTGGCGGCAACGATGGGAGTACCAACGTTGTTGGCAATGTCGATGCCCTTATGCATGCGGCCCCATCGCCATCCGAAACCAGAGGTGAAAACACCTTTTGTGGGCCATATGAAGGATTGATTTCCAACAGACTCACCCTCAGCTCCAGGCAATGCAGGTAGAGCTGGAAAGCTGGCTCCGCCTGAAACCGTTGGACGAATGGCAAGAAGCGCTCTGGGAGAAGCCTTGGCAACACGCACTTCGCTACCAATCGCCAAACGGGCTAGATCGAGACCAGGATTCAATGAGCGCAACTCACTCAAGCTGACTCCCTGATCTCTAGAAAACGTTGACAGAGACTCGTTGGCTTTGATGCGTACAACGGATTGTGGAGCTGGAGGGGTTTGAAGCGGTGCTTTGCGGAGGACCGTTGTTCCGTCAAGACGGGTCGCGCTAGCGAGGCTTTCCTCAGCGTCAGCAGGGATCACGATCCAAGCACCAGGCTTAATCGTGTCTTGGGAAGCCTGGTCGTTAAGAGCGGTTAAATCTGAGTTGGAAAGTCCGAGATCAGCAGCTATATCTTGAAGAGTGCTCCTTGTCGAGACCTTGACCCAAAGCCTGCTTTGGGTTGCTGGTGCCGATGCCAGGAGAAATGGTGCCTGCACATGGCCAGCATCCGCAAACCCAGGATGCTGTGACAAGACAGATAAAGACGTTCCTGATGCGATTGCCGTAACGAGAACGAGAAGGGGCTTCATCTGAATCAGCGATGGGTAACGATCCTGGAGAAGCCGCCACAGCTCAGGAACGGCCTGAAAGTAGCGGCTGTAGGACATCGGCGCAAGGGCTGAAGTGTCAGCTTGCCAATTACCACAGTTGAAGCTGCAAGCCTGCGTGGTGGCTGACGATGGCGCAAGCCACGGAAAGATTGAGGCTCCGCACGCCCCCTTGGCCATCTTCTCCGGCGCTGCAGGGCATTGAAATGGTTGTGATTTGGGTGCAGCGACTGCGTGTTGCTTCCGATAAGCCGGTGTCCTCTCGACCGAATAACAAGACATCTCCGCGTTCGAACTGCATCTCTTGAAGAGGCACGCCGCCTCGACGGCTGCAGCCAATCACCCTGGAGTCTTTCCCAAGCGACTTAAAAAACGCATCGGTGTCCTTGTGGATCGTGAGATCAACGTGGGGCCAGTAATCAAGACCAGCTCTTTTTAAATACCGATCTTCAAGACTGAACCCAAGGGGCTCAATCAAATCCAGGGGTAAACCAAAAGCTGCGCAAGTACGGGCAATGTTTCCCGTATTGGGGGGAATTTGCGGTTCCCACAGTGCCACCCTCAAAGGCTTTTGAATCACAGGCCGTTCATTCAATGCTTGATCATTTGAGATTTGCTTCACGGAACGAGAATGCCTAATTGAGAAAGATTCAATGCTCTTCCCTGTACAACGAGCCAGCTATCGGCAGCGTGTTGTTCTAGTTGTTGAGCCAGCCAACCTTGGCGGTCCCTAAACAATCCGCCAATCACTGTGGCGGGGACGACGCCCCAGCCTGTTTCTTCGATCACGATCACGGTGGGGCATGTTCGTGTGAGAAGACTGTGGATGAGATCTTCTGCCTCCTGAGTCCAGGCATGATCGTTGAGGTCGAGATGCGCTGCCGTATATCCGCCAAGCGCATCGATCAACAACGGTTGATGGGGTTCTTCTTTGCGAATGCATTCGGCAAGCTTGCCTCCCGGTTCGCGCAGCTGCCAGTGCAAGGGTCGTCTTTCGCGATGCAGCCGCATCCGCTCGTCCCAGCTTGGATCATTCGAACGATGCGCTGAGGTTGCGACGTAGGTGACCGTCTGTTGAGAGCTGAGTAAATGTTCAGCCCAGCGGCTTTTCCCTCCTCGGCTTGGCCCGCTTACAACAACGAGCCCGTTCGGAAGCTTGGGTCTTTGCTTGTTTGGGCTAGCCAACGGTTTATCCGCCTCCGTTCATGCCTCGCAGTGTGGCAACGGAGGATGGACTGACACGATTGAGGTACCGGAAGATCCAATATTTGAAAATTGTCGCCAAAATCACCGGGAATGTAGCGATGAATAGGAGAATAAAGTTTTCTCGGGCAGGAAATCCAAAGTGATTTGCAATGCCATCAAGCAGCACAGTCCAGCCTTCTGGACTATGAAATCCAACGAAGATATCGGTGAAGAGAATAATCGCAAATGCCTTGGCAGAGTCGCTTAATCCATAAACAGCCTCATCAAAAAATCCGCGAAGAACTCTCAGCTCTTCGCGACTGAATAAGCAGACCATCACGAAAGCAAGCGTGGCTGAAATGTCAGCTAAGACATTTTTTACAGCATGGGTGCTTTCGGCGTCTGCTTCTTCTTTGAGTTCAGAAGCTTTTTTCCCAAGTTTTTGTTGGAGCTCTTCTTGGCTTGGGATGGAGTCCCCACGAAGAAGGGCATCGAATTCAATTTCCGCCTTATACACGCGTAACTTTTCGACGGCCTGTTCTTCAAGCTGTGGCTTCGGATAACTCAAGAAGGGCAGGTCTGGAGCAAAGCGGTCAACAGCAGGACTAATGATGTAAGTGCGGCTGACCTGTTGGACCAACAGTGGCACCAGAATCAGTAGTAGAAGAACCTTCAATGAGATCAGGGTTGAATCCCTGCGTCTCCGAAAGCCTGCAACTAAGGTCGCTTCACCCGCTGGATTGAGCTGCCTCCGCACCTTGTCGAACACCCCGAGTAGGGAGCGCGGCAGCGGATCAGGATCCCGTGTCATGGTCGGAGCGGTCGAAGCCCGTTTAGGGCTGTACCGATTCACAACACTTTCAATCAGCTGAAGTTGTCGCAGTTCCTGAGGATCCAGCTGGGAGCGCTGATACTCCAGCTGATCGAGCGACGTACGACAAACATTGATCGCAACGCGAAACTTGCGCAGAACGGTTGCCTGAACAGATTTCGGAACAGAGAGCTCTAGATCGGGCCTGATGGGACGGTCGCCGTAGTACTCCAGCTCCAAGCTCTGGATCAAGAGGGCCGCTTCATAGCCGCGGTCTAGATCAGAGTTGACATCAAGGGAGTTGGCCTTGCCAAAGGCTCCGATCCAATTGCGAAATGCCATAGCTGGTTAGCGGGAAAAGACCCACCAGGTGGCCATTGGAACAATGGTTCCAACGACTAGAAGCACAATCACCCAGGTGAAAGCGTTGCTTTCGCTCGTTTCCTCGACCGTGGGAATGTTTGTGGGAAGGGTGGTGCGTTCAATTTGAACCGGAGGACCGGGATCTTCACCGCCATTGAGAACCACCGCAATGCGTTCAATTCCATCCATGGAGGCCTGGCGGAATCGCTCTCCATCTCGCATCGGCTGACTCATGGTGGTCCGCGCGGTACTGCGGAGCAAGGCGTCTGGCAGTTGATCACTCAGCTCTGCTGAGACAACAATTGCAGCTTGTTTGTTCTGGGTCTCCTCAAGGAAAAGGATGAGTGGACGCTCACTGCTGTTGTCGTTATTGGACCAACGTTCCACCAATTCCTCTCCGAATCCCGTGAGGCTCAGCCCGTAGTCCAGTTTCCGCAAAGTGATGACTCTGGCGTCCACCTTTGAGGATTCCAGTTGATTCAGCCGAGCTTCAATTTCATTTTTTCCAGCTCGACTCAACACATCAGCTGAATCAAGGACGGCTTTCTCCGGCGGCTGAGCTGGTAGGTCTTGAGGCGATAAGGCAAAACCCGCTGGTACTGCCAAGAAAAAACAGAGACTTGCGGCGATGAACAGCTGAAGAGACTTAAAAAGGCTAGGCATCATGAGGCGTTCGATTGGTGGAGTCTGTCGTCAGCTGGCAAGGCTGTCGTGATTTAAGGCCATGATCGCGTCCATCACGGCTTGTGCTTTGCCTTGAGGGAGATCAACGCTTTGAGCGAGCTCGTTGAGAAACGTTTGCTCTTCAGTCGTCACCGTCCTATCAGCATGAACCAGCTGTACGGCCACAGCGAGAGCCGTTTCCTTTTGGGACTCTTTGAGTTGGGGGAGGGCATCTTTGATCAATTGTCTTGATCCTTGCTCGCGAAGGCGTTTGAGTAGTTGGTCAAACAACATTGCCATCTCACTTTCGCTTCGATCCTTATAAGGGGTTCGATATTCCAGTTGACGCCTCAATGCGTGCGCTTCATCCTTGCCCAGTACTCCATCGCAAGCGACTGTGGCCAGTGCAATCGCGGCAAAGGCTTCGGATTCCGTCATCAGCGTTGGAGCGTTGACTTCTATTTCAGCAAGAGTGCATCGATCTGACTGCTCATGAGTTGCAAAACATGTTGAGATCCGCCCAATGGTGTTTGCTTGCAGGCGTGCTTGTTTTGGGGCTTTCCATCCTTAACGCCAGCACAGCAGAAACGGTCACTCCCAGCTTGGAGCGTGCTGATGTTCTCGCCGGGATGGCAGGCGTTGGCTTGATGCTCGTTTCCATCCTCTGGACAAGGGCTTCTCCACGCAGTCCGGAAGCTGTTGAACTGGAGGGTGAACAGGGTTTTGTGCTCTCCTCAGATTTAGCGGATACGGTCCGGTCTGAACTGGCGTGGGGCAGCCATCAGTTTCTAACCGCAACCTCTGCAGCCACCATTCTTGTGTTTTGGAAAGGTTCGGTTCTACTTCGTCGGGGCCTTTTAGGTTCTGGTGATTTTGCACCTGGTGAGATCTGTCGACGATCCCTGCAAAAACAAGAACTGGTATCTCTGGTAAAAACAGCCCTTTACCCGGGGAAAGCCGAATTTGATCCGGTCTTGCCAGGCTTGCCCTCCGTGATGGTGCAACCCTTAGGTCAAAACGGATGGGTTGTAATTGGTGGTTGGTCGGAACGATGTTTTAGTCGTTCCGATGAACGCTGGCTCACTGGTTGGGCAGAGAGGCTTAAAACAACGCTGACCGTTGCCGAATCAGAATCAGAATCAGAATCAGTTTTAGAAGCAGAAGAAGAATCGTTGATCTAGCACTACTTCTTTGCTTTCCGTTTGCGAGATGCCGCTGCTGCTGAAACAGGTTGAAATTAGATAAAACCAACACGCTTTGCTGGATGGGGCTTAGAACCAATTGCCGTCACTTAAACTGAGATTTTTCAGATCATCAACCTTTGAGCGAATCCACCGGTAGTGCTGACAAAGCACAGTTCTTCCCTTATCTAGTCACCCTCGCTTATGGCGAAAAAGACACACCAACGCTTGCTCAGGTCGTTTTCCTGAGTGACAAAGCGGGTGAAGATACGAGGTCTATTGCGAAGTCTCTACTGGAAAATGCCAAAAACGTCGCTCCCCAAACTCCGAGGTTCGACTGGTCGACTCTTAAGGTGCAAGGAAGCCAAACCTTGGATGATAAAGAGCTATCGAAGTTGGTGGAAGCGGCATCCCAGGGTCAGGTTGGTGTTGGACGAGTTTCTGGGTTGAAACTCAACCAAGATTGACGACGAAAGGTCTGCTGCAAAGCTCAGGTTTATCGTCTGGAGTCAACCCATCAGATGTCGCAGGAAAAACCTTTTGCAGGGTTACTAAGGGTGCTCACAGGGATGGCTTCTTATTTGCCTTCTCTGCATCTCTCCTGGCTTCGAATCCGCCTGGGATCAATGATTTACATCAAGCATTTTCATTCATCGATGGCCCCGCCAATCGGTGGGGTTTTTTTATTGCTTTAAAGGACTTGTGAGCAAGATCACAGCACCGCTTGACGGTGGTCATCACCTCAGCCATTGATTCCGGAGATGGTGTGTTCATCGGGGGAAACACCACCCCAACCACCCACGCCTCTTAAACCGATGACTTCCATCAAAACCATCGCTGCTGCTTCCCTCGCCGCTGGACTCTCCCTTCTCTCTTTTTCAGGCAACGAGCCCAAGCCTGCTTTAGCACGAGTGATTCGTGGCTAGCGCCGATGAAAAGCCCCTTAGCCAATAGCGAACCCAGGGGGCTGTGGGGGCAATCATCGTTATCACTTGCCGTACTCGGTGAGCATGACCAAGATGCCGTAAGACGTTTGCAAAGCCATGGCCTCGGATCAGGATCAAACGTTGATGCGTGAAGCGATCCGCCTAATGCGGGACGCCGGTGTTGTGAACAAAACAGGAGGGCCTTTCGGTGCTGTGATCGCCAAGGACGGGCAGGTGGTAGCCGCGGCAGGAAACAGCGTGGTGAAGGATCTTGACCCCAGTGCCCATGCTGAGGTCAACGCCATCCGCGCGGCTTGCAAAAAGTTGGGAACCTGGGACCTCAGCGGTTGTGTGATGTACACCAGCTGTGAATGCTGTCCGATGTGTTACGCGACGGCGTACTGGGCTGGGATCCGCACTGTTTTCTATGCCGCGGCTTGGTCGGATTACAGCGATTTGTTCTCCGATCAGGAGATCAATGAGGACATGCAACATGCCAAAGACAAACGTGAAATCAAGCTCACGCAAATTCTTCAGGGTGAGGCGTTTGAAGTCTGGAAGGAATTTCGTTTGCTTCCTGATGGTGCGCGCTACTGAAGGCTATGGCTTCCTCGCATGATTCGGAATTGCTTGATTCGGGTCATTTTGTGTACACCATTCACAGTGTGATTCCTCTTGAGAAAAAGCAATCCTTTGAGGACTTCCAGCATCAAATGAATGAGGCGGCCCATCATTTTGATGGATACCGCGGGCAGTCGATTTCATTTCAGGAAAAGGACGATGGCCAGCATTTGCTGGCCACAACACGCATTGTGTTCGAAGCTCTGGATCAATGTTTGCATTGGCTAGATAGTTCAGAGCGGCGGAATTTGCTGCATCGGGCTGAATCCTTAATGAATTATCGCTATCGAGGAACGCTTGAGGCGAATTCCTTTGATCAGTGGATCCGGATGAAGCAGCCTGAAAAGGTGCCGATTTGGAAGGTGAATTTCCTGGTCTGGCTGGCACTGTATCCGTCGGTCATGCTATTGACATTTTTGGGAAGCTCTAGCCTTGGTCGGCTGCCCTTGCCCTTCAATATGTTGATTAGTAATTTGATTACAGTTCTTCTGACGGGGCATTTTTTCGTGCCGTGGCTTAGTCGACTTTATGAAAATTGGCTGCAAAATTCATCCCTACGGATCACTTGCTATGGAATTATTTCGGTGCTTTTGATGCAGTTGGTTCTTCTTGCTCTTTTTTCATTCTTGCCTGGAATGCCATGGGATGTCTCAGACCTCAGACCGCATGAGTTTGTGCTGAGTGTTGTTCGATGAATGAGTTCACGGAATCTCTGAGGATCTGGACGCACCAATTGCCCTGGGCGCTGGGGTGCTGCCATGGGGTTTCGTCATAGTCGATGACGATCTCCAGGATGGCAAGCGTTGGAGATAGCGGCTACGCCTACTCAACCCACTGCAGCGCAGCAACAAGCATTGCGGCTGGTTTGAGGATTCCGTTGTCCGCTTCAGCAAGGTCAAGGCAGTTGTTCACGATCAGGAATGCATCCCCACCTGCAGGACCCAAGGCATATGCAGCTGGAATCCAGACACCTGCGGAGTTGGAAGCTGCCAGGAGAATTCTGCTCACACTGGCAACCGCGGTCGGTTGCAGATACACAAGCGCTTCTGCATCACCTTGCGCATTCACACTTCTGTAGAAAGCCTTATTTAGACCCTCCACGGGTTCCAGGGTATTGAGAAACGAACCGGATCCATAGGCGGAGCAGTCGATGCCTGCATCGGCGCAACTTTGGGTGCTTCCGTCGGTCCGGACGGCAATCTCAGCGCGTTTCCATTCCGGTGGTAAGTGCGTTGGCGTTTCGCTCAGTCGCCGTTGCAGCGCGCTGGGGCTTAACCGGTTCAAGGCCAGGCTCTCAGCCTGATCAATCAGAATCGTCAAAGTCTGCTGGGACGTCAGAAACGCCTGTGGATCCTTGGTGGGATCGGGCACCTTGAAGTGCCCTCTCTGATCGCGAAACGATGGCAGCAATCGCGCGACTCCTTCCTTGCTGCTGAGTTGAGACTCCAGCTCGCTTGCTGACACTGCCCAAACGGGAAGGACCGGAGTCAAGATGACGGAGACGAAAACCAGTGCGGCCAATACCAATCGAATCATCACTTCTGTCAGTCCGTCGAATGAACAATGGGGCTGATTGTCATCGATCGAGCCCTTCTTGACTGCGAGAAGTCATACAACCTTGCCGTTTTGAGCTGCAGATGTTGTGCTGTCAATGTCAGTTCTTTGTCGGCATGCTCTGGGTGCAGGTTGGTCAGGTTCTTGGTGCAACGGTGATCCGCGCCTTGATCACCACCGTTGTGCTCGGTGTGGCGCCAGTGATGGCTCAGTCAAGCCCACCAACGAGCAACCCGGCTGCATCACAAACAGCACCGGGTACCGGCAGGTTGGGGCGTTTGTTAGGCCTGCCTGCCGATGGTGCTCTACGCATTGGTGGTGTTTGGGTGGGCAATGGCACATCCCAGTGGTCGGGGGGTGTTTCGGATCAGAACGCCTCCAATGGTGTTCAAGAACTGCTGCTGGAAGCGAGTCTGGATCTCGGTAAGGCCATCGGTCTTGATCACACCTGGATTTGGATTCAGGGTCTGCAGGTGAACACCACGAGTGATGCTGGCCTGGTGAGCGGCAGTGTGCAGGGCTCGAACAGCCTGACCACGCCACCGCCGTTGAACCGTATGGAGCTGTTTGAGTTCGCCATTCGTAAAGATTTCTGGGATGAACGAGTCCGTGTGATTGCTGGCAAGCAGTCGGCCAGTATCACCTTCGCCAACATCAACAGACCTGATAAAACGAGTGTTGATCGCTATCAGGTGAACAATCTCACCAGCCTTGCTTTCACTCCCATTTATTCCATGCCGACCTTGTTGGGTCGTTTACCGGGCTATACCAATTCAGCACTTGGACTGACCATCACCGTTCAGCCAGATGTTTTGGAGGATCGTGCATACTTCAGCGCCGGCATTTACGACGGACGTGGTGGCCTTCGCGATGCATCGGTCCAGACCGGACTCGATGCGCCTTCGCTACGAGGCCCCCTGTTCAGCATCGCTGAAGTTGGAAGTGGATGGGTTGTTGGCAAGTCACGCAAACCAGGATCCTTTGGGCTGGGTGGCTGGTCTCAGGGGGGTGAATCGGTGGTCTGTCAAACCGGTAATCCCACGAATTGCGTCACGGAGCTCGGTGCCTGGGGGGTCTACGCCTTAATGAATCAGCGTTTGTCCAGTTTTCGCCCTGAGCAAGACAGCAGTGGGATTACGAGCTTCCTCAGTACTGGATGGTCGCCGTCCGTCAGCAATCAGATGAGTGCTTCTGCCACGGCGGGACTCACGGCGATTGGGCTCTTGGAAAGCCGTCCTAACGACAGCATGGGTGTCGGCATTTCCTGGGCGAAGATCAACCGAAGCCAACCATTTTTGGAAGTTGAGTTCAATCCCAATGAGCTGATGTTGCAGGGTTATGTGCAACTCGCCCTAGCCGATTGGCTGTATGTCCAACCTACGATCACCGTGCTCCCTCTGGTAGGTGACCGCGATGCTGAAGATGACTCGGTGAGCGGTTTGCTTCAACTCACCATGCTGTTCTAAGAGGGTTGTGTCGTTTGTGTCTATTATTTCGTCTATGTTTTTCAGTTGGCTTGTTTACCGGACCTACATCCAGGCCACTCAGGAGGATTCTTTGACCGAAGATGGCCATTCCATGAACATCTAGACCAATGGAGGCGCATCAACGTATTGCACTGGCTATTGCCTTATGGATTCCTCTATCACTGATGGTTCGACCTATATGAGCGAAACTTTCGAACCAGCCGCTGGGATGAATAGCGTTGATGAATTCCTCAACCCTGTTCTTGGAGAAAGATCAAATTGGGGTCAAATTTGTGATTTAGGGCTATTGCTCAGGCGAGCAGAGTTGATGCCCAGCTTTGCGATTGTCTAAACAACAATGGTTGACCTAATTAGGTCAACCGTTTTAATGCAATGCCCCGCCAATCGGTGGTTTTTTTCATTGCTTTCAAG